>Ga0081474_136953_pt1 | contig 19104 bp, 20 predicted proteins | sample OneHunmetagenome_2_FD_70978 | JGI IMG/M metagenome (GOLD analysis project Ga0081474, IMG submission 70978) | Ferrous microbial mat communities from One Hundred Spring Plain, Yellowstone National Park, USA v2 (version 2) | ecosystem: Environmental > Aquatic > Non-marine Saline and Alkaline >... | reverse complement strand
GCCATAGCGAAGGGGAAACACCCGGTATCCATTCCGAACCCGGCAGTTAAGCCCTTCTGCGCCGATGATACTGTGCTGGGCAAACGGCACGGGAAAGTAGGTCGCCCTCGGGGGTTATATTTATTATGGACAACAACATCCAATACTCTCAGGGGCTTTTTGAAACTTTCATATACAATGGCGATACCCCGTCCTTAGAAAGGCATCTAAAACGATTAAACAACTCATCAAAAGAACTATTTGACATAGAACTTGATCTAGACAATATAAAAACTACATTAAACCAATATACCAAAAACAAAGTTTTAAAGCTTTTAGTAGCTTATGATGAAACTAAGATTTTCTATGAAAAGCCAAAAACTTACAAAGTATATATCAAAAACCGTGAAAAAGGACCTATTCCATCTGTAGTAAGCCTAACAATCTCACCCTATAAAAGACATAGTAAAGATATAACCATATACCACAAAACCACAAACTACCTTCTAAACACACTAGCAAAAAGAAAAGCCCAAGAGATGGGATTTTTTGACGGGATATTTTTAAATGAAAACGATGATATCCAAGAGTGCTCAAGCTCAAATATACTATTTGAAAAAGATGGCAAATACTACAGTCCTTATATTCAAAGCGGTATTTTGTTTGGTATAACTCTTCAAACGCTAAAAGATCATATAAATATAGAGTTTTTACCAATAAAAGTAAAAGACCTAAAAGAGTTTGAAAGAGCTTTTATACTAAACTCTGTAATCGGTGTAAAATCTATAAAAAGCATAGATCATATAAACTACAAAATAGACCAAGATTTGGAGTATTATTTAAATTCATGGATAGAAAAAGAAAACTCATAATAGCCTCAGGCTTTTTAAATAAGCGCAATAAATTACTCTACAAAGCAAATATAAAAGACATAGTATATTTAGATAGTTTAGATCAGTTTGAAGAAGACAAATGTATACACTTTCTAATAATACCCTTTTCAAAAGATAAAATAATAGATATAAAGATATCTTCTTTTGTAAGAATAAAACCTTTTTATAAAAAATCTCGTTTTAAACTTCTTGATATGACACCAAAACAAGATTATATAAATATGCTACTAAAAGCCAAAAAACATATAGAAAATGGTGATATATACCAAATAAACTTAGCTATGAAGTTTGACTTTGAGCTTTTATCCAAAGAAGAAGCATTGTTTTGGCATTTTTTTAGATACCAGCCGGTGGATTTTGGATTTTTCTTTAAAGATAAAGATTTTTATATAATAAGTGGGTCTATGGAGCTTTTTATAAAAAAAGAAAAAGATATCATAATATCAAAACCTATAAAGGGCACTTCAAAACGAAAATGTGAACTTATTAAAAGTCAAAAAGATATATCTGAAAATCTTATGATAACAGATGTTATGAGAAACGATTTTAACAAAATATCAAACAATGTCAGCTGTAAAAAACTTTTTGCCATATCAAAACACAAAACCCTTTATCATATGTATTCTGAAGTATTAGGCAAAACCAAAGAAAAGCCTATAAATATAATAAATCAATGCCTGCCAGTGGCTTCCATAAGCGGTGCTCCAAAGAAAATGGCCACATATCTTATAAAAACACTAGAGCCTTTTGATAGAGGGTATTATTGCGGTGTGGCTTTGCTTTTAAAAGGTAAAAATATGGTTTCAAGTGTTTTGATAAGGACTATAGTAGGAAATGCAAAAAATTTTACGTACTACGCTGGTTCTGGTATTACCTACGATTCAAACGAGGAAAAAGAATACGCTGAAAATCTTTTGAAATCAAAATTTTTTAAGCTTAAAACCCTTTAAATCATTTTATAAACTTTTTTAGCTTTTTTAAAAAAGAAAACACAAAATCCCAAAAGATATGCACTATATCAGATACCACTGCACCCATTACAAACCAAAATATATCTTCTTCTTTTATCCTATATTTTATATGTTGAAAAAAAGTATCTGAGCTTTTAATAAAAGTATGAGAATAATGCGAAAAGCTCATAATACCCACTATAACAAAGTATAAAAACACCGCCAAGACAAAAACATATAAGAGTCTAGAGAGAGTACCCACTATAGGAAAGTGGGACAAACCCCTATGCTTAAAAACAATACGGTATGGATACCAAAGCCACTTTAATATCTTCCATCTTTTTGAGGGTTTTGAATGATGAAGGTCTATATCTGGAGATAGCAAAATAGTAGATATCACATAAGCACTTCCAAAATATAGAAAATACTCATGAGGCACACCGTAAAGGAAGATAGGAAGCGTCGCTAAGTTTAAAAAATCGTGGGTATTACCAGAAGCCATCGGATATCAACAAAATACCGCATCTATCATGTTTATTCCGTGAGAATCTATGTTGTATATGGCTTTTAAACGTTGACCAGGTCTTAGCTTTACAAAAAGCTCCTCTTCAAAACAGCTTAGTTCTATCTCTTTATCTTTGTCTAAAGTCTTTACCCTTACCCCTACGCCTTTGCTTGATATAGAAGAAATAGTGATATCTTGAGATATAAAAATCGGTTCTGGGTTTAGTTCACCATATGGAGATAGCTTCTCTATTATTTCTTCAATACGTTTATCAACGCTTCTTAGGGGAAGTTCCATGTCCACCTCTAAAACCCTATCCACTTCAAAGGACTCTCTTTTTAATAAATCGTTTATCTTTTGTCTAAAAGCATCAAAATATTCTTTTTTAATGGTAACCCCAGCTGCTCCAGCATGACCTCCCCATTTATCAAACATATAGCTTAAATTTGATAAAAGCTTATGAACATCAAGACCTTCCACAGATCTTATAGAGCCTACCGCATGAGTGCTGTTGATGTGAAATATACCTGTTGGTTTTTTAAGCTTGTTAGAAAGTCTTCCAGCCACAATTCCAAGAACCCCATGATGCCATGTTTGTTTTCCAAGTATCACAAAATCATCGTTGGACTGAGAAGCAAGACTGTAAGCCTCTTTAAACATCTTGTTTGATATTCTTCTTCTATCTTGGTTTATCTTGTTTAAGTCTTCAGCTAAGATTCTAGCTTTCTCATAGTTTTTTTCCGCCAAAAGCTTCAAAGCTATTTGAGGTTTTCTTATGCGACCTGCGGCGTTTATCCTTGGGGCTATTGAAAATCCTATATCTTTGGCTGTGATTATCTTTTGATTTCCGTTTTGGGTTTTTGATATGTAGTTTATAAGGGCTTTCATACCAGCTTTTCCAAAATCTGTAGCCATATCCCAAGACATATCTTTTATTTTGTTTATAAGCTCAAGACCTTTAGATATGAGGACTCTGTTTAATGAATTTATCGGCATCACATCCGCTACAGTACCTACTGCCACTAAATCAAGATATTTTTTTATATCAAAATCTACACCCAAAGCCCTTCTTAAAGCCCCCACCATATAAAAGGAAAGTCCAGCTGTGCATAGGCCTTTTAGTTTGTTGTCTTCTTCTAAGTTTGGATTTACCAATATAGCCTCAGGCATGTCTTCGCCGTGATTTATCATATGATGGTCTAAAATGATAAAATCCATATTGTATTTTTCTTTTGCATATTTTGTCTCATGAACGGCTGTGGTACCGTTGTCTAATGTAAGCACCAAGTTAGAGTACTTTGAGAATAAATCTATAAGCTCTTTTGAAAGCCCATAGCCGGAGTTTCTGTTTGGAAGCACCGGTACTACGTTGGCACCTATTTGCTTTAAAAAATCGTACATGATGGTAGTAGAAGTAACCCCATCCACATCGTAATCCCCGTAAAGTATTATCCTTTCTTTAGATTTTATGGCTTTTACAAGTCTATCTACGGCTTGGTTTATGTTTGGTAAAAGCTCAAAACTTGGTATATTTTTCAACTTTACATCCAAATCTTCAATATTTATATTTCTAAGGCTAAGAAGCGTATTAAAAACTAAGCTATATAAATCCACCGAATCACCTAAACTCTGTATTTGACTTTTAACAACAACATGCCTACCTAAAGCACTTATCATAAATTCTTCTTATAGAGATTATATATAGCTGAAAAATCAAGGTCTTCCATGTTTGATTTTATAGCAAGCCCATAAGTCTCTTTAACAGCTCCTAAGCTAAAAGAGAAAAGTCCAAAATCTTTAAGAAGGTCTTGCACATAATGAAGGTCTTTATATATGGCCTTTACAGAAAACTGAGGAGAAAAATCCTCTTGTAAAAGCTTCTGTTTTTTAACGTTTAATATGTAAGAGTTTCCAGCTCCAAGCTCTAAAAACTTCAAAATCATCTCTTTGGAAAGGCCAACACTTTCTCCAATGCCAATGGCTTGGGCTATAGCGTCCATAAAAGCTCCAAGTACTATGTTGTTTATTAGTTTTCCGTAGGTGCCATTTGGCACTGGTCCAAGATACATTCTTTCTTTTGTAAAAAGCTTTAAAACCTCTTCAACGCTTTTAAATACATCCTCATCGCCCCCCACGAGCATAATAAGCTCGCCCTTCGTAGCAGGTATCACAGAACCAAGCACAGGTGCATCAAGATACTTAGCCCCAAGCCCTTTTAACGTCTCGTAAGCTTCTTTTACATAGGCGTAGTGGTTTGTGGTGGTATCTACGATAGTTTTATCTTTTAAATTTCCCTTTACAAGACCGTTTTCTCCAAAGATAACCTCTCTTGAAGCAAAAGAGTCAAAAACGTTTATAAAAACAATATCCACCTCTTCTAAAAGATCATATGGATAATCTACCGCTTTAAAGTCTTTTACCTTTGATTTTGTCCTGTTGTAAACTATCACCTCCACACCTAAAGAAGCCATTCTTCTTACAATAGCCGAACCAAGATTTCCAAAGCCTATAAAACCTACCTTCATACCAATAGTGTATCAATATTTTTATATTTTTTCAAGCAAAATAATTTAAAATATATAGGATGAGTTATATACCTTTTGCTAGAAAGTACAGACCAAAAACGTTTAAAGAGCTAATAGGTCAAGAGATACCAGCTACCATATTAAAAAACGCATTTTTATACCAAAAAATACATCACGCTTATATATTTGCAGGACACAAAGGAACAGGTAAAACCACCACCGCAAGGATATTTGCAAAAGTCTTAAACTGCCTAAATCCCCAAGAAGGAGAACCTTGCAACGCTTGTCCGAACTGCCAAGCTATAGAAAAAGGTACATTTGTAGACCTTATAGAGATGGATGCCGCTTCCAACAGAGGCATAGATGAAATAAGAGCCGTAAGAGAAGGGGCAAGCTATCTACCGATGCAAGGCAAATATAAAGTTTATATCATAGATGAAGCTCATATGCTCACAAAAGAAGCTTTTAATGCACTTTTAAAAACCATAGAAGAACCACCACCTTCTTTGATATTTATCCTTTGTACCACAGAGTTTGACAAGATACTTCCCACTATTCAATCAAGATGTCAAAAGCTTGTGTTTTCAAGAGCTTCAAAAGAAAACATAAAAACATACCTAAGACGAATAGCCACCCAAGAAAACATCGAAATAGACGAAGAGGCTTTAGATGTTTTATCAGATTTAGCAGATGATTCTATGAGAGATGCCGCTAGTCTTTTAGATCAAGCTAGCACATACGGCAACAACAAAGTAACCATAGACATAGTAAAATCTATGTTTGGACCGGTGGATAAAGCATCTATAAGAAAGTTTTTGGAGCTTTTAATAGAATCAGACACAAAAGAAGCTATAAATATGTTAAATACCATAAACGAAAAAGGCTACAACGTAAGGCTTTTCTGGGAAGGAGTTTACAAAGAGATAAAAAACATACTAAAAGCTTTTGCCACCGGAGAAGCCGAAGAAGAGTTTTACAAAAAAATGTTAGAAAAACCCTTAGAAGTATTTTTATACCTTGAAGATATCATAAATCAAGGTTTTAGCGCCATGTATCAAAAAGATCCAATCCTTGCTCTTGAGATAACAGTGCTAAAAGCTTCTTTGATAAAAGATTTTGTGCCCATTTCAGAGCTTTTAAAAGAAGGTTTATATTTGCCCACAAAATCCGCTGAAAAAAAAACACCAAATGAACCTACTGAGGATATAAAAGCTGAAAACTCTAAGGATCAAGAGTATCCAGAAGAAGTAGAGAAAATTTTAGAAGTCTTTAAACCGGCAAAGATACTTCACTATGAGAGAAAAATAAACCATGATAAAAAGTGATATGAAAGTGGTGATACATCTTTCAAAAGAAGGGGAGCTTCTTATATTAGATGCCATCATAACAGGGGCACCAAATAGGCTTGGTCTTACAAGGACAAGACCCTATGATAAAAAGACCCTTGAAATACTAACCACAGAGTATCAAATTAATAATTTGATGGAGTTTTTAGAAACGCTAAAACCTTATTTTAGTATAGAATCTATAGAGATAGAGCAATGAAGGTGCTTATTGTTGATGACGAGGCTTCTATAAGAGAGTCTATATCAAATATACTAAGCGATGAAAATATAAGCTCAAAAACCGCAAAGTCCTTGGAAGAGGCAAAAAAGATCCTTACAAAAGAGTATTTTCCGGTGATACTTCTTGATATATGGCTTGAAGATGGTTCTGGTATAGATTTTATAGACACCATAAAAGAGTTATCTCCAAACTCTTCTATAGTTATGATAACAGGTCATGGTGGTATAGAGCTTGCAGTTCAGTCTATAAAAAAGGGAGCTTTTGATTTTTTAGAAAAACCTCTTTCTATAGAAAAGCTTTTAAACGTTGTAGAAAAAGCCCACAAAGAACATATAAAAAACAAACTCACCAACATAGAACAAAGTGATGACATCATAGGAGAATCATCAGCTATAAAAAAACTAAAAGAAGAGATAAAAAAGGTAGCAAAATCAAATGCAAACATCTTAATATTTGGAGAAAACGGCACCGGTAAAGAGCTTGTGGCAAAAAACATCCACAAACTATCTTATAGAAAAGACAAACCCTTTGTGGATATAAACTGTGCTGCGATACCAGATGAGCTTATAGAATCTGAGCTTTTTGGATACGAAAAGGGAGCTTTTACTGGGGCGGTGTCAAGAAAAGCCGGAAAACTTGAGATAGCAAACGAAGGAACGATATTTTTAGATGAAATAGGGGATATGAGTTTAAAAGCCCAGGCAAAACTCTTAAGAGCTATAGAGACAAAAAGCTTTCACCGGCTTGGGGGGCTTCAAAAAATAGATGTGGATGTAAGGTTTATATGCGCTTCCAACAAAGATCTAAAAACACTTATAGAACAAGGGCTTTTTAGAGAAGACCTTTATTATAGGCTTGCGGTTATAACACTAGAAGTACCACCTTTAAGAGAAAGAGGACAGGATATAATAATCTTAGCAGAATATTTCTTAGACAAGTTTTGCCAAGAGAACAAAATAAAACCAAAAAAATTAACAGAAGAGGCAAAAGAAGTACTTTTAGAATATCACTGGCCTGGAAACGTAAGAGAGCTAAAAAATCTAATGGAAAGACTAAGCATAATAGTAGAAAAAGATACGATAGACGCTGATTCTCTTGAGATAAAAATCAAAAATAAAGAGTCTCAGGATTTTAAAAGCGCAAAACAAGAGTTTGAAAAGCAGTTTATACTAAAAAAGCTTGCCCAGTACAACTACAATATAAAACAAACAGCTCAAGCCATAGGTATGGATTTTACAAATTTATACCGTAAGATAAAAGCTTACAACATCAAAATAGAAGAGGATTCCAAATGAATAAACAAAAAGATATGCTAAAAAGAACCATCGAGAAAGAAGTGGCAAACATACTATTAAAAGACATAGAAAACATCCCAGGTTTTGTAACGGTCAACGGTGTACTCTTAAGCGAAGATGGTAAAAACGCGTTGATATCTATAAGCGTTTTAGAAAAAGACAAAGAAGAGGCGGTACTAAAAAGACTTCAAAGCGCAAAAGATTACATAAGACATCTTTTGACCAAAAAAATAAAAACCAAATCTATGCCAAAAATCGATTTTGTAATATCTAAGGAAGATTGATGGAGCGATACGACGTTATAGTTATAGGCGGTGGTCCTGCTGGAGCCGGTGCATCTTACGAGCTTGCGGATGCTGGCGCAAAAGTCCTAGTGATTGAAAAAGCCAAATACCCAAGACCAAAGCTATGCGCTGGTTGCATATCAAAAAGGTCCGTAGATTTGTTTCCGGCTTTTAATATAAAAAACAGCATAAAAGGAGGAATACTGGGCTTCAAAGGCCAAGAGTTTGTAGAAAAAGTTTCCGATGAATGCGCTGTTATAGTAGATAGAGAAGAGTTTGATCATTTTTTGATTTCAAAAGCCCAAGAAAAAGGAGCCCATCTTTTAGAACAGACTACTGTAAAAGATATAGAACTAACCCCCACCGTAAGAAAAGTCATCACCGACAAAGGCGTATTTGAAGCCGATTATGTAATAGGGGCAGATGGTTATCACTCTGTTACAAGAAAATCTATAGCCTGTAAAAGTGCATCAAGAAAGTTTTTTATAGCCATGGAGGTAAAAGTCCCAAAAGATATGTTTAAAGATTTTAAAGAAGATGAAGTCCTAATAGATATAGGCGTTGTAAAAAAAGGCTACGGATGGTATTTTCCCCAAGGGGAGTTTGTAAATATAGGTATAGCCACCGCTGAAAAAGAAGATCTTTTAAATATCTTTAAAGCTTATACAAAGAACCATAAGCTATTTCCTATTGATATATCAAAATATCGCATAAAATCTTGGTTTATACCTTTTATCTCAAAAGCCCAAGAGTTAAGACTTGGAAGAGATAGGGTATTTTTAACAGGAGACGCTGGGGCTATAGTAGACCCATTGCTAGGAGAGGGTATAAGATACGCATACTTAAGTGGGAGCCTTTGCGCAAGAGCCATAAAACTTGCCAAGAAAGACGCCCATTCTTTGTATGAAAAGTTTTTAAAAAATACCATCTTAGAAGATCTCATTTACGCTGGTAAAATCGCTTCCATAGTCTACAACCTCCAAGAGTTATCTTTTAAACTATCTAAAGACAAAGCCCTATATATGTTTTTTGAGCTTTTAAAAGGAGAGAAAACCTATAAAGATTTATACAGATGGGGTTGGAAAGAGCTTGTAAAAAATATACCTAGGATACTGAGCGGAATGATATAATATAAAGCATAGGAGGAGTATATGAGAAAAGAAAATGTAATTATAGCTAGCGTAGTATTGTTGTTCTTAAGCGCCTTGGCGGGGATATTTGTAAAAAACATGGCTGTTGACTTAGCCCTTATAATTTTAGACATAGCTTGCTTTGGTATAGTTGTATGGAATGGTTTGGATAAAGAGGCTAAAGAAGAGGTAGAAACAGGCAAAACGCCAGAATGTCAAGATGATAAAATAAAATCAAATTTTAAAACTATAATGCCAGATATAGCCACAGAAGTTTATGACTGCTAAAGGATAGAAATAGCCTCTTTAGAGGCAACGCACACAGCCAACATACTAAAAGAGTCTATACTGGCTATATCAAATGCAGAAGAAGAGTTTAGCGCTACCATGAAAGACATAGCAAACTCCATACTTGATACAAAAAAGATTCAAGACAAACTAAGCGAGCGCATAGAAGAAAAAACAAAGCACGTTGAATCTTCAAAAGAACTTGTAGAAAACTCTAAGCTTGTGTACAAAGAGGTTAACAAATCTATATCTCAGTTAAGCGAAAAATCAAAAGGTATAGAGTCTATCGTATCCACAATACTATCCATCACAGAACAGATAAATTTACTCGCTCTAAATGCAGCTATAGAAGCAGCTCGTGCTGGTGAAGTGGGAAGGGGCTTTGCAGTAGTGGCAGATGAAGTAAAAAAACTTGCAGAAAGAACATCAAGAAGCGCCCAAGAGATATCAGTTACTTTGACAGATATGCTAAAAGCCACAAACGATGCATCGGAGAAGGTCGGTAATATGAACATCGTTATGAAAAACATGGAATCTTTTTACGAGGAGATAAGCTCATACTTTACAGAGATAAAACAAAGCGCAAAAGAAGTAACAGAGCTTTTAGAGAGGCAAACTGCAGCAGTAGAAGAGCAATCTCAAGCCATACATCAAATATCAGAAAACGTAGTAAACTTTAGAAAAGGTTTTGAAGATTTTATGAATATAATAAATAAGATTACAGATTATACAAAGGAATTATTTAAAGACTCAGCGGAAACTTGGAATACCGTATACGAAATTGAAGACAAGGATTTGTTTGTAGAAACCATAAAGAAAGTAGTAGACCACGCAAACTATATGCACAATCTATTTTTAGTATTAACCGGAAAGTCTGATTGGAAACCAGTAGACCATACCCAGTGTGCCCTTGGCAAATGGTATTACGCTCAAAACAAAGAAGAGATAAAAGCAAAGTATGGAGAAAAAGCCTACGAAGCTTTTGTGAAAATAGAGGAGTTCCATAAAGAGTTTCATGATAAAGGAAAAACAGCTTACGATTATTATATAAACAAAGACCTAGAAAATGCTTTAAAGCAAAGCTACGAGCTTGCATCGCTATCTGAAAACACTATAAAAGCAATAATGGAATTTGCTGAAAGTATAAAAACTTAAAACATTAAAACTTGATTTTTCCATAGAAATAGATTATCTTATATAAACTATCTTAAATTGGAGTGTGTCTATGAAGGACTCTTGTTCTATGTTGGTATCTTGTTTGGAATCGTTTTTTGACGAACTAAAGTCTAGTCCTTTTGATAAATCACTTTTAGATCTAAAGATGAACTTTGCCAAAAACATAAACATAATAATAATGAGTGCAAAATCAAACGGAAATTTGGAATATGTCCTGTGCCAAAACATAGATGGTTTTAGAGAGTACCTTCTTTTAAACATGCCAAACTTAAAGGATAACTGCCAGCGTTTTAAGCTTTTAAAAGCTTTAGAGGAAGTGATAGATAAGTATATGCATTCTAAAGATATAAAAGATAAAAACTCCATATCAACGCTTGGGGAAACCATATTTACATTGCTACAGCAAACAAAACCTTGTAAAAAATGAACAAGTTTGACCAATTAGATTCTATATTAGAAAGAGAGTACGACATAGAGGTAAAACATTCTCAAGAAGGTTGGGGCTGTGGATACGATCCAAAATATGTATCCATGGTGGATATGTGGGCAAAGGGGGAGATAGAAGATATACCTCAAATTATAAGAATACCAGCGGGTGTTGTTTACAACGCTTCAGAGTTTTTAAGGGTTTCTCAAGAGCAAGCACTGTCTGATATTGGACATGAGATAAGATATATAATTAGCACAAACCTATTTAACTTTAGAAACGGCCAAAGGGAAGTTTTTAGAGCAGGGTATGATCCCACATCGTTTGTATGTCTTTACGCTGTTTTTGAGAACATAAGGCTTGATAAAGAGGTTGGTTTTGGGGCTTTTGACAGAAAAAGATTCAACGAAAGATTAAACCGTATAAAACCAAAGTATCCACACCATCTATACCTTGCTTATATTTATAAAAGCTTTTACCAAGAGCAATTTGATATACCAAACGACATAAAAAAACATGCAAACGATACAAAAAATAGCTTTGACGAGGCTTTAAAAGATGTACCAGAAGCCTACAACATCCTGATGGAATCCGTATGGCCAAGATATAGGCAACTGGTGGAGTTATCCCAAGATATAAGACTTATAGAACTCATATTAAAAGAGCTTGATAAACACTCTGGTAGAATCACCACAGATATAGTAGGGAAATTAAACACAGAGCAAATAAGCTTTTTTGAAAGTCTAAAAAAAGCAAACCTCATAGACAAAGTCATCATAGATAAATCAAAAGCTATACTAAAACAAATACCAGATTGGATGGTGGCCTACGCAAGACAAATAGTAAGGATGGAGATGATAGAGCAAGATGCTCTATTCTTTAGAGAGTTTCTACCCAAAGTCCTTGAAGCGGAGATAGAGCACAGGGGATTTTTAAGTTTTATCATAAAACCCTGGGAAGAAAGCATGGCCTCAGGGAGTTCTTCAAAATCTGGGAGATCTGATTCTAAAAACAACGACGGCAATGGATCTTCTTCTCTTGGAAAAGATCAAAGCAAAGCTTACAACGAAATAAGAAACTCTATAATAGTGGTATCTGAGATTTTAAAAAGAAATATATCAAAACTATTTCCCACAGAGGATAGTTTGTTTGAAGGGAAATACCACACCGGAAAGCATATAAACAAAACAGCCCTTGCCACAGAGATAGCATCAAAAAGTGGTCGTATTTTCCAAAGAAGGATAGCCGGAAACGAAATACCGGTGTTTTTTTCGTTTTTATTAGATATATCTTCAAGCATGAGAAAAGAAGATAAGCTTATAAATGCCATTAAAAGTCTAATACTTATAAGCGAGGTTTTAAGCGATTTAAAACTTGATTTTTCTATAAGCCTTTTCAACGAAGAATATTTTATATTAAAAGATTACAAAACCCCTTATAAGCAAGTTATAGCTGACATATTAAACATATCACCTCAAAAAAGCACAAACTTAGGCCTTGCCATTGAAGAGGAAAGAAGGCATATAGATGACTTCCAAAGAAAAACCCATAAAAGGGGTGTATTTGTGCTGTTTTCAGATGGAGAACCTACAAAAGGCATGAAAAAAGAAGAGCTAAGCTCTTACGTAAATTTAATAAAACTAGAAATACCTATAGTGGCTATAAGTGTAGGAAAAGCTGGAGAATCCATAAAGGAGATTTTTGGTAAGAATACGCTTATAGTAAACTCTATAAACAGTTTGCCGGTGGCCTTTGGAAGAATCGTAGAGCAGCAACTCAGCAAGTTTATGAAAAGATAATAGGTTTATTCACTTAGGTTTGTTATTTCTTGTGATTCTTTTTTTACAATCATTGTTACCAATTTGCTTATCGCATCTTCTACCCTTCCTAAGCTATCCTTTTATTTGGCTAATATCGCCTTTTATATACTCCACTTCATTTTTCAGAGAATTTACATCTGTCTTGAGGCCTTCTACGTCATCTTTTACTTGGTCTACATCATCTCCAAGAAGTGCTACTCCATTTTTTAAATGTTCCATATCGCTTCTAAGAGGTTTAAGTTGGTTCAAATCATTTTTTATATAAGAAGTGTCACTCTTGAGCTGGTTTAAATTGTTTTTGATATACATGCCATCGTTTTTTAGACAATCAATATCGTTCTTTAGATATTTAATATCATTCTGTATATTATCAAGGGCATCTTTTATCTTACCCCTAACAAAATCATAAAGCTCTTTTACTTTAGACAGCAAAGTTTCAAGCATAATTTAATTATATAACAAAAAACATATCTTCAATGGTTGATACATAAATCATTTAACGTTCTTTGTTGTAAGCATATTTATAATGCCAGTAAAAGTTTAATACGTTTTTTACATAGTGTCTATTTATGGTGTTTGGTATGTGCTCTATAAACAAAAGCCAATCATCAAAATCTTTATATCTTGATACGTTTCCAGGTCCTGCGTTGTAAGATGCTATAGCTTTTACAAGGTTTTTGTGCCAAAGGTTGTAAACAAAATAAAGATAATAGCTTCCATAAAGTATAGAGTATTTTGGGCTTTTCATATCATCTACAAAAGGAAGATTAAACCTTTTTGCCACAAACATACCGGTGGTATCTTTTACTTGCATAAGCCCAACGGTGGTGGGTTTTTTATCTGGAAAAGCCCAATAAGTTCTCGCTATGGGGTTGTAAAAGCTTTCCATTCTTATAATAGAAAGCACCAAGCTTGGGCTCATGGTATCTTTTGGTATATACCTCAAAAACACTATAGGATAAGCATCCCAATAGCCTTTTCTTATCATGTAAAACTTCGGATTTATATGAAAAATTTCACACATCTGTTTTTGGTTAAAATGTTTATCTTTGTAATAGCTGTAAAGGTAGCCGTTAAACCCATAATCCATAATACGTTTAAATTCTAACACCCTCTTATCTGGTTTATAAGAAGGACATCTTAAAAATTTTGCGTATATAGGTTTATGAAGTTTTAATTTTGCCAAAGTCCCGTAAAAACTATCATATCTTGAAGCTTTTTCTAAATATTTTTTGTTTTTAGTGCTTTTATAAAGCCAATAATAAGATGCTCCTGTTTTATCGTAATAAGAGGCTTTTTTAAAAGCCCTGGAAGCGTTTTGATAATCTCCAAGCTCAAAATAAGATATCCCCTCATAAAAATATTTATAAAAACCATCTGGCACATAAATAGCGTAGTTTATAAGAGCTCTTGGTTTATCTTTAAAAAACAAATATCTATAAACATAGTTTGCATAGAAATCCTTCAAGTGTTGATAATCAGAATAAGGCTTTAACCTCGATAGCTCTTGGCTTGCTTTGGCAAAATCGTCTATAAAAAGATAATGATAAAATTTAGCTACAATAGCTGGTTTTGAACTGCTGTTTTGGGATATAAGATAGGCAAGATAATAACACCCTCCTTTTAAAGCGTTTTTTATAGCAAGCTCATTTCCCATAAGCTCATTCTTCTTATCAGGAAAAAAGCAAGGTTTTTTAGCCATAATATCTTTATTTATTTTTGCTAAAAGCCTATAATACTGGTATACAAAACCCCTTGTAAGGCGATGAGTATCTACTTGGTCAAGTATATGCTGAAGGTTGTTAGAATCTTTTGAAAGATAAGCATATACCACCAGTGCATCACTTTTTATAATAGGATCGTTGTAAGATATCACTTTCTTTACAAGAGCTTTAGCTTCAGATGGGTCTTTTTTAACAAGTTTTAGGGCTTTTGAGAAAAGATCAAGTTCTTTATCAAAATCATAAGAAAAGCCAAAACTTACGAATGATAAGAACGTTAAAAAAATCAATAAAAATTCGCGCATTTATCAAGGGTGTTTTATTTCATATATCCTTACAAAAGCGTAAACAAGATCATCCACACTCTTTACTTCTACTTCATCCTTTGACCTTCTATCCTTTGGAAGTTTTTTATAACCTATATAAATGAGCACAAGACCTATTATGCTTATCACTAGACTAGCCAAAGCCCAGGCTAAATGATTTACAGGTCTACTAAACGTCCCAATGGTAAAAGTCCAAAAAGATACCGCCACAGATATCACGATACCACCCATGGTAAGCCAGAAAAAATCTTTTATGGGTATATGTTTTGGCTTTGCCATCAGCATAAGATCTTTATTTCTAAAGAGTATATCTTCTAGCTCTTCCGTGCTTATCATATCAGCATCTTTAATGCCTATATCCTTTGCTATATATACGATGGCTTCCCTATAATCGGAGGTTTTAGGTTTTACCAAAAGCGCCAACACAAGGTTCCTAAAGTTCTCTAAAGAAACATTCTCCCCTTTCTTTCTTCCTAACCACGATTTCAATATAGCCTTATCTCTTTCCAAGACATCCATACAAATATTTTAACTCATATTTTTGAAAAAAATATAAAATCTTATGATATAAAAAACCTCTGGTAAATATACTATCAAAAGCTATAAAACCTTTACGAAATCTTCAAAGGAGTACCTAAAAGCCCTTGGTAAGAGTTTTTTGCTTTGATCTTTATAGCCTATGGCTATTACCATGGTGATTATCTTATAATCTGGAAGCTTTATAAAATCTCTCAATTTTTTATCATCAAAACCTTCCATCGGATGCGTTTCAAAGCCAAAGCATCTAGCAGTTATCATGAAATTCATGGCAAACAAAGAACTATCTCTTACAGCTTTTAACTTAGCCTTCTCTGGTATAACATTGTCCTTAACACCATAGCTATCTACTATAGCACTTTTCACAGCTTCTTTATTTCCCTCAGTTATATAACCAAGCTCTAACCAGCTATTTACTATATCATCAGCATGCTCAATAGCAGCTTTTGGGTTTGCTATTACTATTAGATCAGCTGACGCTTGTTCTACCTTTGGTTGGTTGTTGCATATTTCTTTTAAAATTTGTTTGTTTTCTTTTGTGTACACAAGCACGGCTTCCCAAGGCTGTATGTTGTAAGAAGAAGGAGCCGTTGCAGCTTTATTTATTATATCCTCTAAAACTTCTAAATCTATATCTTTGGTAGAATCAAAAAAGTTTACGGCCCTTCTTCCTAATATAGTATCTATACATTCCATATCACGGTCCTATTTGTCTTAAAAATGCTGGTACCTCTTCGCTTTTAGTCCATCCACATTCTTCAAGCACTTTGTCAACCACTTCTTTGTCATGGCCAGTTTTAGAAACAAGGAAGTTTATAAAATCATCTCTTCTACCCTTAAAAGCCTCTATATCGTATAAAGAAACATCTTGAAATCTTGATGCTATCCTATCTTTTACTATTTTCCAAGCCACTGGATGTTCAAAAAGCTTAAAAGTTTTATCCTTAATAGTGGTCTTCACCGATAAATCTTTTATTTGCTCAAGCCTATCTGGATTTATAACCACTATAGCTTCTGCCATGAGAGGATCAACCGTGTAGAATATACCAAAGAGCTTACCTAATATACGCCTTTGGGTTCTTATTATTAAGTTTAGCTTGTTTTGAACCTCTTTTTCTACTTTATCGTATATAAGCTCATAGTAGTTTAGTTGCTCTAGCTCAAGACCACCTAAATACCTTATGAAATTTGATATATCAACGTAGTGAGCTTCTTCGCTGATAAGCTCTTTTTTAGACTCTTCTTTTAGTTTGCCATAATCAGCGGTAACATCTGTGTGAATAGGTGGCATTATGTGAGTGGTGGCCTCTTGCCAGCCAGACTTTATTAAAATTTGCAAGGCCCCACCTTCGTCTATCTTGTATCTTTCCATGAGTAGCTTTTTAAGACCTTCCCTATCGTTTCTATATTTATCAAGTTCCTCATCGGTTAGATCTATATCTACATACACAAATTTTTCCTTGCCATTTTCATCTTTGGTGATAATATTTTTCCGTCCCTTTATATAGTTTTTAACAAAAGTCCAATCTTCCTCTGTCATTTTTGAATACTCTGGATGCCATAATATAGACATATCCTCTTCTAGTTCCATATAAGGTAGGTCTTCATACCAAGTGGCTTTGTTTAACCTAAGCTCTATGCTTTCTTCAGAGGCCTTATACTTTTCTTTTACATACTTTATAAATTCCTTCCTTTTGAACCTAAACTTTTCTATCTCATCTAAAGTAAGTTCTGGAAACAAAATCTTTAGTTTATACTTTATAAAATCCCAATTACCAAACAAATTTTGAGGTTCTAAAGCTTCATAACCATGAGGATTTACCTTAAGAAACTCAAGATAATAGCCTAGAAATCTCCTTACCCTTGGATCTGTGCTTATTAGCTTTTGTATAAAATCTGGATCGTAAAACTCTATAACGCTTAGAAGTCTAGCTATGTTTATCTTTTTTATATCCTGAGTATGGCATATCTCAAGCAAAAACCTTTTTGGAATGTCCTTATTTTCACAGTATTGATTTAACACATCCATTTCACTTTTAAGCAAGCTCCTAAAAAATGCAAGCTTCTCCCTGCTGCTCAAATGTTCTTTTGTTAAGAGCATTTCTATCATATTACACCTCCTTTACAATTAAAGATAGAGCCATCTAGCGTATATACAATAAAATTTAAGTGATATTTTATAAGCTATAATTATAAAGGTATCCTTTTATATTCTTATGTATTAAAAAGTGATAAACAATAGATAACACCATTGTAAACACCGCCAGAAACCACTTAATAGGAAAAAGGTTTATAGAGCTAACTCAATCTTTTGGCTTTTTTCTTCTTTTCTATAAACTCTTTGTACTCTTCTTTTGTAAGCAGGCGATAACCCTCATCCTGAGATAACAAAAGCGCAAATTCTTTTAAAAGCTTTTCTTCCTCGATTTTATTTAAAACAAAAGAAATGTCTCTTTTTAACTCCTCAAAAATAATCAAAAACTCTTTTTTGAACATAAAAGGTTTGGTTGAATAAACAGTTATTACCGCATAGACTTCTCCACTCTTTTCTACAGGGATAGATAGGGATGAATATATATCTCTTTTTAAAAGCTCGTCTTTCCAAGGTTTCATAAACTCTGATACTAACGTGTTTTCGTTGATGACAATTTCATTTTCCCTGTAAGCTGTCCCAACCGGACCTCTTCCTTCCGGAACATCTGCTCTTGTGCTTGTCACCAAATTGTCCACATACCCATCGTCTTTACCACGCTTGCATACTGGTTTTATAAACTCTTTATCTTTTTTCCCAATCCATACAAATTTTAAATGATTTTTATCCACAAGGCTTTGGCAGATCTGATTAAATAGCTCCTCTTCCGTTTTTGCAGAAACAATTAGATTGTTGATGTCTTGCAAGCCTTTTACAAGAATTTTATGATTAACGAGATCTCTGAGTATTTTTCCAAATTTAGAATATTCTTTTATCTTGTTGAAATCTTCATTGGAGACTTCTTCTAAATCTAAAAGCCCAATAAGTTTATTTATATTGTCCTTATTCTTTTCGTAAAACTCTTCTGATATCAAAAAATAGTGACCTACATCCAAATCTAACTTTTCTATGATTTTTAGATTGTCCTTGATATCTTGTCCTAATTCGTCATAATAATCTTCATAAAAAATCCCTAAATCTGCTTTTTCGTTAAGAAGAAACTCCATCATATCATCAAAAGAATCAAGCGGAGTAACCTCTTTATCATAAAGATTTAGTTTGTATAAAACATAAAAAGTTATTGCTTTATCTGGAATGGATACGGTTTTTACATTTTGATAGTTTATATCTTTTCCTTTTAATCCAATAACCAAAAAAACATCGTTTTTGTTTTTAAACCTACCGATAAGTTTGTAATGTTTTTCTAAAAGCAGCAATGAAATATCAAAACTTGCATAATAGATATCTGGTTTAAAGTCATCTATAGAGCACAAAGCCTCTTCTTCGCTAAAGTTTTTAAAAGGCTTAAGCTCTACTTCTTGACCAAAGATTTCTTTTATCTTTTTAGCTATGTTAAGCCATTTGTCAAGTCCTTTTTGTGTATCATGGGAACAAACCCTAAAGTCAATCATAGACCACTCCTACAATACTACCACCCTGTTCCTCCCAGTTCTTTTAGCCTCGTAAAGAGCGTTATCTGCACGTTTTAAA
>Ga0081474_124353_pt1 | contig 19141 bp, 22 predicted proteins | sample OneHunmetagenome_2_FD_70978 | JGI IMG/M metagenome (GOLD analysis project Ga0081474, IMG submission 70978) | Ferrous microbial mat communities from One Hundred Spring Plain, Yellowstone National Park, USA v2 (version 2) | ecosystem: Environmental > Aquatic > Non-marine Saline and Alkaline >... | reverse complement strand
GGCTCATTAGAAGATTTACATAAGTATCCGTTAGCTTTGTTGTCTTCTTCTTCGCTTAAGACTATCTTTCTTTCAGACTTCATAAGCGTCTCCATAACTAACTCAATTAACTCCTTTACACCAAGCTTCTGGTAGTTGTTGATGTCTTTACCAAGATAATCTTCTATTAGGCTTTCTAAAGAAGCTTTTAACTTCCCTATTCTTTCTTCTTTCATAAACAAAATCTCCTAAATTAAGTTTAAGACACATAAATATTTTAACTTCCTTTGATAATAGATACAATAATTTCAAACAAAGTATTCATAAACTTAGAAGCCATTTTATCTATCTTTTTTTCGCCAAGTATATACTCAGAAGATATTATTATTTTGTTGTTTGATATGTTAAAAAATACTATTTTGTAATGGTCAGACATCTTCCATTACAGCAAAAGCCTATACGTTTGATGTGCTTTGGGAACAAAAGTTTGGTGATTTTGTATCAAATGTCCAAGGATCATGGCTTCTTCAAAAAGATTTAGGCTTTTCAAAAGCTAATAGCAATATATCGCAACCAGAAGCGTAAGGTGCATAGACAACGAAAATGCAAACATGTCTTTCGGTGTTCAGTTTATAAATCCTGATTCAAATCTTATAAACACAACTTCAAACTGCAAATATAAGATAAGGGCTTTTAACGATTGGACTTTGACTTTTAGGACGGTGTTTTAACGTTACAATTTTTTTAAGTCTATTGTGGCACTTCTTGTGACTATTCTTATTAACTTTGGAAAATCGTTTTGATGCGTTGAGCTATCGTACCATATAATTACTTTTCTGACATTGTTGCTATTTTTTACGTTAAAGAAATATATTTCGTTTTGCACGTTTTCTTTTGGGATTATCAAGATATTACCAACTTTTATGGGATTTCCTAAATCATAATGGGAATTGGTAAGCATAGATACAAAAAGCGGTATCCAGGCTTTTTCTTTCATTATCTTTTCCTCGTTGTATATACGTTTTTTGCCGTTGGTTATTTCTTCTAAAAAATAGTTGTCTCCATTTTTTTTAAACTTAAACTCATAGCTGTAAAATATTGAAAAAAGTCCTTTTGTTTTACCTTTGCAGTCTATGTTTTGTGGGCTTTTAATATCAACTGTTACTACTCCTGCTGATAGTCCTACAAAGTTTGCTTCGTACTTTAGGATGGTATCTCCATATGAAAAGCTAAAAAACAAAAGTATAAAAATTAAAAGTCTCATATTATAAATATAAAACTTTGATATGTGTTATAATAAAATCATGAAAAAGATATGTAGAGTAGCATGGAGCATAACTCATCAAGAGTTTACGGTGACGGATTATTATTATTTTTCTATTATTGAGAAAAAGGCTCCTGAGTTTGGGCTTCAAATTGAAGAAGTGGATTCGTGGGATAAGCTTTTTGAATACGATACTATAGTGTTTAACTATCCAGAGATTCCATTCACTGAAAAAGAAGTCCAAGATGTTGTAAAAGCGGTGGAAGAGCTTGGCAAGAAGGTAATACTTTTGGGCTATTACAAAAACGAAGATCACATAGCAGATACATGCAATACGTTGGCTAGGGCTTTTGGCATGGAGCTAAATCCAGATGAAATAACAGATGAAGTATCAAATTACGACGGAGATAAGTATTTTGTTAAAAGCACAAAGGTAAGAAGATACAACAAAGGCTTAGACAATAAGGTAAATGTTAACGCTGTAGTGCTTCCTTGTACATGCTCTATAAAAACCATAATGCCAGATATAAAGATTGTAGTTGCTGGAGAAGAAACTGCAAAGTCAAATATGGAAAACTACCCTCTTTTGATAGCAGATCATATTGCGCCAGTAAGCGGTGGATATTTTACACTGGCTGGTACTTGCGTGTTTTGGGACAATTACGCTATAAGACTTGAAGATAATCTAAACTTTGCCATGAACATGCTTTGGCATGAAACACCACCTCAAGATACCCCCACAGGTAAAGCTGTAAGATTTGGTCTTTGATATATTAAAAGGCGACGAGCGGATTTGAACCGCTGTAAAAGGGATTTGCAGTCCCGCGCCTCGCCTCTCGGCCACGTCGCCTAAATAAGCTACTCCTAAGTAGCTTAATATTATATCACATAAAACTTTTAAAGTGATATGGTTTTTATCAGTTCATCTACACTTTTTACAGGGCTTAGACAAGTGTAATCTTTGCAAGCTATAAACGTTTCTTCAGATGATTCTTCATGGTATGGAACTATGTTTGGTAAGTAATGTTTGTAAAGTTCTTTTACTCTTTCTTGGGCTTTTGATATGGGCATAGAAAGCAAAATCTGATAACCTTTTTTATAAAGTAAAAAGCTTGTCATAAAAAAGCTACAAGCGGTAGGATTTCTAGAGAGCATATCGTAGTATATAGAAGATAATATTTGATAGCGGTTTTCATATATATCTTCTTTTGTTATAAAAAATAACTCCACAAGGTTTAAACCCATCACGGAGTTTCCAGAAGGTATAGCCCCGTCGTAAAGTGTTTTTTGAGGTATCAGTACATCTTTCCTTACACTAAGATAAAACCCACCAGCTTTTTTGTCCCATAGTTTTTCTATAGTTTCTTCTGTCAGTGAAATAGCTTTTTCTAAAGCATCTTTTGAAAACGTAGCTTTATAAAGAGAAAGATAGGCTTTTATAAGATAAGCATAATCATCAAGCATGGGTTCTATAAGCTTGTTGTGGTTTAAAGCGTGCTGTAATGGATGTTTTGATATGTTGTTTAGGTTTTTAATGGCCATATCGAGAAAATCTTTGTCATCAAAAACTAAGTAGGCTTCTATAAGAGCAAAGTCCATCATGGCGTTTTGATCAAGGAGTATCTTGTTATCTATAAAGGGCTTTTTTCTTTTTTCTCTAAAAGCTTTTAAAATCTTTAGCTCCTCTTCAAAGGCAAGGCTTGGCTCTTTTGCATATAATACATTTTTACCTGTATAAACTCTTTTTGCTTCGTCAAGAAAATTACCTTCTTTTTTTATATTGAAAAATTCTATAAACTTATCAGCTTTTTCTTTTAGTATATCTTTTATCTCTTGGTAAGTCCAAAGGTAAAACCCTCCTTCTTCTCCTTCCGTATCAGCATCCATTGATGTATAAAAAAATCCGTTTTCGTATAGGTTTTCTTTTACAAAATTTATTGTTTTATAAACTGTATCTTTGAAAATTTCATTTTTCTTAAGCCTGTAAGCTTCAGAGTAAGCCAATATAGCCATTGCCTGATCGTATAGCATCTTTTCAAAGTGTGGTAAAAGCCAATACCTATCTGTGGAATACCTATGAAAACCTCCTCCTACATGATCCCATATCCCGCCTCTTCTCATGTTTAAAAGTGTAGATAATGCCATGTCTTGAAAAAGTTGTTTTTGGCTTTTAAGAAGAAGTAAAACATTGTGAAGGCTTGGAAATTTTGGGGCTTCGGAAAACCCGCCAAACTCTTCATCGTAGCGATTTGCAAGACCAAAAAGTGCTTTGTCTATAAAACTTTCATTTAACTCTCTTTTTTCAAAAGAATTCATGAATTGCTTTAGATGTTCTACCAATCTTTTTGATTTTTCTATTATGTTTTTGCTGTCTTTGTCCCATAGGTCTTTTATTTGTTGTAAAAGCTTTAAAAAAGAGGCTTTTGGAAAATATGTACCTGCAAAAAATGGTTCTTTGGTGGGGGTTAGAAATACTGAAAGTGGCCAACCGCCGGAGTTGTTTAAAAGTACGCAGTATTCCATATAAAGGCTATCTATATCTGGTCTTTCTTCTTTGTCTACTTTTATACTTACAAAGTATTTGTTTAAAAAAGATGCCACTTCTTCGTCTTCAAAAGATTCTTTTTCCATCACATGGCACCAATGACAAGAAGAATAACCTATGGATAAAAACACAGGTTTATTTTCTTTGATGGCTTTATCAAAGGCCTCTTCTGACCAAGGGTACCAGTCAACGGGATTGTAGGCATGCATTTTAAGATAGGGACTTTTTTCGTTTATAAGTCTATTTGGTGTTTTCATCTGATAAAATATAAAAAGTCTGTTTTATTTTAAAATGTTTATAATCAGTTAATTAGGCTTTTAAAAAACATTTCTTTATCTATTATAGCTCCGGCTGCGTTGTCATGACCACCACCACCTAAAGATTCTGCTATCTTTCTTGCAGAACCATCTACACTTCTAAAGGAAAGTTTTACAAAATCCCCAGTTATATAAAACATACAAGCTATATTGTGCTCTTTGGCAATGAGACTTCCTATCTCGCTTTGATATACAGGCGTGTTTATGGCTGGCACCTTTATATCGTTTATATTTATGTAAAGAGGTGAATTTGACCACGTTTCTTTTAGCTTGTTTACCATAAAGTTTTTGTATTCTGATAATATCTTGCTTTTAGCAGCTATTTCTTCAATATCTTTATGTAAAAACTCTCTCATCAAATCTGGTTTATCTGTATACATGTATAAGAAATCGTTTACTTCGTCGGTGTTTTGGTATCTCCAAAGCCATATATCTTTGTCTTTTACAATATCCACTATCATCGGTAAATTTTTGTCTATAAGGGTTTTGTAAGTAAGAGATGCACCGCTTTCTGTAGGATCGTATATAAAAGTGATAAAATCGTACTCCAAAGCAATGGGTTTATCTTCTTCAATGGGTTTTCCTATAAATTTTGATATCGTATTGACAGCGGTCTTATGATGGTCTATTATGACTACTTCCGTGTATCCTTGCTTTTCTTGTCTTAGGCTTTGAAGATGCATTAGATCATCCCATTTAGGAGCTATATCCAAAAACCATATTTTTGAAATCTCTTTGAAATTTTGTCCTTCTGGAGGCAAATACTTATTTATGGCTTCTTTTACACTGGTACCGTGATTCAACGGTATAAATATAACGCTGTCTTTGTCCTTTATGTGTTCTTGTAGTATAGCGGCAGACATTGTGCCGTCTATACAGCTTTTATGAAAAAAACAAATTTCCATCACTTTAACTTAGTCTTAAGGATATCACCAAGCTTAAAGCCAGACGAAGAGTCGTTTACTTTTATAAACTCTTTTTGCTCGCCTTGCTCTTTTTGTTGTTTCTTGGTTTCTTGTATCATGCTGAAAGTAATCTTTTCCTCTTTTGGATTTACCTCTAAGACCTTCACCGTTATTTTTTGACCAGGTTCTAAGTTTGTATTTTTAGGTATTTCAGATATTGGCAATAGACCATCTACACCTTCTGGCAAACCTAAGAAAGTGCCAAAAGGTCTTACTTCTTTTATCGTAAGCTCTACTTGTTGTCCTGGTTTGTATCTTTCTGGTATTACACTCCAAGGATTTTGAGTAAGCTGTTTTAATCCAAGCTTTACTTTTTTGCCGTCTAAGCCTAGTACCATAAACTCTTTTTCTTCACCAGGGGTAAGTAGCTCCTCTGAACGTGCGTTTTTAAGCCAAGACATATCTTGTTTTTTCACTATACCCTCTACATCTGGTCCTAGTTCTATAAATGCAATGTTTGGATGTACGGTTTTTACTTTTCCTTTTACTATCGTATTTGGTGGGTTTGATTTTATAAAATCTGCTGCTGGGTTTTCTTCAGAAGGTACTATTTTTACATCTATTTGTTTTTTGTCTTTGTCTATTTTTGTTACAACAAGCTTTAATTTTGTACCGCTCTTTAGAGGCTTACCAATGTTTTTCATGCTTTCTTCTGGTACCAAAGCTATAATACCTTCTTTTAATTCTACTAAAAGCCCTTTTCCTTTTTTGTAGGAAAATACTTTGCCCTCTGTTTTGTCTCCCTCTTTTAACTCTAGCGTTTCCCATATATTTTTCTTTGGTTTTTTGAGGCTTAATATAAGAAAATGAAAATCACCCTTTTTGACTTTTCTTATAACTTTAACTTCTAGCGTATCGTTTTCTTTTACATCTGTACCTTTTGGTATTTTTCGATGCGGTACGAAGCCTATAACCCCTCCTTTTAAAAGCACTGTAATACCCTTTTCAGGGTCTATTTTTATTACTTTTCCTTCTATTGTAGAGCCTACTTCTAATGAGTTTATAAATTCAAGTCGTTTTTGACGCCTTTCAATTTTCTCATACTCTTTGTAAGATACGTTTACTATAGGTTTTCTGTTTTCGTAGGTGGCTTTTGTTACCAATACCTTTATTTTGTCTCCTATATTTACATGCCTTGGAGCTTCACCAAAAGGCATCAAAGCCCTAATATCTTCAAGTTTTACAAAAAATCCTGGTCTTCCTTTTGATTCTATCGTCACCTCTATAGGTGTTTTTTCTTCTAACGCTTTTTTGGCTATAGAAAATCCTTTAAAATATTTTAAAGGTTTAGTGGAAAGTATTGGATTTTCAAGTCCTCTTAACTTTACAATAACCGCCTCTATTTCTTGACCTATCTCAACATCACCTACTTCATACCGCTTTATAACGCCTTCTATTTTATAACCTATATCCAAGTACACGTTTGAATCTGTAATTTTTACCACAGAACCCTTTACTAAGCTTCCTGTAGAAAACTGCTCTTTTTGAGCTTTTAATAACTCTTCAAACTCTGTTACCATGCCAAATCTGCCTCCAGTTGAGATATTTTATCATAAAATTTAGTGTGCAAAGCATCTTCTAAAACTCATAGTCAAACTTTTTTGCTTCCTTCCAATAGGTATCCATTTCTTCTAATGAAGCATCTTTTAGAGATTTTCCTTCGTTTTTTAGGCTTTTTTCAACAAAATTAAACCTTTTTACCATCCTATCGTTTGCTTTTTGTAGCGCTTTTTCAGCGTTTATACCTAAAAACCTTCCGTATTCTACTATAGCTATAAGTATATCACCAAACTCGTGTTCTATCTCTTGGAAATTGCCATTTTCTAAAGCATCTTCTAGTTCCTCAAGTTCCTCTTTTAGCTTTTCTTTTACTTGATTTAAATTTTCAAAATCAAAACCTACCTTAGCCATGCGGTCTTGGATTTTTTGGCATCTCATAAGAGCACACATCGATTTTGGTATACCATCTAAAAAGTATTCTCTTTTTTCCGCTTTCTTATGTTCCCAATTTTCTAAAACAGATTTTGGATCTTCGTTTCCGAAGACGTGTGGATGTCTTTCTACAAGTTTTTTTATTAAAAGCTCAAAAACATCGTTTATGTCAAATTCATTATTTTCTTTTGCTATCTGTGAGTGAAATACTACTTGAAGGAGTAAATCTGCCAGTTCTTCTTTTATAGCATCTTTATCTTTGGATTCTATGGCGTCCACCAATTCGTAAGCTTCTTCTAAGACGTATTTTGTAAGACTTTCATGGGTTTGTTTCTTATCCCATGGACAATTTTGCCTTACTTTTTCAAAGGTTCTGATAAGTTCTTCCAATATACAACTCATGTTAAAAAGCTTATTTTAAGGCTCTACACCTTAAAAATCAATACTTATTTTCTATGCTTTTACAAATACTTAGATAATCTTTGAAAAGTAATGATACATATCATACAAATTTACGTATATTTTATAACTTATAATATATTCTGAAAGAGGGGGCGAACGGTTTCGACGTTGGAGTGCCGGGGAGATGATAGCAGGCCAGGTGGCGACTGCGATAGCCAAACAAACAGCTCCCGAAGCTGAACTCTCTCTCGCTGCTTAACTAAAAGCAGCGCGTCCTTGCTGGTTTTGACACCTTGACTGGCAAAGGGCGTCAGAGAAAGGTGTCCTGGTTGGTGATTTGCTGTCTTGCGCCAAACCAGTACTTAAGACAGCCTTGGTTTGCAGTTTTTCATGGGTTTTACTGCAAACACAGTACTATAAAACCCATGTAAGCCTGTAGAAGTCATCTGCCTCGGTTCTGACGGACGCGGGTTCGATTCCCGCCGCCTCCACCATAATAAATAATAAATTTTTATATTTGCTAAAATTAGTCTATTAAAGAGTAGTATTATGCTTTTTAATTTATTTACTAATTCTCATAGCATAAACTATTCATATGGGTTAAAATATTCAATATTAGTAATTGGAGGTAAGATAAATGGCGAAAATTTACTATGACGAAGATACATCCTTGGGTATCTTGGCTACGAAGACTGTGGCCATAGTGGGTTATGGTTCTCAAGGACACGCTCATGCTTTAAATCTAAGAGACAGTGGTATTAGGGTTATAGTGGCTTTGGATGATAAAAGCCCTCATAGAAAAACTGCTATGGAAGATGGTTTCAGCGTATATACCACCGCTAGAGCAACCCAAGAGGCTGACGTAATAATGATATTAACGCCAGACACGGTTCAACCAGCTGTGTATAAAGAGTGCATAGAACCTAATTTAACACCGGGTAAAGCTATAGCCTTTGCCCATGGTTTTAATATACATTTTGGTCAGATAGTTCCACCAAAAGATATAGATGTATTTATGGTGGCTCCAAAAGGACCAGGTCATTTGGTAAGATGGATGTATGAAGAGGGTAAGGGAGTACCAGCTCTTGTATCTATACATCAAGATGCTACAGGTTCTTGTAGAGATATAGCCTTAGCTTATGCAAAAGGCATAGGTGCCACAAGAGCAGGGGTTATAGAAACCACGTTTAGAGAAGAGACTGAAACAGACTTATTTGGTGAACAAGCGGTACTTTGTGGTGGTGTTACAGCCCTTATAAAAGCTGGTTTTGAAACGCTTGTAGAGGCCGGTTATCAACCTGAGATGGCTTATTTTGAATGCCTTCATGAGTTGAAACTAATAGTTGACCTTATATACCAACATGGCATAGCTGGCATGAGATATTCTATATCTGATACTGCAAAGTATGGCGATGTGACAAGAGGCGCTAGAATATACGAAGCTGTTAAACCTCTTATGAAGCAGATGCTCAAAGAAATTCAAGATGGCGAGTTTGCTAGAGAATGGATATTGGAAAATCAAGCCAACAGACCCGTTTACAACGCTCTTTTAAACAAAGATAAAGAACATTTGGTGGAAAAAGTAGGTAAAGAGCTAAGACAGATGATGCCATGGCTATCTGGTAAAGAGTTAAAATGAATCTTACCAAAAAACGTTATAAACTAAAAAAGTTTTACGCTCCCATGGGGCATGTGTTTGTAAAGATGCACATGTCCCCAAACGTTATAACCCTTCTGTCTTTGGCTTTTGGACTTACAAGCGCTTACTTTTTTTATATACATAAACCACTTACTGGGGCATCTTTCTTAATAATATCTGGCTTTTTAGATTTAATGGATGGTGTAGTGGCAAGGCTTGAGGATAAAGCTTCAAAGTTTGGCGCAGCTTTTGATTGGATAGCAGATAAGACTGTAGATGGTTTTATACTTGGAAGCATAGGTTTTGCTTATGGTTCTCCTTTTATAGCAATAAGCGCCATTACATTTTCGATGCTTCATACCTTTATAAAGCCAGTAGTGTATGCTGAGATTGGTTTTTCCGAAAGACAAAAAGGTAAGATAGATGATCCATTGGAAGGTATTGGGTTTTTTGGAAGACCTGAGACTCATATAAGTATAGTATTTTTTAGTATATTAGAGCGCATAAATCCTATTTTTGGGTTGCATCTTGGTATAAAACTTATAGTGCTCTTTACGTTTAGTTCGCTTTTAATAAGAATATTGTATCTTTTGAAAAAATACGGGAAGGATTATGAATAACCAAGACAAACCTTATGTGATTATAGTTTCTGAGTTGACATTGGATGGTAAGTTAACGCTTTATAGAGGGGCATCTTCTAAAGAACTTATGACTCTTATGGATGAAGAGGCTTATAGATACCTTCATGAGGTAAGGGCAAAAGTAGACGCCATAATGGTAGGCTGTGAAACAATAAGGACAGACAATCCGAGCCTTACGGTAAGGTATGTAAAAGGTAAAAACCCAATAAGGGTTATTCCTTGCTCTACTGCCAACGTGCCTTTAGATGCAAATGTTTTATCAAAGGATGCTCATACGATCATAGCCACCACCAAAAGAGCTCCAGAAGAAAAAATCAAAAAACTTACGGAAATGGGTATAGAAGTGTTTGTGGTAGGGGATTACCTAGTGGATTTTGAGCTTTTATTAAAAAAATTAAGAGAAAAAGATATAAAAAGCTTGATGGTAGAAGGTGGTTCTTCTATAAATTGGGAACTTTGTAAGTTAAAAGCCGTAAATGAGGTTCGTATTATACATCTTCCTGTAATTGTTGGTGGTGAAAATGTTCCTACGTTGGTAGGCGGAGAGGGTTTCAAGACTTTAAACAATATACTTCATCTAAGGCTTAGGGCGCATTTTAAAAGAGGATACCATCTCATTACCGAATGGGAAGTGGTATAATAAAGGTATAATTTTTTTGGAGGTATTTAAAATGCAAGAAAATCAAGAAGACTATTACGCAGTACCTTTTAGCATAGTGGGGTTGTTTCTTACAAACAAGGATGTGGAGCAAAGCATTAGGGAGGAGATAAGCCCTGAAGAACTTGAAAAACTCCAAGAGATTGTAGCTAAAATGCTTTTTACCTCTGGAGTTAGCGTAGCTCTATACCCTGGAGTAGTGCCACCAGATCAAGCTGTAGAAGCGGTAAACGAGCTTGAAGATCTTATTATGGGCGAAGGAGAAGAATGACAAAAGATTCTTTTGTTTCTATTGCCTTATGCGGCTTTTTGGGCCGCATGGGTAGTAGTATTATAGAAGTCTCTAAAAGCTATAAAGACCTAGTTGTAAAAGCAGGCGTAGACAGAGAAGAGCTTATCAAAGATAAAACTTTTGCGTTAGAATATGTATCATCTAAATTAGAAGATGTTATTGACTATGTAGATGTTGTCATAGAGTTTACAGGTAGTGTGGATACAGCCATAAAGAATGCTTACATATGCAAAGAACATAATAAACCTATTGTGATAGGCACTACTGGGTTTGATCAGCATCGGTTAGACCAAATAAAAGAACTCTCTAAATCAATACCTATAGTATTTTCCCCAAATATGAGTCTTGGGGTCAATGTACTTTTTAAGCTTTTAGAAATAGCTACAAAAGCTTTAAAGGATAAAGGGTATGACATAGAGATATCAGAAATTCACCATCGTTTTAAAAAGGACGCACCTTCTGGAACCGCCTTAAGGCTGTTGGAAATAGTAAAAAAAGAGATTCCGAATTTAAAAGAAACCTTTGGAAGAGAAGGACTAGCACAAAGAGAGGATAACGAAGTAGGTGTTTTTGCTATAAGAGGAGGAGATGTGGTGGGTGAACATACTGTCTATATGTTTGGTATGGGAGAGAGGCTGGAGCTTACCCATAGAGCCACAGATAGAAGAATATTCGCGAAGGGCTCTTTGGAGGCTGCCAAATGGGTTTATAGAAGACCTGTAGGTTTTTATTCAATGTTTGATGTGCTTGGCTTATGAAGTTATATAGCCTTTTGTTGGATAGGACTTATAAGCCCTTGACACTCCTTGATTATAGGAAATCTTTCTTGTTAGAATATACTCAGAGGGCTACGGTGCTTGAATACCACCCAGAAGCTGTGATAAGATCTACTTACAGGACTTACAAAGTACCTATTGTACTAAAAACCAACGCTTTATCAAAAACCTTTTATAAGAATATACCCACTAGGTACAACGTCTATGTAAGAGATAACTTCACCTGCGGTTATTGTGGCAAGGTGTGTGATGATAGCGAGATTACGGTAGACCATATAGTTCCAGTGTCAAAAGGTGGTAAATGGACTTGGGATAATCTCGTTACTGCTTGTGAATCTTGCAACGCAAAGAAATCTGACAATATCATAATGCCAATTTATATTAAACCCCATAAACCTCAATATTTTACGCTGCTTTTAAAAGAGTATCTTAAAAAAATTGATGAAACTACGTTAAATATTATAAAGCCTTATTGCTATCAATATTTAAAAGAGATTTCTTGAGTTTTAGTTTTATGCTATAATATTAGCTTAAAACATTTGTAAAGGAGTTATGATATGGCGGCATGTTTTGTTTGCAATAAAAAGGCTGTTTATGGGAAAAGCGTTACATTTTCAGCAGAAAGAAATTCAAGAGTGTTTAAACCAAACCTCCAGAGCGTAAAGATTAGGATGCCAGATGGTAGCGCAAAGCGCGTTATGGTATGTACAAAGTGTCTAAAAGCCGGGAAGGTGTTAAAAGCCGTTTGATATACTGATTTAACGCATTTTGGAAAGATAAAATAAATATATATTTTTCTTATGAAAGTTTTAGTGGCAGGGGGCACCGGTTTTGTTGGCAAATATGTTGTAGAGGCTTTGGAAAGGTCTACCCATTCTTACACACTTTTGACGCGCAAAAAAGTAAGTAAGCCTCATGTCGTTGTGGATTTTTTCGATGAAGAAAGCCTTAAAAAAGCTTTTGAACAAGAAAAACCAGATTTATTGATAAATCTTGTAGGCATTTTGGTAGAAGAGCCTTCTAAAGGTATAACCTTTGAAAATATCCATTATCTTTTGCCAAAGATTTTGTATAAAGTAGCTAAAGACCGCGGTATAAAACATATAATACATATGAGCGCTTTAGGGGTCTCAGAAGAAGCCCCGTCTATGTATCATCACACCAAGCTTTTAGCAGAAAAATTTCTCATGTCTTTGGGGATAGATTACACCATTGTAAGACCTTCTTTGATAATAGGACCTGAGCAAAGACTTTTTAAAGATCTTGATTTCTTTGGAAAATACTTTCATATTATGGCTCATCCTGGTATATTGCCTTATTATTTTGCACCGGTGGATGTTAGAGATGTTGCTTTTGTATTTGTAAAAGCTATAGACGATCCAAATTTAAAGAATAGGATTATAGAGCTTTGCGGTAAAAAGCCTGTTTCTTTTGATAAACTTTTAAAAGATAGTTTTAAGCTTTTAGGAAGACATGCTTTTGTATTAAGACTACCAAAACCTTTGATGTATGTAAGCGGTGCTTTGGTTGAGAAAATATTAGAACCACCTCCTTTTAGCAAAGACCAAATACTCATGATGTACAAAAACAACGTTTGCCAAGGACAAGATCCATGGCCATTGATAGGAAAAGAACCAATCCCTTATGAAGAATCTTTGAAATGGGCTATAGAAAACTACAAATCACATTCAAAACATGGTCTGAAGAGCTAACTTATAATCCCAGTAGTTTTAACGTATATTGACTAATAGACACTCCATATTGTAAGTCTGCTGTAAATGATCGGTGGTGGTTACAGCTCCGTCTTTTTGTGCAAATATTTGAAGTTTAAGGCCAGCCATAACATCCTGCTGGCCTTGTTTTTAGTGATTTTAAGCTTTTAAAAGCCAAAACTAAAACCTAAATCTGCATTCACATCCTTTACTTCTTTTATATCTGGGAACTTTTGCTTAAGGGCTCTTTCTACTCCAGCTTTTAATGTAAGAGTAGACATACCACAGCCAGAGCATGCACCCATAAGCCTTACAAGTATAGTCCCGTCTTCTTCTACGCTAACAAGCTCAATATCACCGCCGTCAAATCTCAAAGCTGGTCTTAGTTCATCTAAAGCTTCTTCTATCTCTTCTACAGTTGGCAAAGCCATAAGTTTACCTCCTATTAACAAAAACCTTTTAGTGTTTCGTAAGCTTTTATAGCTTTTTCGAATCTTTCGTTTATTACGTCCCAATTTAGAGAATTTAAGAAAGCGTCTATGTAAGGTGGGCGTTTGTTCTTTTGGTCTACATAGTAAGCGTGTTCATAGGTATCCAACACTACAAGTGGGATAAGCCCTGTAAGGTTGTAAACGTTGTGAGCATCAAGACCGTTTATCATGAGCTTACCTGAGAATATATCAAGACCCAAAATAGCCCATCCTCTAAAAGCTATACCTGCTGCTTTTAACTCTGCTACGCAGTTATCCCAAGAGCCAAAATCTTCTTCTACTTTTTTCTTGAGAGCTTCTGATGGAGCACCCTTTGGGGTTAGATGTCCAAAGTAAAGCTCGTGCAAGACTGTACCCATGTAGTTGAAGGTTTCTTCTACTTTTAGCTCTCTATATTCTGAGTAGTTTTGATTGGCTTTTGACCTATCTGAAAAGTTTAAATCTGCCAGCTTATCCTGGATTTCATTAAACTTAGCCACATAGCCTTTGTAGTGAGCTTCGAAGTGTGGCTCTATCTGTTCGTTTGATATACCGTTTAGGTTTGATGGTTTTAGATGATTCTTTGGTTCTAACTTCATGTTTTTTACCTCCTTTTTGGCTTTTAGAAAAATCTAAATTTTTATGAGCACTAGTCAATGATCAATATTATAAAATCTTTTTACATCTTCTTTGGTGTTTATGTTTGAAAAAGATATCAAATCTTTATCTACACTCCTTGCCTGCTCTTCGGTTAATATGTTTACATCAAGATTAAGTATAAGCTTTTGAAAAGATGCTCTTTGGTTTTCTATAGATTGTTTTATTTTATCTTTTACTGAAGGATCGTAAATGGCAAGAAGTGGTTCAAAAAAACCATTTATCTTAAATATCGTTGCCTCTTTTTTATGATTTCTTATCATATACTCTACAAGATCCTTTTTTATAAAAGGCATATCTGCTCCCACTAACAAAAATGGTTTTTCTGTATAAAAACACGCTGTATAAAGACCACTTAGCGGGTTTTGAATATCTAATATGTCTTTTATTGATTTTGCATTTTTTATAAATAAGTATTTTTCTGGGTTTTTAGAAACTATATATATATTTTTTGAAAAGCTGTACAATGTTTCAAACACATGTTCTATCATTGGCTTATTGTTTAGTAAAAAAAGCGTTTTATCCTCATTAAACCTTTTGCTTTGGCCTCCCGCTAGTATGAAAACATCCATGGTATCATTCACCTGCTATTAATCTTTTTATAGAGCCATCTGCGGAAGCTTCTTTGTAAATTGGTTTTCCAAAGGACGGTATATAAACGTATCCTCCAGCTGGGACTACATCTTGTCTTATTTGGGGGTTTAATCTTTTTAAGAGATAATAGTTTACTTTGTAAGCTAGAGCTATATTTCTAAGCTCTTGCGGGGAATTTGGTCTATATATATGAAGCGTATAGTTAAAGTATTGCTTCTTTACTTTTATACCAAAATATTTTGCATTTTTTATGATATCTAAAAGCGCTAAAAATTTTGGTACATATTGCTGAGTTTCTGGCGGGAATGAATTTTTAAAAGCCCAAAAACTTCCCCTTGGGTCTTGTTTAAACACCGACGATACACAATAAGGACCGCAGTTGTAAGCAGCTAAAACCTTATTCCAGTCTCCAAATTGGTTATATAAATCGCTAAGGTAATGAGCTGCTGCTTCTGTAGACTTTATTATGTCAAATCTCTCGTCTATTTGGTTGTTTACTATAAGACCATAATCTCTTGCTGTTTGAGGCATTAACTGCCATATACCAGCTGCTCCGGTGCTTGACACAGAATATTGATTATACCCACTTTCTATGATGGGAAGGTATATAAAATCCGATGGAAGGTTATATTTTTTAAGTATTGGTAATATTATAGGTGAGTAATAAATGGCTTTTTCTATGCCCCTTTCTATAAAACCTCTATCTTGGTATAAAAAGTAATTTATATAATTTTTAACATCTTGTGTATATACAAGATTTAGAAATTGAGGGTTGTTTTGATATATGGGACGATAGCTTATTTGGGGTCTTTCATAGCTTACGTAGTTTGGCTTTTTGTAAGCGTAACTATTTCCATACAAAGATGCGTTTGTAATTTCTGCACTGCAAGAGCTAAGTATTATTGATAAAAGCCCCAAACCAAGAAGCCTTTTTACGTTCATAGTATACATATACATATCGGTATTTTAAGATACCATTAAAGTGTTGAACTTTATATGATATATATTATTCTTTTGCTTTTTTCACACTTTCGTATATCCTGTGTGCTATTACTTCGTTTGCTTTCGTAATTTTGGCAAGTTGCTCTGGGCTTTTTATAATGTAAGGGGTTATAAATATAAAAAGTGTGCTTTTTTTGTTTTCTCTGTTTTGATATTTGAAGAGATTTCCTAAAACTGGGATATCTTGAAGGATTGGTATACCGCTTATGTTTTTTATAGTGTTGTTGCTCACGAGTCCTCCTAATATCACCGTTTGACCGCTTTTAACGACTACTTCAGAATTTAAAACCCTATCCGTGGTAATAGGTATTGGCACCGTTTGACCCGCCACGTTTGTATTTGTAAAGCCTGTGATATCTTGAAGATTTAAGTTTATGCCAAGTCTTATGTTGTCTTTTGATACTGTAGGTATAACATCAAGCTCTAAACCTATATCTTTGTAGTCGTATGTGAGTATTGGATATCCGTTTATGTTGTATTGGGTACCTGTCACATAAGGATAAACTTGGGCTTCTTTTATAATAGCCTCTTCGTTGTCAAGGGTTAGCACTTTTGGGTTTGATATGATTTTAAATCCATTTCCTTGCTCTAATAAGCTTAAAAACACCGCTAAATCAGGAAATATAATTGTATTACCACCTACGTTTGCACTTATACTGCTTGAGCTTGTTACACCTACTACGAAGTTTCCAGATAAAAGTCCTTGGTATATGGTTTGAAGAGATGCCGGGTTAAATCCTATACCGCCATTTTTGCCTAAAGCTTGCCAATTTACACCGGTGGTTAGCTGTTTGGTGAGGTTTGCCTCTACCACAGAAGCCGCTATCAACACTTGAATGCGTTTTTTGTCTAGTTTTTTTATGAGGTTTTTTAGATTTTTATATTGGGATCTTGTAGCATAAATTATGACGCTGTTTGTGGCTCGGTCAAAGCCTATTCTCGTGCCATCAGAAAGATATATAGAGCCTATCGGCTTGTTGGAGGATATTACGTTTATGTTTTGATTTGGAGGTACGTTGCTTTGAATTGTTTGGTATTGGTTTTGCATAGTGTTTAGGTTTGGTGTAGGTCTTTTTGTGTTAGAAGAAATGGCGCTTGCGCTTCCAAAAAGGCTTGCTAGTGTTTTTGCTATCTCTCCTACAGAAGCGTTTTGAAGTGGGATAACATAATAATGTCTTCTAAAGTGAGAGACGCTTTCGTTTATTTTATGTATAATTTCTTTTATAGAGGCTTGCATAAGCTTCGGTGCATATACAAGCACAAAACCGCTTTTGGAGTGTTTTTTCTTAACAGCTGATACCACCATAGGTATACCAAACTTTTGGCTTACAGGGTTTGCCAATGGGCTTAGAGCTTTTACTACGGCGTTTGTATCCTTTGTTTGATACATTTTTAGACTAAAAGCTAAATTTGGTATATCTATACTCTTTAAAAGTTTTTGGATTTTGTCAACAGAAACTCCTATATCAGATATAATGAGGGCGTTTGAGGGCATATAAACGGTGGCATTTCCATATTGACTTAGAAAAGGTCTTATGGCGTTTAAAAGTATTTGGGCGTTTGTGTGGGCAAAGTATATGTAGGTTTCTATCGATGGGCTTGGAAATGCTTTTTTTGTCACATTTGTGCTAAAAGAAGATGCTTCTTTTATTGGTAGTATCTTGTAAAAGTTTTTATATTTTACAACATTGTATCCATCTAAAGCTAAGCTTGTTAAAAAAAGATGCCAAGCGTCTTCTATGCTTACAGGTTTTTTGGAGCTAACGGTGATTTTTGGAAGGTTTCCATTTATCCCTACTACTATAGTTTTACCGGTGAGCTTTGACATAAAATGAGCTATATCTTCTATGCTTTGGTTTTGGAAGTTTAGTACCACCATGTTGTTGAAGTATTTGTTATTTTCCTTTCCATTTGATATTCCAAATACTATAAAAATCCATAAAATGAAAAATATATTAAAACAATTTATTTTTCTTAAAATCTTCATAATAACCATTATATAAAAGTTTTTGCTTTTAAAATACAAAACCCTTGACAAAGATAAAAATATGTTATAATGATTAATCTATCTTTTTCTGGAGGTATTTTTATGAGTGAGCAGGATAGCAAATTCCGAAAGCGTGTGGGTGGCGCTGGTAATTTTGAGCAAGTTAGTTGCTCTACATCTTTTGTTGTGTTGATACCAAGGGAGGTATTGAAATGGCAAAAACCCTCGGACTCCATATTATAGCAGACCTTTATGGAGTTAACCCTGACCTCATTGACAGGGAAGAAGATATCAGACACCTTCTTGAAAATTCAGTAAAAGCAGGAGAGCTTACAAAAATCTCCTCTCATTTTTACCAGTTTAACCCTCACGGAGCTACGGGAGTTATCCTGTTAGCCGAATCTCATATATCCATTCACACCTGGCCAGAGCATAAGACGGCTACCGTGGATGTGTTTACTTGTGGAGACCCATCAAAGGCTTATAGAGCTATGGAATATATAATAAATTCTTTATCCCCTACTCACGTAGACAAAAAAGTCTTTGATAGAGGTATCATAGAAGATTCAAAAGAAAAAAATGTGCTTTGGATAATGTCGAAAACTGGTTGTTGCTAAAATCCTTAAAAGGAATAGGCAACAAGTTATTGTATAAGGCTTTTAGACATTTTGGTAGTGCCGAGGCTATATTAAAAGCCTATAAAACGTCTTTGGAGCCAATTTTTGGCTCCAAGACTACAAATATAGTTTCTAAAGATTTTGACAGAGATTATGTAAATAACACTATTGTTAAATTAAAACAACTAAAAGCTGAAGCTATCACCTATGAAATAAAATGTATCCTATAAACATATTAAACCTTCCAGACCCTACTCCTGTGATATTTTTAAAAGGCAATAAATCTTTGCTTTGTCAAAAATCTGTTAGCATAGTAGGTTCAAGAAAAGCTGCTTTGAGTGCTTTAAATAGGACAAAATCCGTTGTATTAGAACTAAGACAAACTGTGGTATCTGGAGGAGCCGATGGTATAGGCTCAAAGGCCCATCAAAGCGCTTTGGAAAGCTCTATTCTCACTATAGCTGTTCTTGGTTTTGGGTTTTTGGAGACTTGTCAATAATTTTGTCTCTCATAACAAAATCTCCTGTTGAATATTTGTAAAACTTCATATGAGGACCATTTTAATGCAGGAACGGGCTTACTCCACTTATTGTTCTTTAAAATATCTCTCTGGATAAGGATATTTATCTCAAGAATCTCAGCAGATTGGAAATAGCCTCCTAAGCTTATCCTCACTCTTTCAATCATGCTAT
>Ga0081474_120393_pt1 | contig 19177 bp, 23 predicted proteins | sample OneHunmetagenome_2_FD_70978 | JGI IMG/M metagenome (GOLD analysis project Ga0081474, IMG submission 70978) | Ferrous microbial mat communities from One Hundred Spring Plain, Yellowstone National Park, USA v2 (version 2) | ecosystem: Environmental > Aquatic > Non-marine Saline and Alkaline >... | reverse complement strand
CAATTATTTAACATCCTATTTACCCCCATATTTGGAATATTTTACATATAGTTGTCAATATTCAAATGGAACATCCCTTATTATAATTACTGCAAAACAAAATTTGGAAAATGTAACAGTATATAATTTCTATGAAAATTCAACATGCAATTTAGGAAATATAAATTATGGATCTATGAATGGATGTAGTGTAAATAATAATATTATTATAGTAGATGCATATGTGAGAGTATATTATACCGTGAATGGTAATCAATATGAAGCCATTTTACCATGCCAAATAGTTGAAAATAATGGAGGTATATTAAGTGGAATTTTTTCTTTATTTAATCACTAAAAAATTAGAAAAGTTTTATTAAAAAATATGCTACGATTATATCTTAAAAAAGTTACGTCTTTTTAGGACGTAAATTTTCATATTCTTTTTGCAAATACTTACCAAATTCTCCTAAATCATCTGTTTCTATAAGTTGTTTATATAATGGTTCATACTTAGTTGGATCTATTAGTAAGCCTTCTATAATAACTCCAAGGTAATCATATGCTCCTTTTCGCCGTGCATACTTTATTTCAGTTTCTTGATCCCATTTTAGGTTATTTGTATAAGCCCAATCATGTACTTCTTCTAAATATTTGTCAAAATTTTGTAAAGATATTTTTCCATCTAATATAAGGGAATATAATTCATTCATCTTAAGAAGTCCTTTCTCATTAGTTAAGATTTTTATACCCCTTCTTAAGTTTTCTTTGAAATATGGATATAATTCAACATAAGATGCCACCTTATCTATATTGGATAATATGAACTCTTTAAGTTCTATGTCAAAGGTTGAAAATTTTTCCATAGTTTCTATTAAATCCCCCAATAATGGAATACTTTCTTGATCTACATCGTTTATCTGTTCATATGCATGTCTTATTGCTATTGCATAATCCCTATATTTGGATTCTGTTGTTATTATTTTTCGTTTAGCTTCTTCTATTTTTTCATCTAGTGTTTCAACCATGATATATATTATATTGGAAGAATTTTAAACTTATTGTTACCAGCAATCATCAAATAGTTATTATAGCAATATCTCCTATAAAAATATAGTTGTAAATTAATTATTAAATAAAAATTAAATAAAAAGATTTTATTAAAAAGTCTTATTTATTTTGTATTTCTGTTTTACAGCCACCATATAATCTATATGTTGCTATATTAGCATTTTCTAATGGTATATATCCTAAATGTTTCATAAATTGTTTTTAAGACCTTTAGGATCTTTTAAATAGCGAAATATAAGATCAAAAACAAACTGAGATGCTATTTCATATGATTCTGGAATTAGATGTTCTTGAGATATTTGATAATTATGTATTCTTCTAAATTCTGATAAATCTCTTAATTTTTGTTCTTTTTTTTCTTGATAGTGTTTATACAGGTCTTCTCTTACTTGTTTATCTGCTAAAGTTTTCAAATCATTAATAAATTTTTCAAGTTTTCTTGGTTCAGATAAGAATTCAGCATATAATGCAGTATACTTGCTGATACCATCTATTATGCCTTTCATAAAGAAGTATTTACCTATACACTGGTAGAGAGCTTCTTGATCATTAGTTGAAAAGCTTTTACATCCGTTCCATTCCTCTAATTCTTTTACTAATATGTCATATGCTCCTACAGCCTCTGATGCGTTTCTTAGTATTTCTGAGCGTGTATCCTTTACTCTGTCCTCATAATCATACTTTAAATTATCGAATTCTATCAATAATTTTTCTATCCCAGTTTTTTCCATTCTTTTTTTTATTTTTTCTAACATTTTTTCCATCAGATCTTTCTCTTTTATTGCCTTATGTGGGTCTTCAGATGAGGGTGTAGGTACCATAATAAAATTATTGTTAGAAAAATTTTTTAAACTTATTGTTACTATCTGTCATCAAATAGTAACTATTAGATAACCTATATTAATCTATATATTTTGATATAAAAATATTAAATAATGGTTGAGCCATGGATAAAAAAATATGCACCTAAACATATTAATGAAATAATTAATCAATCAGAGGCTATTGGAAAAATAAAATCCTTTATTGAAAAATATCCAAATGTAAGTAAAAAGGCATTATTAATATATGGTCCTCCAGGTGTTGGAAAAACATCATCAATATATGCAATTGCAAATGATCTAAATTATGAAGTTGTAGAATTAAATGCTTCAGATAATAGAAATGCAAGGGTTATACATGAAAAATTGGGAGAAACAATAAAGGGAAAACCATTTTTCAAAAAAGGAAGGATAATTTTGGTTGATGAAGTTGATGGGTTAGCTGGATTTCAAGATAGGGGTGGAATAGGAGCTTTGGTAAAGATAATATTTGAATCAAGATGGCCAATAATATTGACTGCAAACGATCCATGGGATCCAAAATTTAAGAAATTAAGAGATTTATGTGATATGGTTGAATACAAAAAATTATCAAATACTGATATAACAAGACAATTAAAGAGAATTTGTGCAAATGAAAAGATAACAATTGATGATAATGCATTATCTGCACTTGTAGAAAGATCTTCTGGAGATTTAAGAAGTGCAATAAATGATCTACAAGCATTGACAACAAAGACTGTTCATATTACATTGAAAGATTTAGAAGTTTTAGGTTATAGGGAAAGGGAGATTACAATATTTAGAGCATTAGGTCAGATGTTTAAGGCAAATACAATAATGGGTGCTACATTACCATTTATAGATGTAGATATGGATCCTGAAGAAATTAAAGTATGGGTTGAAGAAAATATATCAAATGAATATGAAAATATAAAAGAAATATATGAAGCTTATAATTGGTTATCATTGGCAATTGTATTTTATGGAAGAATTTATAGAAGACAATATTGGGATCTATTAAAATATTTTACAACATTAATGTATGCCGGGGTTGCATTGGCAAAAGAAAAGAGATATAATAAATTTACAAAATATAGAATGCCGCAATATGTAAGAAAATTATCACAAAATAAAGAAATAAGAGAAAAAATTGAAGAATTATCAAAAAATTTACAAAAAAAGGTTAATACATCAAAAAAGAGAATTAGGGAAGTATATATAAATACATTAATAGTTTTAATGAAAGAAAATGAAAAAATAGGAAGAAAATATGCAGAAATATTGGGATTTAATGAAAATGAAATATCATATATAAAGGGGGCTATAGAAAAGTTATGAAAGAATTAAATAAAAAGAATATAGAAGAAATATTTAAAAAAATAGAAGAATATTATGATATAAATATAGATAAGTCAATAATAAAGAAATATAGATTTTTTATTAATAAGGATAAAATATATATGTTCAATAAAAATTTTCCAGATTTTTTAGATGAAAAATATATAAAAAAATATGGTTTATATATAATTAAAATAGAGAAAAATAATATATATAGATTTAGTATAGAAGGTGCACAGATTTTTGGAATAAATTCTAGTAAAAATATTGAAATAAAAAAGGAAAATCTCTTTTATAAATCTAATGAAAATATAAAATTCGAAAAAAATTATGAAAATGGTTTTTATATAGCAAGAGATGGTAATGATATTTTATGTAGTGTTTATATTAAAAATAATATATTGAAAGATTTTATACCAAAAGAAAGAAAAATAAATTATACCTTTACTAAAGATAGACCAGAGAATACATATGTAAATAAATAATATACCACAATATTTAATAATGCACTTAGCCATATCATAACTGTTGCATCTAAGAACATTCCAAGTTTAGATCCCCCATCTATATTTTTTAATGTTCCGGCTAAAATAAAAGCTTCAATAATAGATATTACAAATATATAATCTTGCAATATATATAGAGGTATTGAAAACGTATATATATTTATACCTATTTGAGATACTACAGTACCAAGTGCTGTAGATATACCCTGAAACATCTGATTTAATAAATATAATATTTGAGCAATTATGAATAAAATTGCTATAAAGGCTATATATGTTCCATATATAGTACCTCTTAAATTGGATATAAATTGAGATTTTCTAGACCTAAGTTCAATTATCTTTATTAATATATTATATAACATATCTCCTGCTTTCTTTGTATCTCCATTATATAGTAAAACTTTTTCAAATACCTTTATTATTTTTTCTGCAATTGAACTACCCAATTCAACTATAAAATATCTCCAAGATTCAGAATAATTTTTTGTTATATTTACCCTTTTTCTTAATCTATTAATATCTTCATTTAATAAACCAAAATCATGTATAATAACATTATCTAATATTTTTGTTTGATTACTTCCAAATATTTCTGAGTACTCTATTATACTACTAAAGAATGCTGGGAAATGATTTTCTTTTATCTTTAATGCTCTCTCTAATAATATCATCCTATAACTTATATATGCTAATGGTGTAACTGCTATTGCAAAGGCTTCTAATAATTGTAATTTTAATACTGAAAATAATGCTAAAAATAATATATAGGATAAGAATGATAAAAGGTAAAATAAATATCTTATTGTCATATATTCTTTTGGTTTTTCTTTTGAATTGGACCATAATCCATCATCCGGGATGTAATATTTTGATACATAATATATAAGTAAATTAATTACAATGAATATTATAAAAAAATCTGATAGTAAAAATATTATATTTGCACCTATTAAGAATGGTATAAATAATATTAAAGAAAATGCAAATCCTAAAGATGATAATAGAGATATTACAAATTCATCTAATAATCTTATATTTTCTAAACCCTTTTCATAATTTGCTTCATATATTGCCAATTGTGTTTCATATTCTTTATATAAAAATTCTGATATTTCTTCACCAATATCAATTGAAGTTGCAAATCTTTCTAAAAAACTTTTAAAATTGCTATTTGGAATATATGGTAATACATATCTTATAGCCTCTGGGATTGTATAATTATATTTATTTGTTAAAAAAAGAATCTTTGACATATAATAATTTATATCCTTAAATTCTGTTTTTTCTTCAATTACAACTTCTAATAATCTTCTAGTATTATTTGTAGAAAATGAGAGAGAATATAAATATGCTATATAATATAGTAAAGATTTATCTAATGATTTTTTTGTTTTATAATATTCTAGAAATATAACCTCCAATGAAAAAACAATTGCCGATAAATATAAAATTGGATAATATATTTTTAATACTGGTAAATATTTTCCTATTATAATTATTAATGCAATTATTATACTAAATATTATGGTAATCTTTCTAAGGCTCTTTTTTATAATATCGTTAATAAGTTCATACATATCTTAATAGTTAATGTGAGTTATTATAAAGATTTAAATATGTTTTATATATAAAATATAGCCATGGAAAATATGCTATCTGTTTATGATAAGGAAGGTAATAAAATAAAAGAAATAGAATTACCCGAACACTTTAAATATGAAATAAGAGAGGATATAGTATATAAAGTATTTAGAGCATATATTTTAAGTCACAGAGTACCATATGGTTCATATAAATATGCAGGTATGGAAGCTTCCGCATGGACATCAAAGAGGAGATATACATATAGATCTTCATATAAAAGAGGTATATCAAGGGTTCCTAGATCAGTATTTGCAAAAATTAATGGTAATTTTATATGGATAACTAGAGTAATACCAGGTTCTGTAAAAGGAAGGAAGGCTCATCCACCAAAACCAGAAAAAAATTGGTATAAAAAAATAAATAAAAAAGAAAAAAGATTAGCAATATTATCTGCAATTTCTGCATCTTCAAATTTAGATTATATAAAAAATAGATATACAAAATCTTTTATTTATTTAAATGAATCAATTAATACTTTTGGTCTACCAATTGTTATATCTAATCTAGAAGAATTAAAGAAAGCGAAAGAATATAGAGATTTATTTAATAAATTAAAGATAATAAACTTTATTGAATATGTAAAAGAAAATAAAAAACAAAGAGCTGGAAAGGGAAAAATGAGAAATAGAAGAATAAAAAAATATAGAGGAATTTTATTTTTATTATCTTCTGATTCTCAATTACCGAAGGTTTCTATTGATGGTGTAGAGTTTTCAAAAGTAGATCAAATAAATATAGAAAAATTGGCTCCTGGTGGTAAATTGGGTAGATTTATTATATGGAGTGAAAAGGCAATAGAAGATTTAAGAAATTTATACATATGAAATTATAAGATGGATATAAAAGATGTTATACTTTATGCTGAATTAACAGAAAAAGATATGTATTTACTTGATAAATATAATAAGGTCATTTTTATTGTAAATAGGTCTTCTACAAAGAAAGATATAAAAGAGGCTGTTGAAAAATTATTTAATGTTAAAGTAAAAAAATTAAATACATTAATAGATTATAAAGGAAGAAAAAAGGCATATGTTACATTAGAAAAGGAATATAAGGCCCAAGATATATTATCTAAATTAGGATTAATATAAAATGGGTGGAAATACAATATTACAACAGAGGTTAGGTAAAGGAAAGAATATATATAAGGTCCCAGATTTTTATTCAATAGGAGAATTTTATTTTAGACCTTTAGATGAAAAAGAAATGAAAGATAAGGTAAAAGGTATTGTTGTAGATATAATAAAGGATAAGGTTCATTATGCTCCAATTGCCAAGATAAAATTTGAAACTGGGGAAACAATTTTAGTTCCCGCTGTTGAAGGTTTATATGTTGGAAAAGAAATTTATGCAGGTGTAAATGCTCCAGTAGAAAATGGAAATATTTTACCACTAAAGGTTATTCCAGATGGATCAAGTGTTTGTATGGTAGAAATTTCTCCTGGTGATGGTGGAAAGATTGCAAGAACATCTGGTACATCATGTATATTAGTTCAAAAAACAGATAAATATGCAATATTAAAATTACCATCTGGAAAAACAAAGATGGTCAATTTATATTCTAGAGCAATATTTGGAATAGTTGCCGGAGGTGGAAGAACAGATAAACCATTTGTTAAAGCTGGAAATAAATATTATTTTAAAAAAGCTCATCATAGAAATTGGCCAATTAGTAAACCAACTGCAAGAAATGCTGCAGATCATCCATTGGGAGGTAAACATAAGAGAAGTAAGGGTGGAATGAAACCATTACCTAAGCATGGATATCCAATAAAGTATGGTAAATATGGCTCAAGAAGAACCGGAAGAAAGAAAGCAATATAAAATGGCACAAGAAAACATTTGGTTGGTTAGCTTAGAGGAATATATAAAAGTGGGTGTTCATATAGGTACAAAGATAAAGAATAAACAAACAAAAAAGTTTATTGCTAGAATAAGATCTGATGGATTGGCAATTATAGATGTAATAAAATTGGATGAAAGATTGAGATTATCAGCAAAATTATTATCTAAATATGAACCATATCAAATATTAGCAGTTGGAAGAAGAGAAACTGCAAGAAAACCACTCCAAATGTTAAATAAGTATACTGGAATAAATGTTTATCCAAAGAGATATCCTCCCGGACTATTAACAAATCCAGCTTTAGATATATTTAAGGATGTTGATGTTGTTATAATAACAGATCCTATACTTGATAGAAATGCTTTATTGGATGCATATAGAACTGGAAAAATAACAATTGCTTTTGTTGATACAAATAATTCTTTAAGCTATATAGATATTGCTATACCGGCAAATAATAGAGGGGCAAAATCTTTAGCCTTATTATATTATATTATTGCTAGAGAATATTTAAGAAATAGGGGACTATTATCTAAGAGAGGAGAATTACCTATATCTTATGAAGAATTTATGGAGAGGGGTTTGGAAGAGGAAGAAGAATAATTTTATATATTAAGGAATTTTATAATATTATATGGCATTGGATTTTATAAAGAATCTTTTTGGAAAAAAGGATAATGAAAATTATGATATAAACCAACCGGGAGATTTTATGAATTACCCACCAGGAGGACCAGGAAATTTTCCTCCAGGTCCATATCCAAATGAACCATTACCACCACCCCCAATACCACCAGTTCAAAATCAAAATGCATTTCAACAAAACCAATTCCCAGGACAATTAAATCCTCAAGCATATTTACCGAATTTTCCACAAAATTATGGCTATAATAATCAATATCCAAATCAGATAGATTATAATGCAATACAGATGCTAAATACAAAATTAGATACAATTGCAACAAAGTTAGATAATATAATTGCTCTATTAAACAATTTACTCCAATATTTTCAATATTATAGGCGTTAATGAATTTATATCAAATTTTTTATCAATATTTTATATATCCAATAATAGGATATCAATATCAATATAATATATATAATACATTTTTATATGGATTATTATTTGTTGTAGGTTTTATTCTTTTTTATTATCTCTTTGTAAAAAATAAAAAAGTAATTATTGATAGATATTTTTTATTAGATCTAATTATTTTAACTATAATATTTATTATTCCAAGAGTAAATATTGATCTTGGTTATACAATAAAAACATATCTATTATTTACACCTCTATTAGAACTATGGATCTTAATATCTTTTTTACCAGTTATATTTTTATATAAATATAGAAAATATTACTTATATATATTATTGGTAATTTTAATATTAGAAATTCCTTTTTTTATTTTTGGAAGGCCAATAAATATATTACCGTTTTTAATATTCATTTTATTATTTTCTATTTTAATTTATTTATCATATAGAGAAAAATTATTCTATTTATCAATATTTGGAGAAACATATGAGACTATTTTTTCAATTATCTCAATATATTATTTTAATTTACAATCTGAACATCAGTTATTAAATATTCTTATCTTTCAATATAGTAATCCATTATTATTTTATGGATTAAAATTATTTTTAACATTATTTATTACCATTTATACAAAATATTATATAAAGGATGATCTAAGAAATGTAATATATATAATGTTATTTTATTTAGGATTTCTACCAGGCTTAAGAACTAGTCTTATAGATATATTAATATGAAATATAGGGAAATATGGAAAGTATATGGAAAGGTATTTGATAAAAATACATTATACTATTTAGATAAATTGTATAAAGACCATTATATAGAGGATGATTTAACATTAATATCTGAAGGTAAGGAGGCAATTGTTGTAAGGTCTGGAAAATTTGCAATAAAGATATATAAAATAATGTCAATAAGCTATAAAGAACAGATAAATTATTTAAAAGCAGATCCAAGAATATATAAATTTCCAAGAACAAAGATTGGGATAATATATACATGGGTAAAAAAAGAATATATGAATTTAAGAAAAATGTATAAAAATTTGGTAAGGGTTCCAATTCCGTACTTATATAAGGGAAATATATTAGTAATGGAATATATAGGTTATGAAAAAGGGCCATTATTATTACATGATCGTTATGATTCAATTGAAAATAGGGAAGAATTATTTTTCGATATATTAGATCAATATAAAAAAATATATAATAAAGCTAAATTAATTCATGGAGATTTTTCAGAATATAATATAATTATATTTAATAATTTTCCATATATAATAGATGTATCTCAATCAATACCAATCGATTCTCCATATTCTGAAGAATTTCTTAATAGAGATTTAAACAATATATTAAATATATCAAAAAAGCTGGACTTAAATTATGATATAAAATATATAAGAGAGTACATTGGTATTTAAAAATTATTCATAATTTTCTATATAATGGATGTTAAAGAACTTGAATTACAAATGTTAATAGAAGAAATAAGTAAATATAACGGTAGAGCTACAGAACTAATTTCATACTATATACCAGCTGGATATGATTTAATCAAGGTTTTAGATCATCTAAGTTATGAATATTCAACTGCACAAAACATTAAGGATAAAAATACTAGACAACATGTAATGGATGCATTGGCAAAAATTATAAATTATTTAAAGGGATTGAAAAAGAATCCAGATAATGGTTTAATAATATTCTGTGGAAATATTTCAAATAGACCGGGAGATGTTGATATAAGGTTATGGGCAATAGAACCTCCAGACAAATTAAATATTAGATTATATAGATGTGATTCTAGATTTGTATTAGATCCGTTAAAAGAACTAATATCACCAAAACAAATATATGGATTAATTGTTTTAGATAGAGGAGAAGCTTCTATAGGAGTATTAAAAGGTAATCAACTAATAATATTAGAAAATAAACAATCATGGGTTCCCGGTAAAATAAGAGCAGGAGGACAATCTTCTGTAAGATTTCAAAGACTAATAGAACAAGATGTTCATTTATGGTTAAAATATTTAGCAGAGGAAATTAGAAACTATTTTGAAAAAGATTTAGATAAATTGGTTGGTATTTTGGTTGGAGGACCTGGATTGCTTAAAGAACAATTTGTTAATGGGGATTATCTACCATATAATCTTAAACAAAAAATTCTGGGTGTATATGATACAGCATATTCGAATGAATATGGATTAAAAGAATTATTGGAAAGGGCGAAAGATGTATTAGAAAAAACAGAATATATAAAAGAAATAGAATTAACAAAATTATTTTTTGAACATCTTGGAAAAGGTACTGGTCTGGTAGTTTATGGATTTGATGATATAAAAAAAGCATTAGAAATTGGTGCAGTAGATACAATATTAATATCTGAAGATTATAAAGATAAAATTAAGGAATTAATCGATTTAATAGGACAAACAAATGCAAAGGTTGAAATAATATCAAAAAATCATCCTGAAGGGGAACAATTTTCAAACTTTAAAATAGGTGCAATATTAAGATTTAAAATATGATAGATTATAATAAAATATTATCTAAAATAAAACCATCTGAAGAAGAAAAAAGTAAAGTATATAATATAATAAATGAATTTTTTGATATATTAAGATCAAATAATTTAGAACCATTTTTGGGAGGGTCTTTTGCAAAGGATACATGGATAAAAAATGATTTTGATGTAGATACTTTCTTATTATTTAAAGATGATAAAAATATATCTAATATTGTTGAAAATGTATTAAAGAAAGAGAATTTAGATTATATAAGGATAAGAGGTTCTAGGGATTATTTTAAAGTAAGTTATAAAGGTTTAATATTTGAATTAGTCCCAATATTAAAGATAAATGATATAAAGGAAGCTAAAAATACTACAGACCTTTCCCCATTTCATGTTAAATATGTAATAAGTAAATTAAATGAAAAAATGAAGGATGAAGTTAGATTACTAAAATTATTTACAAAAAATATAAATGTTTATGGAGCTGAATCTTATGTTAGAGGATTTTCTGGATATGCAGTAGAACTAATATTAATAAATTATGGGTCTTTTGAAAATACAATAAAAAATGTATCTAATTGGAGACCAAAAGTAATAATAGATTTAGAAAAATATTATAAAAATTATGATGAAATAAAGAAAAATTTATCGAAAGATAAAATAAAATCTCCAATAATAATAATTGATCCAACCGATAAATATAGGAATGTTGCAGCTTCAGTTTCTTTACAAAAATTTTCAGAATTTATATATTATTCTAGGATGTTTTTATTATCTGAAGATAAAGAAAAATTCTTCTTTAATAAAATATATATGAATTATGATGAAATAAAAAGATTGGCTGAAAAATATAATGTAAATATAATATATTTAAAAATTGAAGGAGATTCAAATAATAAAGATATAAAAAATAGTAAAGCTTTATCATTATTTAATAATATTAAAAAATGGATAAATAATATTGGATTCAAAATTTTCAATTACTATTATTTTTTTGATGAAAATTATTTATATGGTTATATATTATATTATCCAGATAAATTACCAGAATATGAAATAAGAGAGGGTCCATTGTTATGGGAAGAAAAAGACTATAATAGATTTTATGAAAAACATAAGAATGAAGAATTAATAATTAGAAATGGAAAAATATATGCAATTACAAAGAGAAAAATAAACGATATATATAAAGCATTAGAATTTATAATAAACAATTATAAAAACAGTATTGGGAAAAAAGTTAAGTATTTATATATTAAGATAGGGGAAAAAGAAATTGAAATTAAGTATTAGTTATATTTTTAAAAAATAATAAAAAAATTTTTATATGAGTAAAATTTCTACTGGAATATATCCTATAGATAAATTATTAGATGGAGGTATTGAAACAGATATTATTACATCATTTTATGGTCCTTCTGCATCTGGAAAAACAAATATTGCAATAATAAGTTCCTATAATGTTTCTAGATTGGGAAAAAAGGTAATATACATAGATACAGAAGGTGGTTTTTCTCTTGAAAGATTAAAACAAATTGCAAAGGAAGATTTTGAGAATTTAATGAAAAATATATTATTATATAAGCCAGTAAATTTTTCTGAACAAAAAAAGGCAATATATTTAACATATGATTATGTAAAAAAGAATTCTAATGATATTGGATTAATTGTTGTAGATTCTATATCGATGCTATATAGATTGGAAAGAGGTGATAGTAATGTAAATGAAGTAAATATAGAACTTGCAAAACAATTACAAATATTTTCAGAAATTTCTAGGAAATATAATATACCAGTTCTAGTTATAAATCAAGTATATTCATTGTTTGATAATAAGGATACAATTGGGGTTGTTGGGGGTGATCTAATAAAATATTGGTCAAAGTGTTTGGTTGAATTGAGAATTTTAGATAACGGTATTAGAGAAGCAATATTAAGAAAGCATAGATATTTACCAGAGGGAATATCTATAAAATTTAAAATAGTAAATGATGGAATTATTGAATATAAAGAAGTCTAAGAATTAAATTTTTTTATTATTTCTTCAGCCTCTTCTTTTGATAATTTATTAGTATTCCAATTAAGTATATTTTTATATCCATTTTCATTATATTGTGGTATTATATGTATATGTGCATGAAATACTACTTGTCCTGCCTTTTTTCCATTATTTACTATTATATTATAATCATTTGATATTTTTTCTTCAAATAATTTTAAGAACTTTGTAAAACTCTCATAGAAATTCTTTATATATTCATCCTCAATATTTGATATCCTATCAAAATGCTTTTTTGGTACAAATAATGTATGTCCTTTATTTACTGGATTTATATCTAGAAATGCTATAGAATATTCATCTTCATATAATATATATGAGAGTATTTCTTTATTTATTATCTTACAAAATATACATTCCTCCATAAAAATTTAATATATAAAAATTTTATATGTTTAATATCTCTTCTAATACTCTTTTTATGTCTTCACTATCTGCTACGTATTTAAATTTACTAAATACATTTGAAAAAATAACTTTTTTATCATTATTATTTATGGATTTTACATATTCTTCAATTTCTTTCCTTAATTCTTCTCTATTTCTTTTATATAAACTATTTTCTCTTATTATATCTTCAATATCCTTATTATATTTAATATAATGATAATATATTATTGGAATTGCATTTTTTACAATCTTTTTATCTTTTAAATAATCTTTTATCTTATATATAAAATCTAAATCAAACTTTTCTATTTTTTCTTTAAATAAGCTTTCCGTATCTCCAATCATTTGAAAGAATAAATAATATACAATATTTGGATCTATATCAAAAGATATTTTTATTATATCATATATATATTCAATCCATATTATATCTTCAATTTGTTTTTCATTGTATCCAAGAGATTTTAACATTTGTTTAATAAATTCTGGATCAATAGAATTTAATATTGTTTTACCTTCATTTAACAATTTAATATATAAATCTCTGTCAAATTTTTTTAAATAGTATATATCAAATGTTTCTTTAATATCTCCATAATTTATATAATATCTCATTATATTGTATTCATTATCTGCAATAATATCTTTATTAATATATATATAAGGATGATCTGTTTCCGGATACATCCTTTCAGAGCCAGGTTGAGGTCTTAAAAAAGATGTGGTTCCATCATCATTTGCCTGTCTAGTATCCTTTGGTACTCTTTTAATTGATTCATTTATTCTATTTATTATTAAACTAAAAACCTTCCTTGCTATTTCGTAATCTTTTGATATTAATAATATAAAAGCATCTTCATCAGAGCAGTTTAACATTCTTTTAACATTTTTAACTTCCTCTTCAGATATTCCATAGTTTGGTAACTCATCCGAATGTAATATCCCTTTTAATCCAAATCTTTTTGCAATATCAGAAAATTCAGTTCCTATTCTTCTATTTGGTAATATTTCAAATCCAATCATTCCTTTCATTTTATCAAGTTTTATTCCATATACTCTTGCTCCATTATCTATATTCGTTTTAACTAGTTTTGATTTTGTTTCTTTAAATATTTCAGTTAAATCATATATCTTAACCTTAAGTATCATTAAATATAAATTTAAATAAAAAATAAAAAATTATTTTTTACCCTTTGCCTTTGATGCTTTTTCCTTCTTTGCAACCTTTGAAGAATATTTATTTAATAATATCTGTAAGTTATGTATTATATTTTCTAATTCTATTATTCTAAAATTCTCCTTTTCAGTCAATAACGATCCACATTCTTTACATATAAAATCATTTTCATATGCATCGTCGAAGTTATATGCACTTCCACACTCATTACAATAATATAATGTTTTTGGTGTATTTTTAATTTCTTCATTAATTCTATTAATCTCTTTATTAATCAATAAGCTAAATAATTTTTCTTTATCTTGTACTCTGTTCCCCCATCTGAAATCAAATTTTCCATTATTATTTATTATGCTTATTGGATATACTATATTATTTTCCTCTAATATATATAATAGTTTCCTAATTTCTTCTTCCTTTATCTTTAATTGTCTCTTTATTTCTCTTTCTGTAAATTCATTTTTATCCGCTATATATTCTAATATTCTTAAATAGTTTTCATTTAGCAAGTAGCTCATAATACCTATAAGGTTTTTTGACATTTATAAACATTGTTGATTAACATCATGTTAATCATATTTAATATAACGTTAATGAATATCTTTCTCAAAATTTATAAATATTAACTCTATGTTAAATGACGTTAACAAAATGTTAATATATAAACTTGGCAAAATTGTTTTGTATAATATTTGATAGTTCTTCTAGATCTATTTTTCTTATATCTGAAATTAATTTATAAAGATCTTTTAACATATCTGGATGAAGTATAATACCTTTATAATTATATGGACCATCAGATTCTGTTATTATATTTTTTATATTTGCAATCTCTATATATTTTCTATATTTTTCATTTACTATTGTTGCAACATTTATTCCTATAAAATATCCTTTATCGATTATCTCTTCTAGTAATTTTTCATCCCCACTATACCAATGAAAATATGCCTTTTTAATATCATACTTTATTAAAAGATCGTATACATCATTTGAAGCATTTGGAGTATGAAGATTTAGATTTAGATCATATTCCTTTGCTAAATTTAGGAATTTTTCAAAAATTTCTTTTTGTTTTTCAAATGTTTCTGGTTTAAATTTTTTATCTAATCCGATTTCTCCAAGTATTTTTATTTTATTATCCTTTATTATATCTTCTATTATTTTAAATGTATTTTCATTTATTTTTTCTATATTCCAAGGATGAATTCCTATAGCAGGTATTACATTTTCATTTAATTGAGATAAAACTAAATTTTTTAATGAAGATTCTAAGTCTTCAGAGACTGATAATATTGTTATATCTTTATTTTTTATTATTCTCTTAATTTCTATCTCATTGAATTTATATAGATGACAATGAGAATCAATATACTTCATGTTATATTTAATTGTTTATTTTGATAATATACATTAATTATCGAACAATTATCATCCAATACTATATAATTACTATTATTGCATAAATTCAAATTATTATTCGATACTTCACATCCCCAATTATATGCATTTGGATAAGAGATCCAAGATTGATATAATACTGAATTTTCTGATACTAGACAAGTATTACTTAAGTTATTTATAGATAAATTGTACTTTGCATATATACATAGATCTTGACAATATTGTGCAATCTGGGATATTTGATATAATTCATTCTGATTTAAGTTCTGGTTATTATTTATTGGATATAACAATGGAGCAATTGTAAATCCTAATGCTAATAATATTAATAGCATCAACCCAACTATTATAGTTTCCCTTCTATCCATCAATAAAATTTATTAAAAAGGATTAAAAAATTTAAGGTTTTCTAATGGAATCTCTTAAAGATTTTAATTCATCTACTGTTTCTCTTAATTCTTTTGTAGATTCAGATATGGCAGGTATCATTGTTCTTATTAATCTATGTAATGCTTGTATCTCTGTTGTTGCTTCTTGCATTCCTTTATCATATTCTTCTAATTTTCTAGTTGCTAAATTATTTATTTCAGTTATTTTATTGTCCAATTTATCTATTTGTTCTTGCATTTTATTAATAAGATATTCTACTTTCTCTTTCCATATTTTTATTTGTGATAATTCATCATGTACTTCATTCAATTTATCTTTTAATATTTCATTTATTGTATTGTTTATATATTGTTCAAGTCTTTCATCTATAGCAGAACCACCTTGTCCAAATTCTGGTTGACTTTGAATTTGTTGTTGTGGTGGTGGAAATTGACTTGGACTTGGAGTTGGTTGTGGTGGTAAGTTCCATGACTGATTAAATTGACTTGGAATACTTTGTTGTAATGGCATTTGTTGATTTGTTTGACCAAAAGAAAAATTCTGATAATTATTTGCCATGGGATTAATATTATTACTTTGCTGAAATTGATTGAATGGTCCATTATTTTGTTGCATTGGATTATTAAAGTCCTGAAATAGGTTGTCTAAATTCTGTTGGTCACCCTGATCTTTATTACTTTTCTTACTAAATATACCAAGTAAGCTTCTCATAATTCTTAATAAAAATATTGAATATTATAAATTTAACCTTTCTGATTGTATAGGTTATCAAGATATTCCATAATTTTTTCTTTTACTAATTTATCAAGTTCTTTCTTAGTAACAAAATCAAATGGATTTATGTAATCTAGAATGGAATTTATAATTTTTAATTGATCTGTAGTAGCAAAATTTGATAACTCATCCGTTATTGCCTTTATTTTTATTTCTATATCATTTATTTCTTGTTTTATATCATTTATTTCTTTCTTAATATTTTCTATCTCTAATTTAAAATCATCTAAAGAACTTCTGGTAGTTACATCCATAGTCTGCAATATATTATTGAACATTGAAATTTTCTCTTCTAAATATTTTAATCTCCTAAGTGTCTCTGGATCATTCATAGTAAAACTATTATATTTTAATATATATTAATCTTTATATGCTAAATAATTTACAATATGAAATTAAAATGAATGGAAAAGAAAGAGTATTATATGTAAATGCTAAAAATTATAATAATATTGCTACAATTGAAGATGACCCAAATATAATGGAATATATATTAAATACATTGTCTATAGATCCATTTGTAAATACTATAATAATTGAGCAAGATGAAAATATAGAATATTATGAAGATAGTATAAAAGTATTAAATAGTTTTCTTGATGTATATCTCTCTATTAAAAATAATATATCAGAATATTATAGATATTTATTAACTGGGAATCCATTATATTCAGAAATAAAAACTATAATAGATTATTTGGATAAGGGATATTTGAGGGATCCAATTGGTACATATATATTTATAAGAAGAATGAAAAGAAAATTAATGTCATTATTAAAAAATAATAAGGATTTAGAAAATCAAATATCAAATTTAATATCATTAATAGATAATTTTTTAATAAAATTTGAATCATCACCTTTATATAAATATATTAAACCATTTCTAATTGGATATCAAATTGGAAATAGAGAAATATATAGAAGAATATTATTGGGGGATATAAAACCAAAATTTATAGATACAAAATATATAAATAAAATTTCAGAAAGTTATAATATTGTAGATTCTTATAGATTGGATAAAAATACAGAAGTTTTTATATTAAAAAATCCTGAAGAAACAGTTTTTAGATATTATATATTTCCAGAAGAATATAAAATATTCTCTGAAGAAACATTTTTATCCCATAAGGCAATAGAAATTTTACAAGAATATGAACCTAGAAAGGAAGATTATTTAGATGTAGAAAGATTAAGAGAAATATATAATAATATACTAAATAATATAATAACGAAATTAATGTCTATATATAATATAAATATAGATAAAAATAGGTTGGAATTAATTAAGAGTATAATTATTAGATATACAATTGGTTTTGGAATAATAGAAAAGATAGTATTAGATGAAAATTTAGAAGATCTATTTATAAATCCACCAGCAGGTATAACTCCAATATATTTACATCATTCTAAATATGAAATGTGTGTTACAAATGTAACTCCAACCAGAAGGGAGGTAGAATCTTGGGCTACAAAATTGAGGTTAATATCTGGAAGACCCTTTGATGAAGCAAATCCAGTTTTAGATACAGATTTGGTAATTGGAAATAATATATTATTAAGAGTTGCAGCATTATCACCACCATTATCTCCTTTTGGATTATCATATATAATTAGAAGACATAGAAGCAAACCATGGACCTTACCTTTATTTATAGATAATAAAATGCTAAATTATCAGGCTGCAGGCTTATTATCTTTTTTAGTTGCAAATGGAAGGACAATTTTAATCGCTGGTACAAGAGGGAGTGGTAAAACATCACTATTAACAGCTTTAATGTTGGAAATACCTAAAAAAGTTAGGATAGTAACTGTAGAAGATACTTTGGAAATACCTGTAGAATTTTTCAGATCAATGGGGTATAATATAGTTCCTATGAAAGTTAGAAGTCCATTTTCACTAAAATCCGGAGAATTATCAGCTGAGGAGGGTTTAAGGGTATCTTTAAGAATGGGGGATAGTGCTATAATTGTTGGGGAAGTTAGATCAAAGGAAGCTTTAACATTGTATGAAGCTATGAGAGTTGGTGCTGTAGCAAATACAGTAATGGGTACTTTACATGCAGAAAGTCCTTATGGAGTATATGATAGAGTTGTAAACGATCTTGGAGTTCCTAAAACATCATTCAAAGCTACAGATGTAATAGTAATTGTAAATCCAATTAAAGAACCTTCAGGGTTAAAAAGATATAGAAGGGTAT
>Ga0081474_120386_pt1 | contig 19211 bp, 19 predicted proteins | sample OneHunmetagenome_2_FD_70978 | JGI IMG/M metagenome (GOLD analysis project Ga0081474, IMG submission 70978) | Ferrous microbial mat communities from One Hundred Spring Plain, Yellowstone National Park, USA v2 (version 2) | ecosystem: Environmental > Aquatic > Non-marine Saline and Alkaline >... | reverse complement strand
TATTTTACTTGTAAATAATATTATATAAAGTTTTATTTAAATTTATAACAATGTTATGAATTTAAAAATATAATATATAATTTTAGATAATATGCAAGAAATAATTATAAGGGGTCCTTTGAATGAAGAAAAAATCAAAAAAATATCTGAAATATTAAATGAACCAGATTGGATGACAGACATAAGATTAAAAGGATTAAATTATTTTAATAAATTAGATTTACCAAAATTTGGACCAGAAATAAAAAATATTGATTTTGATAATATGATATATTATAGAAGTATAATTAAAGAAAATAATCCAAAGAGGTGGGAAGATCTACCAGAAGATATAAGAAATAAAATAGATAAATTGGGATTAAGAAAAGAATTTGAAAGAGAATTTTTATCTGGATTATTATATCAACATGATTCTTCTTCAGTATATAAGGAAATAAAGAAATATCTAGATCAAGAAGGTATTATTTTTATGCCTCTATCACAAGCAGTAAGAGATTATCCGGAAATTGTAAAAGAATATTTTGGAAAAGTTATCTCTTTTGGAGATAATAAATTTGCAGCATTAAATACAACAGTTTGGAGTGGAGGTGTATTTATTTATGTACCAGAAAATGTTAAGGTAGATTTTCCATTACAAGCATATTTTTGGATAGGAACAGAAAATCTTGGACAATTTGAAAGAACATTGATAATAGCAGATAAAAATTCTAGAGTAACTTATATAGAAGGATGTACAGCTCCAATATATAATATATCTTCCTTACATGCAGCAGTAGTAGAAGTTTTTGCAAAAGAAAATTCAGAAGTTACTTATGCTACAATACAAAACTGGTCTAGAAATGTATATAACCTAGTAACAAAAAGGGCAAAGGTACATAAAAATGCTAAAATTAAATGGATATCTGCTGAATTTGGAAGTAAAGTAACAATGCTATATCCGGGATTAGTTTTAGAAGAAAATTCTACAGGAGAAATATATACAATATCAATTGCAAATGAAAATCAAATAATAGATACTGGTGGAAGAATATTGGTAAATGGAAAAAATTCTGGAGGATATATTGTAACAAAATCCATATCAATAAATGGAAAGGCGGTAAATAGAATAGACATAAAAATATTTGGTAATTCTGAAAATTCAAAGGTTATATCTAAATGTGACTCTTTAATAGAAGGAAATGGAATAGCAGAATCTATACCAAGAATGGAAATTTACAATAATAAAAATTATTATAATCATGAAGCAAAAACTGAAAAAATAGATGATCAAAAAGTACTTTATTTACAAAGTTTAGGTATAGATAAAAAGAAAGCTAAAAGATTAATATATATGGGATTTGCAGATGATATCCTAAAAAACTTTCCACCCTCTTATCAAATGAGAATTAAAAAACTTCTAGAAATGGAATTAGAAGAAATTGGAGGATTTGGCTAATTACTTAAATAGCCAATTATATATTATTTTTATATCTCTCTTTATTACTCTTCTAGCATCAAACTTCTTTATTTTAAAATAATCTGATATTTTTGCAAAACTCCATGATAATAAAAATTTTCCAATCAATAATTCTTCTTTATCTATCTTTGGTTTATCCTTTTCAGTATATAATAAATAATAGATATATAATAATTTTACAACATCTGCAGCAGCTTCATATGTCATAGGTGAAGATAAATAACCTTCTAATCTTTCTATTTGATTATCTGTCAAATTTAATTTATAATGTGGTTTAAACTTATATGGCGTTTCTAACATTTTTAATATTGTTTCTGGAGATAAATCAAAATATACATCCGATATTTGATTTATTAATCTCCATCTAAATTCGTAATTTAACTTTTTAACCATTTTTTCTGATCCTTCATTTATTGGTTTTATTACTATACCAGAATATTCTCCAGAAACCTTATTTTTTTCCGGAGATAAATGAACTAATACAAAATTATTTTTTTGCCAGAAATTTAATAATTCATAAGTTATGCCAAAACTAGAACCAATCCAGTCATAATTATTTTCCTTAGCCCAATTATATAGTTTATCTAATGATAAAGATCCCAAACCCATACCTTGGATTTCTGGTACTGTAGCAATTCTAACAATTCTTAAACCCTTTAATTTAGCAAATTCATTTATTCTATAATGTTTAACTATTATATCTGGTATTATATTTCCCTTTGGTTTATAATCTTTCAACATTTTATTAATTGTATCATCATCTATACCACCTTCATATGCAATGTGTATTCCATTTACAATTTTTCCATTTGATAATTCTAAAACAAAAGCATCATGATGTGGTGCATCAGCAAGCATTGCTATATCATTTGGTTTATTTTGATAATGAGCTAAAATATATATTCCAACAAAATTCTTTAATTTTGGATCATCGTTATAAAACCATTCTTTCATTGGTATTTTATAAAATCTTGCATCTTTATTTTTTATTAACTCTTTATCACTCTCATTAATTTCTGAAGATTCAGAATCTAATAACAATGTATCGTATAGCCATTTTTCAATTGGATCTTGTTCATTATATCTAATTGGCTCAACCATATTATATTTATATATCTTAAAATCCTTCAAGGAATTTAGATATTTCAAAAATTTGACAGAAAAGGATCTACCAGCCCCTTCATATCCATGAATTGTAGAAGAAAATATAATTTTATCATATTTCTTAGTATATTCCAATAATATATTTATACCAATACCTGCAGCTTCATCAACAAACAAAATATCATATTTTTTTCTCAATATTTCAGATGGTTTTCTATATTCAATATATATCTTATTGTTTATTACTATCTTTCTATCACTTATTTCCTTATATTTTATATTATTCTTATTTAATCCCAACTTTAAGAATTCAAATAATGTTTCTACATTATTAAATTCTGGGGATGTTATACCTATATCATATACTTTTTTACTATTTAATAATATCTCTGAGATTCCAGAAATTGCTAAACCAAGAGATGCACTTTTCCCCCTTCCTCTATCTGCAATAATTAAATATATTGATCTTTCATCAATTAATAAATTTTCTAGAAGAGAAAGAACATTTGATTGGTCTTGTGTTAAACATAATTTATATATTCTGTCTGAAAATTTTCTATTATCTGGCAATAATATTTTCTTTCTTCCTGGTGGATATGCTTCTTCTAATACACATTCATCACTTATTCCTTTTATTAATCCTTCCTCTGTATCATATATAATTATATTATCATATTGAAGTAATTTATTCTTGAATCTATATTCAAAATATTTTTTTACATCTTCTAACTTATATGGAGGAGTTAATAAATGTTCATGAAAAGTTGTATAATTTTCTTCAAAATGATCAAAATCTTTAATTAAGAAAAATGCAATACCGATTCCAGATAAAGTTTCAATAATTCTACCTATATGATCTGGAGTTAATGATTTATATAAATCTAAAATTAATATATCATATGTTTTTCCCAAAATTTTTTTAGAATCTTTATATTTAATTTTTTCTATATCTAAAAAATCTATCTTTTCTTTTAATTTTTCAAACCTATATAAATAATCCCCATTAAAATCTTCAGATATATATAAAATCTTTATTTTGTCTTTAAAGTTCTTAATTTTTTCATAATATATTTTTAGCAAATTTGATAAAATATCGAAATAATCCTTACCAGATAAAACAACAATTCCTCTATGATTGTTTCTAATTATTTTACATAATAATTTATTGTAATCATTTAATATATCCATATATAAAATATTAACCAATTACTTATAACTGTTTAAGATAATATTAACCTTTCGTTAAAGTTGTATTAAACTATGTTAAAACATTAAAATATTTTGTTAATAGAATATTAAATAATAGATAAATGTTAATTAAATGGTGTTAAATTGTTAATAAAATATGTTAAATAAATGTTAAACTAAAGTAAATAATATCTTAATTTCATATCAAGTGATTTCAATAATTTTTGATCATCTACAAAAACTATAGATAATCCCTTTGATATTCCTCCAGAATATAATCTAGAAGTTCTTCCAGAAGCTTGTAAATATGTTTTAAGATCTACAATATTTAGATATATATTTTTATTTTGATCTACTTCTATAGAAACGTCTGGGTTTTCCTTTAATTTATCCAATATTTCTGTCTTATCAGTATAAATTTTCAAAATATTATATAATGTTAATATATCATTAGCAAATGATTTTAAATATCCAACCAATTCCACCTTATTTCCATTTAAAAAATCTGAAATTAATTTTAAATCTCCAGAAGACAGTTTTTTCATATTTTTTCTTAATCTTGTAATAATTTTTGTTATTCTATCTTTCTCTATCTCGGATATATATGGTAAAATTAGATTAGATAGAATAATTATATTCATTATATTTTTCTCAAGATTTCTAATATTTATCTTTATCTTTGGTATACCTAAAAATATTGCATATTTTATTCTTTCTGGCATATTAATTCCCCTAGTTAATATTCCATATGGATCTGTAATACTAATTAAGAAATTTATTTTTCCTTCATAAAAATCATTTAATATACTTTCAATTTCTCCTGTTTTTGTTTTTGAATAGATTAAACCAACTTTTACATTATTTGATATTAGATAATTATAAATTTCTTTCATATATTCTATTCCCCTTTCTTTTGGAACAAATATTAATCCACCATCTTCTAACTCTTTTAATAGATTTAACAATTCTTCTTTTATATCTTTCTTAGGAATATAATATAAATCTATAACATTTCTAATCTTTGAACTTCCGGTTCCAATAGTAAAATTGGCCAATTCTTTATATAATATGACTCTTTTTCCTCTTAAACTACCAGTAGCTGAAGATAGAACAATTACTCCACTATTTTTATTTTTAATTTGCAAGAATTTTTTATATAAATCGCTATTAAAATCTAATTTACCACGCAATTTTATATCTATTACTTTTTTAGCAACATTTATGTCATCTTCACTATAACCAATTAAAATAAACAGTTTCTCAATATTTTTTGATCCTTTAAAAAAAGAATCTACATCATCTACAAAAGCAATATCAAATTTTTTACCTTTTAATATATCAAAATTTTTAGTTAAAAATTGGTTTGAAATAATTAATATATTAAATTCTTCATTATTTATTTTTTCCTTAATTTCTTTTTTATTACTACCATAATATGCTATAAACTTTATATTTGGATTTAAACTACTTATAAATTTATCAAATAAATCATTAAATTGTTTTACAAGTAATCTTGTAGGTAATATTATTAATATCTTTTTATTATATTCACTAGAAAAGTAAATAGATGAAACTATAATAAATGTTGATTTTCCAACGCCTGTTGGTGCTATCATAGAAAAACTATTATTTTTATATAATCTCTCAAACCACATTATTTGTACTCTCCATGGATTAGAACTTAATGCCTTTTTGAAAAATTCAGAAAATTTATTAACTTCTTTATATAAATTGTAAATATTTGAATAATCTTTTAGTTTTCCTTTTTCAGATAATTTTTTATATAAAAGCTCTCTAAAAGTGTTTTCATCCTTTATATTTAATAATTCCAATATTTCATTATCATCTAAATCATTTTCACAGGGAAGACTGTGCGAGAGTCTATAGGAAGAAATTATGTTGTTACAATTAAAACATAAATTTTTTATATATAAAGCAATGTAATCCATATTTTCTTTTATTTTAAAAATTAATTTAAAAATATTCTATTATGGATATATCGGACATAATTACTTATTTACAAAGAGAAAAAGAGAAAAAAACATTACAGAATTTACAAAAAGATTTCTATGTTAAAGTATCAGAATTATTAAAAAAATATAAAAAACAATTAGAAGCATATAAATCTGATAGTAAAGAATATAGAGAGGTTATTGCAACGGTAGATAGACTAAAGGAATCATTATCAGAATTAATTAATATAAGAATTAGCAAAATAATGAATAATACAGTCTTAGAAGTTAAAGAAGATTTAAATATAATATCAGAAGATTTTTTAGAAGAGGAAGAAAAGCTACTATATTCTCTTATAAAGAAGATATTAAAATCATATAAAGAAAATATACAAAACAAGATTATTAATGGAGAAGAAATTGATATTAATAAATTCTTTTCAGATATAAATATGAATATTTCATTATACCAAAATAAAATAGATAAGAAGATTGTTATTATTAAAAATCAATTACCAAAGATTGTTGGCCCAAATGGAAAAATATATGGACCTTTTAAGGTTGGAGATATAATAATATTAAATAATAACTTTGCTGAAAAATTAGAAAATACTGGAATAGGAAAAATAGTTAATTAAACTTATAAAATTATTTAATATAATTATCTTTAATGAAATTGCCAAAGACTATTAACAAATATTGTCCATATTGTAGAAAAGTTACTGAACATAAAGTAATTATTATAAAAAGTGTAAAAGCTAGAACTGGTTTGGTTTGGGGTGCTAGGAGAGCTAGAGAAGGAAAAAAAGGTAGAGGAAATAAAGGAAAATATAGTAAAAGACCTCTAGCACAAAGAAAAAGAGGTGCTATAAAATCATCTAAGGGAGTTGATATAAGATTAGAATGTAATATATGTAAAAAACAAATTATATGGGAAATAAAAGGTAGATACAAAAGAGTAGAATTATCAACTGCTATAAAATGAAGTCAAAGCTATATTTTGAAGCATTTTCTAATGATAAAGATAAATTAACAGAATTTTTAAATAAAACATTTGAAGGGGTATCAAAATTCAAGAATTTCCAAATAATAGATAAAAAAATTGCTGATCCTATAACAAAAGATATAAAAACTCCTGATGGAAAAACTTTAAGTGGTTGGTCTTCTTATTTAGAAATATATGCAGATTTCAAAGATTTTGATTCATTAATAGATTTTATACTATTTTATACTCCATCTAGAATCGATATAGAAGATATAAAAGAAATGAAAATTATAACAAAAGATAACGAAATAAAATATAACAAAGAAAAAATTAATTTATTATTAAACCAAATACCTCAAGCTATAAATATGAAATTGTCTGCATTATTGAATATATATCTTGCTCAAGTTAAAAAGGATTCTAAAGGACCAGATAATCAGTCATTAACAAATTTAAAAATAAAATAAAACTTTATCCATAATAATATCCAGAACTTTTTTCCCTCTTCTTATTTTCTTCTTCTAATTTCTTAATCATATTCAAATCTTTTTCTATTCTCTCTTTTAATTTCTTCCCCTTTTCTTTTAGATTATTTGTATCAATTTGGAAATTGTATAACTTACCTAAAATTTCTAATGCCTTTGAAGCACCAAAATACCCATTAATTTGATTTGATAAATATGTTTCGACTAACAATAAATAAGCCGGCTTTTTTAATAGTTGAGAATAATATAAAAACAACCCACTCATTCCAACAACATTATTTGATTTATATAAGTTTAGTTCTCCCAATTTTTCCTTTATCTTATTTATATCATAATATTTATTTAACGCAAATAAATAGTTTGGATTTTCCGGTTCTAATTGATGTGAACCTATCCCACCAATTATACTTAATTCTGATAAATTAAATTTACTTATTATTCTAAATAGCTTATTCATGAATTTATATCTGAAGTATAAAGATAATCCTGGATCTTCTAGAATCATTATCTGAAAATCTCCATATAATACTAGAAAATTATAGTTACCAATTGGAACAGAATATAATTTATAACTTATATTATCAGATATATATCCATCTTTATTTATTTTAACTACATCAGGAAAGAAATCTGTAATTATTCTCCCAACAACTTTTCCTCTATAAGTTTCTATTAACTTTTTTCCAACTATTTTTGACAAATTTCCATATCCTCCACCTATTGAATAAAGAAAAACTATATTATTCATATTTTTTATTTTTTCTTTATCAATTATGAATTCCATAATATATTATAATATATTATTTTTATATAAGGTTTCTTTTTTCATTTTTCTTCTATAATCGCCCCACTTATCATCTGGAGAAAATTTGGGGGGTATTATTCTGAATGTTTTATTACTGCAAATTGGACATATTTCTTTAAATGTATATATTTTACAATTTTTACATTTTCTAATCTCTTTCATATTTATTTATTTCATAAACTATATTATAATTTTTAGCTTCTTTATTTATTAATTCTAACATTTCTTTTTCCTTTTTTTGTAGATCAGATGGACTCGTAGTAACATATTTTAACATATATGTAGGTGATCCCAAATATTTAATCATTATATTTAGATCCTTTATTTTTTTAAGAAATTCCTTTATTTTATATATCCCATCTCCATTTAAACAATATGCCTGCATTATATATGTAAACTCATATTTTGGTGGGTTTAAATAATCAATTATATATTTATATAGTAAATCAGAATATTTTTTACTTATTTTATATTTATCTAGAACGCTTTTTCCATTTATATAAGTTTCTAAAAATACACTATAAAGTTTATTTTCTGGAACAATTTTAAATATTATATCTTTTTCCAATTTACTCATATCTATATTTTCCTTTTCACTCATTATTTTCAATATATTATAAGCAACCATCTCCCTTTTATATTCAAAAATTTTTGCTTTTTGTTTATTTTTATCAACTCTCTTTAAAGATAAAGTAACCAATCTATTTTGCACATCTACATCAAGTACCAAACATACAATCTTTTTACCTTCTCTAACTAGAATCCTTGGATTTATAATTCTTCTATTTGATAATTCATCTATCGGAATTATTCCATTAAAATTCTCATATTCATCTAAGCTAACTTTTACATCTACATCAGATATATTATTTACAGTACATATAACATAATCATTCACCTTTGGAGAATCTTTTCTCTTATACATTTTTAAAATATATTAAAAATACTTATTAAATTTATATACTGCTCTAGGTTTTTGTTACTGGGATATTATATATATCTTCTTCATAACAATTATATGAAAGATTCATTAAAACATATGCTTGTAGTCCTAAATTTGAATTTAGTAAATTTTGAATTTCTGGATTATTTTGTGATAATTGTTGCATATTTATACTACACGATATTTTAGATGAATTTATTGGAACATTTTGTGTTGGTGTACATGAGAAACCTCCCTCTCCATTTAGTATATCTATTTGATTTGCTGCAATAATATCTAATTCAGCATTTACATTAAAAGTAGCTTGATTATTGGAATATACATTACCGAAACATCCAACAGAATCTTGAAAAGCTATTGAAAAATATACATTTCCATTAGTTTCATTCACGTTAATATTAGAATATGCTGGTGTTATTGGAGATGATGAGTAATATACAGGTTCACTTAATGTTATCTGACTATTAGAATAATTTAATTGTAATGGAATTAATATATTGGTAATAAGATTTGATATATTATATTCTACAACTATTGGTATTTGAGATGGTACTGCTTGAAGACCTGGACTCAGAGAAACTTCTATATTTCCGATGGTGGAGTTTGAAGGAACAAGTTGGTTAGAAGAAGAATTATAAATTGCTGGTTCTGCATTAAAGTTACCTGAGTAAGGAGAAGATAAGGCATAACTATAAACATAATATGAAACTTCCAGTTGAGAATTAGACATTGTATAAATATTGTTGACATAAATAACTGGTAAGTTATAATCTAAACCATTTGATTCACTATAATTTAATGAGGAGGGAGCTTGAATATATAAATATATATTTCCAGGTTGATTTAATGCCCATGAAGGTTGATATAAATTGGAATTTCCACTATTAAAGAATCCAGAATTTCCAGATCCAATATTACCAATTGGACATGTAGAAAAATAAAATAGAGTAGTACCTGCAAATAATATTGGTAACATATATATAAATCTTCCAGACTTCATTAAATATATATTTATTTTATTAATTAAAAATTTTTATGATAATATTAACTTGAAGTATTTGTATTATTTTGATTACTGGATGTATTTATATTATTTAAGCTGTTAATATTTCCATTTAATGAATTTTGAACAATATTATAATATTGTTGACTTTCATTGATAAATTGAGTTGTACTATTTTTAATGGTCTGAAAAATTGTATTATTTTCTAAATATCCAAGGATTTGATTATGATATAAATAACCAACTACTACCAGAACTATTAAAATTAATAAAAATATTAATCCACCACTAGAAGATCCCCTATTTTTCTGTATTTTTAAGGTAATAGTAGAATTTTGTTGATTAATATTCTGTTTAAGTTTCTTACTACCCATATATAAAAATAAAACTTCTAGATATTTATAAGCATTGTATTAAAATTATTTAGAATATAAACAGCTATTATATTTTTATTAACTAATGAGATATGTCTAGCAACAATACCACCAACATTGGTTTGATTTTAACTATTTGTAACATAAGAATTTTGATTCATATTGTTTATATTCAAAGAGCTTTGCTATATATTCATAGATTGCTGAAATAATTGAATAGAATTTGATGTTCCATTTCTTATAGATGCGTTCAATTGTTTTAAATATTGTTCAACTTGATTTGGAAATAATATAACTACCATAATAAGAAGAAATAATATTAATAATATAGCTGTTCCAGATCTTCCTCTCTTAATACAGTAAATTATAAATTTCTCTATTTATAAATTTTAAGATATATGTAAATAATCTATCTTAAGATAATCGTCTGTCTTTATTTCTAACAGATTCTCTGGCAATAAACAATTATATATATTTATTGCATAAGCCCCAACAGATGAACTTATATTATATATGCAATTATTATTTAGTATAACTTCTCCAGATCCTTGACTAACTATAATATCTAATATATAATTTGTTAAATTATTTGGAAATGCTATATAAAATATGTTACTCTTTGATTCTATATACAGATTATTTATATTAACTGGATATGATGATATCAAATTGATACTGTTTTCTCCAACATTTAAATATGGAGTTAGGTAAAATAAATTAGAACAAGAAGATATGGGAATTGATAATCCATTTACAACTAATTCTACATTTTGAGGAGAATATGGACAAAAATCATAAAACATATATACATCTCCAGATATATAATAATAATTAAAATTTAATGATGAAAACTCTAGATAATTTATATTTATATTATTCAATACACCATTCCCATTGAATATTATACTGGATGGAGAAAATACTATTTTTAACTCATTATCCCCATTATTTAAATAATTTGGAGAGACAAAAATACTTATTTCACCATTTTGACATCCAGAATATAATTCATAATTATTTACATATATATTAAAGTTTCCATTATTACATGTAGAATAAGCAGTAATATTTATTCCATTATAATTATTGGAATAATAAAAATATAAGATCTTACTAACTGCTCCATAAAATATGTTTGTTTCAAAATTTAAAGTTCCCAAATTAATATAATATACTGGCGTATAGCTTCCTATTGTATAATTACTTGCTATATAATAATAATTTTGGTTTTTTGATAATTGTATATTTTGAAAAATATATTGATTACTAATATTTGAATTTAAAGAATTTGAAGAAGAATATAATGTTATATTAGTTCCATTAACCAATTGTTGTATTAGATATTGTTTATATTGATATGGAATAATTGCCCAGTATATAAAAATTATTATACCCAGTAATATGAAAAATAGACCCAAACCTGCTGTTTGCAATTTTTTCATATTTTAATAAAATATTCCTTAATATTTATATTTTATACCTTAATTTTCCAACAATACAAAATCTATCAATTAATTCAAAATTATTGACATTATCATTTACAAAATATATTTCTGCATCTATTTTATCAAGAATATTAAATAAATTTATAATTTTATCAATATTGTTTTCTTCTTTCATTTTTTTAAAACATTCTTCAGAAATTAAAACATATTCTATATTATTATACATTGCATTATTATATACTTCATCATAACCAAATGCTACCATATTTTTTTGCATTAAATATAATATTTCTTCAATTAATTTATTTATTTCTAAAATTTCTAAACTTTTTAATGTTTCATAATATTCTGTTCTTCTAACAAATTCATATATACCATTTATACCCCCGTTAGACGCTTTATATATTTTTATATTTTTTATATTTAATTTATCCTTTATATAATCATAAAATTCTTCAGGATAAAATAATGGACCAATTATGCATAGAAATTTAATATTATAATCTCTTAATGTATTTAAAAATTCTGAAAATATTTTATATAATTTTGCTTTTTCTTCTGGATCTCCCTTATTTATCTTATAATATTCTTCCTTTATAATTTTTATCCCACTATTTATTATACCCAAAGCTATTTCATTATTATCTATAGATATTACAAAAATATTTTCCTTTTTTCTAGAAGATTTTTCCAATATCTTTTCCTCATATTTCTTTATTTCTTCCTTTTTATATAATGTAAATTCTGTAGATATTCTTATATCAAATGTATGATAATGGCCAATAGAATCTTTATTATTTGAATCAATTATTTTTCCAGAAATCCTTAATGAATCTTTATATTCGGAAAATTTAATATTTTCAATCTCTATTTTTATCTTTATTCTTTTCTTTTCTTTCTCATTCTCAAATTTTAATGTTCTATAATCATATCCTTCTATCATATCCCCCACATTAACTATTTTATACAAATATAATAAATCTACTTCATCTTCTACCCTAATTTTTATTGCTTTCCTATCTATTATTTCATATTTCATATTAGTAATAATATTAGAGAAAGAAATATTGGAGGAATAAATGGTGCCCCTTCCTTTACTTTTACTTTTATATCATTATATTCTCCCAATTTTTTTAATATATTTATTTCTTCTTTTGAAAGACCGAATCTTCCAATAAACAATTTATTCTGAAATATATGATAAAATATTATAATAAATGGTATAGAATAATAAAAGAAAATTTCATCTAAAAAATAAAATATTAATGGTAGAATTACAATAAATAATATAATAATAGAATTTATTAATTTATTATTGCTCTTAAATTTCAATATATACCTATTTTCATTTTCATAAATATCAAAATATTTTATCAATATTTCCCTATCTTCCTTCTTTATATTATTAACTTCTATTCCATCTTCTATCCAATCTCCCTCAACCAATTCATTTACATTTCTTATAAATGTTAGTTTTTCTTCTAGATCTTTCGATATATATCTAAATAGAAAATATGGTATATATACAAAAATTAGAGAAATTAATAGATAATAAATATTAAAATATAATAAGAAAAGGTTGATAAAATATATAGAGATCAATATTAAGGTAATATTAAGGATGGAAATATAATATTTTTTTCTATTTTCTTTATATATTTTTATAGCTTCTATATTGTGAAATATAAATCCAAATAATACTAGATAAAATAAAAATAATAACATCTTATATGGAGAAAAGAAGGATAATAGAAAGAATATTGAAAAGAAAATAAACAAATCCCCAATAGCCAATAATCTAAATAAATATAGTAATACAAAAAATAAAAGAATAAGATATGAAAATATAAGATTCTCTGGATAAATATTTTGAATAATTAAGTATAAAAAATAGAATACATTAAATATTAGTAAAATATATATTACTATATCATCTACAGATTTATATTTTATATCCTGATATGATGAATATAATAATATTATTATGTCAAATATCAATAAAGGGAATATTTCATTCATATAAAAAATAAAAAATACAATTCTTATAAATAATTATTATGATGACGTGGACACAATCTGAATTAATGATGAGAGGAGTAGCTACTGATTTTTAAATTTCTATATATTAATATTTATTATGCCATTAATAATACCATCTCCAGAATATGCTAAGAGAAGGAAAATATTACAGATTGATAATAAAATTAAAAAATTGGAAAAGGGGGGAGATGGAAAAATAACTTTAGTATTAAAAAAGGAAATAGATCTAAACAATCTTAATGAATCATTAAAATTTATATCAATGTTAAAAGAATTGGAGGGAAGAAATTTCTTTGACGAATTATATATTGTTAAATCTGATAAAGTATTCGATTATTTAGATATAGAAAAAGGATTTGACCAGAAAAATATAGAAAAAGAAAAATTAATAAAATTATATGATATAATAAGTAGGATTGCAAATATAATAGATAAAATTAAAAAAATCTATTAGTATTTATATTCTTCTTCTGCTTTTATATTTTTAGATAATAATAATCTCTTTATATTCTCTATATCATTCTCTATTATTTTTATTTTTTCTATTTCATTTATTATATATTCAAAATTGGCTAAATCAATAAAATTCTCTATTTTCTTTATTCTATTCATTAAATTTTCATAATCCGATAATACAGATTCCAATATATCTTTAGAATCATATAATTCTGCTTTTATCTTTCTCGTTTCTTCTTTAATATTATTTAGACCTTCCTCCAATTTATTATATTTTTCATTAATCTCTTCAATTTTATCTATTTCATTTACTTTTGATCTTAAATCTACAACTAAATTATTTAATTCTTCAAATAATGCATATATACTATTTAGTCTATTTTCGAAGTTTATATATTTGTTATATAATTCTTCATAAGCTCTAAATTGTTTTATATTTTTAATATCATCATTTGTTAATTGTAATAAGTAATTCATATTACTTATTTTATTATTAATTTCAGAATATTTTTCTTCATATTTCTTTTCTATCTCTTCCAATTTACTATTAACATTATATAAATCTTTTTCCTTTATCTCACTTATCATTTCAGATATTTTATTGTACTGTAATAAATCTTTAGATAAATTATCTATTGTTTTAGATAATAAATTTGTTAAATTATCTACTTTTAGTTTTAAATCATTAAAATCATTTATATTTGTATATGAATCTTTTATTTTATTTAACTTATCAGTTAAATCTTCTATTTTATTTCTTAAATCTTTTATACCATTTATAACATCTTCATATTTTGTTATTTTATTACTTAAAGAATTGATATCGAGCTCTAATTTATTTATTTTTGACTTTACATTTACTATAGCAGGATAATCAACAAAATTTTTCTGATTATTTTCTAATACATCTACTTTTAGTTTTAAATCGTTTAAATATCTTACTTTATTCAATAAATCTTCATTTAATATTTCCCTATAATTATTTAATGTTTTTTCTACATTTCCTAATTCTTCTTTCAAAGCTTTTAATTGATTATTAAATTCTTCTCTACTTACAAAATTATTCAAATTTCTTTTTATTTCCAATATCCTATTGTTAAAATTTTTTACATATGAAAAAAATTCATCAATCATATTTACATCTTTATTTAAATCCATAAACTATTTATTTATAATAAATTTTATTAAACTTACCAGATACTTTTTAATAATTCTTTTCTTATGTCATCAATTTCTTTCTTTATCATATCATATTTTAATTCTAAATTATATAACCTTTTTTTAATATCATCTATATCTTTTAGTTTTAAGTTTATTTCTAGTAAAATTATTTTTAATTCATCTAATAATTTATTGTATTCATTATTTTTATCAAGAATATTTTTTAATTTTAAATATTTATCATAAATTTCATCTTTTATTTTCTTATTTTTTTCCAATTCTTCTTTTAAATCTTTAATTTTATTTTCTAAATCTTCTATCATTTTTTCATATTCATTTATTTCATCCATTTTTAAAAAATGATAATATATCTTTTTGAGCTTTTCCTATATTTTCTATGGATATATTTAATGCTTTTAATATTGACTCTATAGCAGGTAAGACCTGTTTATATATATAATATTCAGGATCATATTCATTATCCTTAACTTCATCTAATATTCTAACTTTATCAGAAATTTTTTCCCCACCTTTTACTACAATATATTCAACTATAAATCCTCTTCTAACATCATAACCCCTTTCTTTATATTTCTTTGCCGCTATAATATGTGGAGCCGTAACTTCATATTCTGATGGATCTTTTCTTAATTGTTCTCTTAATATAAATTTCTCTTTTGGATAAACATGATATTTTATATTTTTAATAACTTCTGACAAATAATCATTTATTTCTTTTATTTTCCCTTCTAACGCTAACTTAATTACTTTTTCTTGAACCTCTCCAGCAATTTCTGACCAATCCCTTCTAACAACCTCAAAACCTCTCAATTTAATATTTTTATTTTCAGATAATAATGCATATTTTTTTCTAGCACCACCTTCTCCAGATCTTTTTTCCACAAATATTCCAGATATATAATAATCTTCAAATTCCATTTCCAATGGTTTAGGTAAAATACTATTTACTTTATTTAATAAATTTAGAGCATTTTCTTTATTATCTACAATAACAAATATGGAATCTGTATCTCCATATAATATTTTATATCCGCTTTTTTCAATAAAATCTTTTACTTCTAGTATATGTTTTCTACCTAGAGCAGTTACTGAAGCCGCACATTCTAAACAATACCATCTAGAATTAGGAAAGCCCAAATAACCATATGTAGAATTTATTATATATTTTAATGCTGTTTGTCTACTATCAATTATTTTATATTCCTCAGAATTCTTATCTAAACCTTTTAAAGCTTTCTTTAAGTTTGCTCTTTCTTCAAATACTTTTTCTAATACTATAGATATAAATCCTTTTTTCTTTTTACAAAACCATACTTCAAATTTTCCCAAACTTGTTTCGATATTTATTTTATCCTTCATACATTCTTCATGTTCACATTTCAATGTATCTGGAGAAATATTATATCTAATTATTATTGATGGATATAGAGATCTAAAATCAAAAACCGCAATATTTTTATACAAACCTGGTTTTGGTTCTAGTACAATAGCACCAGTGTATGTTATTCTTTTTCTCTTATCTACTTCATTTAGATCTGGCCTGTTTGGTATTATTTCATTAAATTCTTTTGTCCTTTTTATTAGATAATTTTCTACAAGAATTCCATATGTACTTCCAGATAATTCATATAAAGTAATTCCAACCAATCTTGCCAACTCTAATAAAATTCCTTCAAAATGTTTATATAATCTATAAGTTAATTCTACATCTTTTCTATTATATTCTATTAGATAACTGAAATCTTTTTTATTATAAATTATATCTGACATTTTACCCAAATTCATATCCAATTTTCCTTCTCCCAATATTTCCATAGCAATTTCATCTAAAGAATATGTTTCGGAATTTAATTGGGGTGCAAATATTGTTGTAACAATATCATATAAATCAACATTCTGTATTCCAATTATTCTATATTTTTTATCTTCTTCTCTTTTTTTAGTATATATTATTCCTTTTCCATCCCATCCAAAATCAAAATTAAATCCCAATCTTTTTGCTTTCTCATATAAAAAATATAAATCAAAATTATTAGAATTGTATCCAACAATTACATCTGGATCCAAACTTTTAACTATTTCATTAAATTTTTTTAATAATTCTAATTCGCTATTTACTTTTATTCCCTCATTCGCTTCCCCTCCCCAATATATTGAATAATATTTTTCCCCATCATATATTGAAATAATATAAATATATGCCTTTTCTGGTGATATTATAGATTTATCAGAGGCTGTTTCTATATCAAAAGATATAACCTTTAATTTATATTTATTTTCAACAATTCCATTATTTTTCTTTAATTTATAATAATCCATATTATCCCCTTTCTTTATTAATTCTAATTCCAAATCATATGTATATAATGGGTATATATCATTATCTATTTGAAACTTTTTTATTATACCAATATCCCCTTCTTTTTTTCCAATTATTTTTCCTTCTTCTTTTAACTTATCAGCAAAGTTTTTTATTTTATCATAATCATCTTGATTCAAATAAACTTTTATTACATTGTATTCTTTTCCTATAAAATTTTTCTTTAAAATTTCAAAATTTTTTACATATTTTTCATCTTTCAATTTATTCTTTATTTCTTCTAAATATTTTTCATCTTTTAATATTAAATATACATAAAATGGTTGATCATATTCTATTCTTACCTTTTTTCCATTTTCGTCCCTTCCGTAAATATAAATTTTTTCTTTATCATGATCAAAATCTAATACAAATATTTTCATAAAAAATTATTGTAAAATATTAATTAAAGTTTAACCTTTTATAACTGCTATTGGCCTTAATCTTACAACCATTTTAGATATACTCAATTGATCAGTTACTTTTACAACTTCATCAACATTTTTATAAGCCTCAGGTACTTCTTCAACTACACCTTCTTTTGTTGTAGATTTTACATATATTCCCATTTCTTCTAAATTTTTAATTATTTCATTATAATTAAACGATCTTTTTGCAGCAGCCCTTGACATATTTCTTCCAGCACCATGTGCAGAAGATCCGAAAGATAATTCCATAGATTTTTCGGATCCTATTAATATATATGATGCAGTCCCCATTGAACCTGGAATTAATACTGGTTGTCCAATACTTCTATAATCTTCAACCAATTCTTCTGAACCTGGTGGAAATGCTCTAGTAGCACCTTTTCTATGAATAATCAATTTTTTCTTTTTACCATCAACTTTATGTTCTTCAATTTTTGCAATATTATGGGCAACATCATATATAACATTTAATCCTATATCCTCTATTGGATGATTATATACTTTTTGGAATGATTTTCTGATAAAATATGTTATTATTTGTCTATTATTCCATGCAAAATTTGCCGCAGCACTCATTGATTTCCAATAATTATTTCCATCTTCAGATTGAAATGGTAAATATACCAATTCTTTATCTGGTAATTTATTTATTTCTTCTCTATATTTTTTCAATCCTAGATCTATATAATCAGATGCAATTTGATGTCCAAAACCCCTAGAACCCGTATGAATTAATATTGTTACTTGTCCTTCTTCATATATTCCCAATTTATTTGCTATATCTTTATCAAATATTTTATCAACTATCTGTATTTCTATGAAATGATTTCCAGATCCTACAGTTCCCAATTGATCTATTCCTCTTCTAATTGCTAAATCTGATATATGTTCTATTGAAGCATCTTTTAATCTACCATAAGATTCCACATGTTCTAAATCCTCTTTCCATGCATAACCTTCTCTATAACTCCATTCTAAACCTTCTTCTACTGCATCTTTAAATTGT
>Ga0081474_122012_pt1 | contig 19226 bp, 20 predicted proteins | sample OneHunmetagenome_2_FD_70978 | JGI IMG/M metagenome (GOLD analysis project Ga0081474, IMG submission 70978) | Ferrous microbial mat communities from One Hundred Spring Plain, Yellowstone National Park, USA v2 (version 2) | ecosystem: Environmental > Aquatic > Non-marine Saline and Alkaline >... | reverse complement strand
CGGCAGCCAACGGTGTGAGCTGGCCTGCTTGAGCCAAGGCAAAGGTCAGGTAAGCCGCTACAGAGCCCAATGGGGCTATGGAACTGAGAGATTGCGAGAACAGTAAGGGCGTGGAAAGACTATAGCAATTTCACGTAACTTTTAAATACTTCTAGTTACTTTTAATTACTGTGGAGAGGTATCTAACACCTAGTGAGGTTGCTGAAATATTCGGCATGAGTAGGAGTGGTGTTATTAAGTGGATTAGGGAGGGGAAGATAAGGGTTGTTGAGGTTAACGGTAGGTGGAGAATACCTTACAGCGAAATTGAAAGATTGCTGTCCGGCGGTGGAAGGGTTAAACAAGTAGCGATTTACGCACGAGTTTCACCAACGCAAAGGGACGACTTGGAGAGGCAGTTGGACGCATTGAGAGAGTGGGTTAGGAAAACTCTCGGTGGAGTGAGTGTAATAGAAGTCAAAGATATAGGTTCCGGATTGAAAGAGGATAGGGGAGGGTTAAAGAAGTTAATAGAATTAGCCAAGAGGAGGCAAATTGACGCAGTTGTAGTAGCTTATAAGGACAGGCTAACACGTTTCGGCTTCGAATACCTCGTAGAGTTATTCAAAGCTTACGGAGTAAACGTTATTGTAGCTTTCCAAGAAGAGCCAAAGGATTACACGCAGGAGTTGATGGAGGACCTTGTAGGAATCGTCAAGTCATTCGCCTCTAGAATTTACGGCCAAGAGTGTGAGAAGGTGGTAAAATGTGTTGAAAACCTTGAAAAGGACGGTTAAACTGGAGAGTGACTTCTTGAACGAGTGGAAGTACCGCGTTCTTAGGGAGGTTGAGGAACATCAGAGGAAGTTCGTTAATGAAATGATTGAGGTAATCCTATCAGAGGGCTCACCAACCACTAGGAAGAAGTTGCACGAGAGGTTTTACAGTGACTATAAGGAGAAGTACCCCTTCCTACCTTCAAGTGTTATTGAAGGTGCCTACGTCGTTGCCGGAAGGATTGTTAAGAGTTTTAGGGAGAGGAGGAAGAGAGGGTTAACGAGGAAGGATAAACCGGAGTACAAGAGGGTTGTGATCACTATTCCTAACATGGTTAATTGGAGGTTTAACAAGGTCTCTGTCAGCGTTTTAACCCACAAGGGTTGGGTCGAGATACCCCTCAAGTTCACCAAGCAATTTACCCGCTACGTACATGAGAGTTGGAGGGTTTCGCAAGAGCTTAAGTTGAGGTTAGTGGGTAGGAAGGTCCTAGTTTGGCTTACTTTTGAGAAGGAGGTTGAGGTTGAGTCCAAGGAGGGTAATCACATCTCTATTGACGTTAATGAGAATAACGTCACGGTAGCGGTCTTCGAGGGTTTTAAACTCAAGGAGTTGAGGAGATATGAGACTGGGTTAGGGAGGGTTGTCATGAACTACTCCTTGAGGAGGGAAGAGATCACTAAGGGGCACTCAACTAAGGACGAACTGGTTAAGAAGAAGTTGAGGAAATTGAGGGAAAAGGAGAGGAAGCTCGACATTCTGAGGAAGACTGTTAAGAGGATAACAGAGCTTGCTAGGAGCTTAAGTGCCAAAGTCGTAGTAGGTGAGTTCTCCTCAAGGTCTAAGGAGAAGATGGAGGGTAACAAGACTGCTAAGCTTAGGCATAGGATTCACCAGTGGAGTGTTGTTAAATTCCTGGAGATGTTGAAAACTCAACCTATAGACGTCGCGGAGGTCTCTGAGTCCTACACTTCCTCCATCAACCCGTTTAACGGTGAGAAGTTGAAGAGGGGTAAGCAGGTAGTTGAGAGAGTTATCAGTTTTAACCCCTACCTGATGACGGGCTCTGCTCACGAGGGTGGGGGTGTGAAAGTACTGAAGGTGAACGCTAGGTACTTGGAAGGCGGTGAAGTTCTTTTGGAGAGGGATTCTATTGCTCCCCTTAACTTGGTAAGGAAGGTGGATGGGAGGGTAGTGGTGTTTCCCTCGACTAGCCCCAATTAGTTAGGGTGACCGTGTATGATCCCTTAAGAGGGGTACCCGTGGTGGAATTAGAAGTAATTAAAGAAGGTAAGTTACGCCACGGGTAAACACATCTTACACTCATCTATTGTCAAGTAATGGGGTATGATGGTCTTTCCTGATCATTTGATGAGTTTCTCCCTACCTGTCCTCACTTTCGATAATCTGTACCTCATGAGTTCCTCCTCGGCCTTGTTGAGGTACTTATAAACCGTGGAATGTTCCCTGCCCTTTATCAGGAGCTCTATGGCCTTTCTGGCTATGGGTAACTGCTCGTACGTGCCCAGCATGACCACGAAGTGGTCACCCACGTGTATTCTGACCCCCGTATACTCCTGAATTATCCTCTTAGTTTTGCCATCCTCTCCAATTATTCGTCCCTTGACCCTGATTAGGGACTCCTTCGACCCGAGGCTCTCCTTGAGGTCTATTACCTCAAGTATGTAGTCCTCCCCCATGAGCTTTAAAGCCTCCTCTGAAGGCACTCCATATCCCACTGCCTTTATAACGCTCACGACTTTCATGGCCTCATAGGGGCTTACGTTCTTAGCGTCCACAATGAAGTTTTTCCCCCTAGGTTCATACTCCACATCAACTCCACTTATCTCTTTAAGCCTAGGGATCAACCTCTTCACGTCCTCTAGTTTCTCGTCCGGAACAGAAACGAACATCGAGTTATTCAAAGCCAAGCCTGGCTAATATTTCTTCCACGGCCAGTACATCTACTCCCTTGGAAGAGAAGAACCTATTGACGTTCTCAATATCCCTACGCAGTAAGTCCCTCGCCGTCTCGTCCTCAACCAGGATAGCTTGGCCTACGTCTATGAGATAGGGCAATCTGTTCACTATCATTACGTTGTATTCGCTCAGGTCACCGTGGACTAGTCCAGATCTCTTCACTGAGAGTTCCACCTGGTTCAAAATTTCCCTGTAGAGCTCCTCGGTTACCTCCTCATCTTCCAGTTCAACTAGTAGTGGGGCTCTAATACCGTCCTCGCCCAAGAACTCCATCGCCAGCACGTTCTTGTATAAGAGGAGTGGCTTCGGAACTCTCACTCCGTTCTCGTACATTCTCTTGAGGTTGCTGAACTCTTTCCTCGCCCAAGTGTATATGAGTTCCTTGGTACCCTTGCTCTTCAGATTCTTGAACCTAGCGTCTGATGTGGTGTACTTGACTACAGCTCTCTTATGGGAAGCCGTCGACGTGTAGTATATCTTCAAGGCTATGTATTCGCCCTTAAGGGTTCTCGCTGGATATATCTTGGCCTCCTTTCCTGAAGCTATGGAACCCAGTACTACATCTATTCTCAGTCTCCTGCTTACCTGGAGTACTGCCATATAAGTAGTAGAGTCTATTGTCGAATCTACCGTCTTGAAAAGATCCTCATCTTTCCTCCTCTTCTCCTCCTTCCTTCTCTCTATGGGTCTTCAGCCTCTCAATTGGTCTATGATCTCCCTGTTTATTACTTTCTCCTCCACTAGTTTCTTGATTTCGTCGTTCATATACCTGTACACTATATCTGCCTTATTCGGCTGGAAATCCCACGGTGCTGCCAGAACAACATCTCCCTCCTTAATCCAAGTCTTCTTTCTCATCCTCCCAGGTATCCTTGCAGTTCTTTCCTTACCGTCGAGACAGGACACGATTATGTGCTCTGCCCCTAACATTTTCTTCACTACACATATGACCTCTCCTTCCCCCGGTTTAGGGACGTCCCTGGTGGACTGAACGTTCTTGTCCTTCTTAGGCAACTACTTCGACACCTTTGCGTTTAAAGGGAAGGTCAGGTATTAAAGCTTACATTAGCTCAGGTCTTGTGAGTCATCCAGCCCTGAGGGATCGGCTCCTCGTTCCTGCGTCAAGAACAGCAGACACGAAAAACCTGAGCTACATACGGAGTAATTCTCGATGGTTCAGGGGAGAGGTTTAATCAGCTCTATCCCTATTGCAGTAGAACCTCCAGTACCGTGGCATATGCTGGCTATGCCTCTCTCACCTTTCATCCTGCTCAACACGTTTATGAGAGTGGTAACTATTCTAGCTCCGCTGGCCCCTATGGGATGACCTAGAGCTATCGCTCCCCCAAACACGTTTAGCCGTTCATAGGGAACTCCGAGGAATCTGTGCATTAACACGTTATTCACCGCAAAGGCCTCGTTGTTCTCAAAGTAATCGAAGTCTTTCAGTTCCATGCCCAGCTTAGTCAGGAGCTTCCTCACTGCCTGGATTGGAGCCTCGGTAAACCTCCAACTCTCAATCCCCACCCACGAGTGTCCCATTATCCTCGCTATAGGTTCAATCCTCCTCTCCCTCACTGCCTTCTCGCTCATGAGCACCAGTGCTGTCGCCCCATCTGAGATCTGCGAAGAGTTGCCCGCTGTATGCAAACCTCCTTCACTAAACGCTGGTTTAAGGGAACTCAACTTTTCCAAGCTAGTGTCTGGCCTGAAACCCTCATCCCTCCCGAGCCTCCCTTGAGGCAAGCTCACGGGAACCGTTTCATGAGAGAAGAAACCCTTCTCCCAGGCTCTGGCAGCTCTCCTGTGGCTCTCATATGCCACCTCATCCAGCTCTCTCCTAGATATGTCTCTCTCCTTCGCCACCATGTCTGCCTCTTGTCCCATGAGCTTGAGGTTGAAAGGGTCAGTCAACCCATCAAATAACATGGTATCTATAAACTCCACGTTCCTCCCCTGCAGTGATTTAATTCCCCACCTTAGGTCAGCCCTCAGGGCAAACATGGCCTGGCTCATGCTCTCCATCCCGCCAGCCACCACCAAGTCCGCGTCACCTGACTTGATGATCTGATAAGCGTTGGAAATACTCATCATACCCGAGGAGCAGACCATGTCAACGCAGTAACCGTCCACATTCCAAGGGATACCTGCCTTAAGAGAGGCTTGTCTCGCCAGATCTTGCCCGTGTCCCGCCCTGAGTACGTTCCCCATTACTACTAACTCCACTTCCTCAGGTTTCACACCAGACCTCTCTAGGGCCTCTTTAATCACAAGTGCTCCCAACTCATGTGGTTTTACCTCCCTCAGCGACCCTCCGAACTTCCCTATTGGTGTCCTTACAGCTGAAACCACATAAACTTCAGGCATAACAACATCCCTGTATAGAACAATTTAAACTTTTTAAATAATCATCCCCCTCAAGTCAAAGAACGAGGAGTCTATTATCTTCACGTCATACCACCTCCCCAATTCCACCATGTCGAGGACCACCGGTATATAATTCTCCGTCCTGGCTAATACGCTTTCTCCCTTCCCTCTCTCGAGGGCTAGAACTCTCATTTCCCTTCCAACGTACTTCTTGTGAACCTCAAGGGAGAGTTCCTCGTAGAGCGACACTGCCTCCTTTAGTCTCCTCCTCTTGACGTCCCCTGGAACCTGTGGCATCATGGAACTCCTCGTGTTGGGCCTCAGGGAGTACATGGCTATGTGTATCCTCTCAAACTTGAGCTCCTTCATGAGGTCTAGCGTGTCCTTGAACGCATCCTCATCTTCACCGGGATGGCCCACAATTACGTCTGTTGTAATGTTACTTTGAGGAATTCTGGACCTTATCTCCTTTACGAGAGCCTTGAACTCTTCCACTGTGTATTTTCTGCCCATGAGTCTGAGGACCCTATCGTTACCGCTCTGAACGGGGATGTGGAAGAACTTGTAGACCTTCGGATGAGACCAGGCTTCTATGATCTCATCTAAACGTCTCATGGCCAGATCAGGGGTCATCATTCCCACCCTTATCATGAAGTCCCCTTCTACCGAAGAGATCTCCCTCACCAGGTCTGGCAGTCCCACCAACCCCCCTAGATCAAGTCCGTACGCTGCAGTATCCTGCCCCGTCAACTCTATCTCCTTAGCTCCCCTCCTAACGGACTCCTGCACCGCTTCCTTTATAGCCCTCATGGAGTAGCTCCTCAGGATCCTCCTGGCGAGTTTCGTGATGCAAAAATTACAGTGGCCCGCGCAACCGTCAGCTATCGGTATCACGGCTATGAGACCCTCATGAACCTTGGGGAGCAGAGTGGGAGGTTTGCTTCCTATCTCTACTACTCTAGAGTCCCCTTCAACAGCCTTCACTACGCTCTCAAGGCTCTGCGGCCCTATCAGTGAAGCCGATGGGGCCAGGGAGGTGACCAGTGCAGGCTCCGCTCCAGCAAGACAACCTGCTACTACCAATTTCTTTCCGGTGGATACGAGTTCCTTAATTCTCTTCTTCATTTTCTCCTCGGTCTCCATCCTCACAGTACAGGTATTGATGACTATCACGTCGGCTGAACTTATGTCGTTGGTAAGCTGATGCTTTCTCTCCCTAAGTAGGGACATCATGGTCAGGGTATCCCCTTTGTTCAATGTGCAACCGTAGGTCTCGAAGTATACCTTCATGCTCGTTACACATTTAATCGTGTAGTTATATAGAGTTGTTGAACTTCATGTCAGAGAACAGAAAAAGGTATCAGGCTCTGCTGGAGAGGCTTTACGTCAAATTGCCGAAGAAGGGTGGGGCAAGTGAGACCCAAACCCTTCCAACCCTCAGCATCATTAACGTCGGGAATACTACCATTATAAGGAATTTCGGAGAATATTGCGACAGGATACGGAGAGAGGATAAGCTCTGCATGAGATACCTCCTTAAGGAACTCGCTGCAGCAGGCTCTATAGGAGAGAACGGCCAGTTAATAATCCAAGGGAAGTTCTCCTCTGCCATTGTCAACACCTTCATGGACAGATTCCTGAAGACTTACGTACAATGTAGCACTTGCAAGAGCTATGATACAGTCTTGGTCAAGGAGAAGAAGATATGGTACATCCAGTGCTTGGCTTGTGGTGCTAAGACCCCAGTGAAGCCACTGTGAGACAATGAGGGTTGTACTTAACGTAATAAGGGGAGAAGGTCACGTTTTCGTAAACATCTGTGAAAGGGAAGTGCTGGGAAAAGTGTTCAGGGACGGTAGGGCAATCCTAAATGTGAACCATGAGTTCTATGGGGGAGAAGAGGTAGACGTCAACTTTGCCTTCGATCTGGTAGAGGAAGCCACTGTGGTAAGCCTAGTGGGAAATCAGTTGGTTGAAGAGGCCATAAGGAGGGGACTTGTACATAAGGATTCCGTTCTATCAGTGTCGGGGATCAAATTTGCTCAGATATACAATCTGTGATGGAAATGGCGGGTAAGTTTTGCGTAATGTGCGGAGCTGAGGACGTGCCCTTAATCGATAGGATGTGCCCTAGCTGCTACATTAAGAACAGGAGTGTCGTGATGTTCCCGAAATTCCTGAGGGTCGAAGTGTGCAGAGTGTGCGGTGCCAGGAAGGAATACGGAAGGTGGGTTACACCTAGTCCCGATTCAGACCCAGTGACTGAGGCCGCTGAGGATGCCCTGATGAACTCCTTAAAACTTGACCACAACATCAACGATTATAGAGTGGAGATAGGAACCCAGCGTTCTGATAAATTTGGGGTGCGTCTCCCTGTGAGGGTGGAGGGGACTGTCCTGGGAGAGAAGTTCAACCTATATCAGGAGGTACCACTCAAGGTTGACTACGTGCTCTGTGACTCCTGTATCAAGAGAAGGGGAAAATACTACGAGGCCATAGTCCAACTGAGGGGTAGGGATGGCGTCATGAGCTGGGACGTGAGAAGGTTCTTTGAGTCGTTCTTCTCAAAAGACGAGATGTCCAACTTATCCGACGTAGTGGAGGGAAAGGAAGGAGTTGACTACTACTTCATCAGCAAGACGGTTGCCAAGAGGCTCGTGACGAAGGTGATGAGTGAGGTCAGAGTTGAGGTAAAGGAGAGCTATCAAAACGAGAGGATCAAAAGGGGTAAAAGGGACGCCAAATTAGTTATATCCCTGAGGCTATGAGGTTGGGGATAGACGAGGCAGGAAGAGGATGCCTCATAGGCCCCATGGTGGTAGCGGGAGTTGTGCTAAGCGAGAAGGGAATGGGTAGGCTCAGGGCGGTAGGAGTAAAGGATAGCAAGAAGCTTACTAGGAAAAGGAGGGAGGAGCTCTTTCACCTCATTTTGGAGGAGAGTGAAGCAGTAGCAATAGCTAAGGCCCTTCCAGATGAAATAGACACCAACAACTTGAACGAGTTAACCTACAGAAAGGTCTTGGAGGTCATGAGGGCCTTATCTGCCTTTCCCATAGACACTGTGACCGTGGACAGAGTAGGGAAGGAAGTTGAGGTCATAGAGGAGATATACAGGTTAGGGCTTAGACCAAATGTAGTGTATCATGCTGACGAGAATTTCCTGGAGGCCAGCGCGGCCAGCATTGTGGCCAAAGTCGTCAGGGACAGGATAGTATTGGAGCTTAGGGAGCAATATGGCGATTTCGGGAGTGGTTATCCATCTGATCCCAAGACAAGGAAGTGGGTGGAGAGGCTTGCAAAGGAAGGAAAACCCCCACCAACCATTATAAGGAGGACTTGGAAACTATTACAGAAGAGTGCCCCCCAGTATTACCTAGAGAAGGTGGTTTCACTTGGTAACTAACTTACCTGCAGAGGCTAGGAGCAAATGGTTGCGAGTTATGGAGGCCAAGACACCTGAGGAGAAGATCCGTGCCATACAGGACTTCCTCAGTAGTGTACCTAAGCATAAGGGGACCGAGAACCTAGTCTATTGGGCCAAGAGAAGGTTAGCGGAGCTGAGGGAGGAGGCAGAGAAGCAGAGAAAGAAGTCAAAGGGGGGAGGCATCTCCTTTTTCCTTGAGAAGGAAGGCGCAGGTCAGGTATTACTTCTGGGGAGACAAGACCTCAAGAATTCCCTCATGAGATCCCTCACGAACGTCAAGGCAGAGCCAAGAGACCTGCCAGTTCCGGCGATGACGTATTATGAAGACGTAGCCATTCAATTGGTCAATCCGCCACAGCTCATCCTTGACTCCAGGTTGATAGTGAGCAAGATCTTGGGCCTGGTGAGGAACGCGGATTCCATCCTGTTCGTCGTAGAGGACAGGGACGAGTTCACTAAGATGAAGGAGTTCCTGGAGAACAATAACATAATACTAGGAAGACCCAAAGGTAGGGTAGTAGTGGAACGTTCCAGAAGTAGTAAAGAGGGTATAAGGATCGTGATGATGGGAAAGTTGGTGGGGACAGATGAGAACGAGGTAAAACATTATTTGGAGAGTTTTGGGATAAAATCCGCAATAGTTAAAATTTTGGGCGAAGTTACCCTTGATGACGTTGAGAAATCTCTTTTTGAGGCAATCTCCTTCAAGCCTGCAGTCGTGGCCTCTCAAAACCCCTTTTCTTTTCCTCAAGTTCCTGTAGTTCAACTTGACAAGTTGGACGACCTCAGGCGTGAGCTGTTCGTGAGCCTCGACATCATAAGGGTGTACACTAAGGAGCCCCTCGAGGAACCAACCAAGGATCCCATGATCATGAAGAGGGGTTCTACAGTGCTCGACGTTGCCAAGAAACTTCATAGTGCCCTCTCTGAAAACTTCAAATATGCTAGGGTGTGGGGCAAGTCAGCCAAATTCCCCGGCCAAAGAGTCGGAGAGGATCACGTGCTCGAGGATAAGGACATAGTTGAGATTCACACTAAGTGAGAGACCATTAAGTGGGTCTGTTCTTCACCTAGGGAGTTTCATACTCAGTACCTTAGGGTCCCTCTCTCGCTTTCTAGCTTCCCAAACCTTCAATGGAAATTAACTTCCCTTGGGCTGTGAGGAAAATTCGAGCCCGATCTCCTCCGCTTCATCTCGTAACCGAGTCAAACCAGCCTGATGAGGAAACACTCTCGTCGTAAGAGGAACCGTGTTAGGGATTACGTGCATAAGTTTGTGAACCGTTTACTGTGGATGTATCCCTAACGTTGTTTGCACCCACTCCATTACCGTAGACCCTAATTCAGCTCACCGAGGATGAGAGTGAGCATAACTGAGTAGTCCAATTAAATTATGATTCTGTTTGAAAGATACAGTATTCATTTTTCAGTTAAATCAATAATAGAATTAAATGTAAAAGTTCTCTAATCAATAGGTTTACAATTATTAGAGAGAAATATAGTTGATTCTTAAGGGCTGTATAAGGGAGCACCATGAGGACATCATTATTTATAATGCTGTTTAGTACACAATTAATTAGTTAATTATGGCCCTTAAGCTACCCAAGAGAGGAAAGACAAACAACATGGTCAACTCTGGAGGTGGATTGCTGGCTAGCTTTTACGGGTTGGGTATAGTTCAGTCGATGGCCAAGTCGGTCGAGAGAAAGTTACTCCTAGCTGGGATGAATGTAGATCCGAGGATTTTCGCTGCACAGACCTTCTTTTATTTATTACTCTCAACCGCGTTTTCAGGTATATTGGCGTTCTTCGGCATCTACGTGCTTGTGAAGCTTTACTTGGTCTTCAGACTCGCTAAGTTCGTCGTATTGGGCCTCATGCTCCTCGTCTTTGCGATAATAATACCTCCGGTCACCTATCTTCTGCTCATCGTCAATATCTCCCAGTCCATCGAAAACAGGAGAGTTGGTATAGATGCTGAGACGGCAGCCTTCTCCGCAGTCTTCACTATTTTCTTGAAGAGCGGACTGAGTCCTAGGATACTATTTGAGAGGATATCGAAGACTGCTGCGTTCAACTATGTCGTTCAAATGACATTGTATGTTTCCAAGAGAATAAACTATCTGGGGGAGAGTGTAGAAGATGCCCTACTTAATGCAATAAAGATCTCACCTTCCAAGATGTTTAATGACTTTCTTGTAAGCTATGTGACGGCAGTAAGGACCGGTGCTCCGGTTGTTGAGACTGTTGAGGCTAAATCCAGGGACATCTTGAGGCAGTTGGAACTCGCAGCCAGCATAGCAACTGATAAGCTCTCAGGAGTTGGAGAGACGTACGTAATATGGTTGGCCTCTGGCTACATAACCTTCTTTCTGATTCTTTTGCTACAAGCCCTTTTCCCAGGTCTAAGTGGCTCAATTCCAGTTCCGGCTTTCGGGGCACTTCTAATACTAATTCTTCCGCTTGTGGACGGAGTCTTCATCCTATTGGCAGAACAGTCCCAACTGAGGTTTCCCGAGAAGAAGCTATCCTCATATAAGGTCTTCTACATTTCAGTGGGTGCTGGAATTGTGGTTATGATAATACTCTTAGGTCTTACTAGGGAGCTGAGAACCTTCTTCACCTTAAGTGGAGGTTTGTCTGATGTTACGCCTGTGACCATAGCTATGACCATCGGTTTGCTAATAGCTTCCCTTCCTCCAGCTATCATAACCTCAAGAGAACTCAAGAAGGGTACTGGATACGATCCCTATGTGGTGAACTTACTCAGAGCCATCTCTGAGGGCATAAGGGCGGGCCTATCCCCAGAGGCAATAATAAGGAACGTTAAGGACAGCCGAGAGATGGGCAAGCTTTCAACGGTGCTAAAGAGAATATATGCCTACATTTCTCTAGGTTACCCACTAAAGGATGCGTTCATGAAAGGTGCTGAGGAGATAATGGACTTCTCGTCTAGGATCTCCATAATTTCCTTGGCTGATATGATAGAAATAGGTAGTTTAACGCCAGATAGTATAGAGAGTTTAGCAGATCAGATCAGTAATCAGATAAAAATAAAGAGAGAATACGAAAGTAAAGTAAAGATACTTCTATATACACCTTACATTGGGGTAATCATCTCAATAATAGCTGTGAACCTCCTGTCTGCCGCGATCCTCGGTCTCATCACCGGGAACGCCTACGCGTTCTCCACAGGGGTTTTGGGTCAGGCGAGGGTGCTCCTCCCAGAGGCAGTCTTCATTACCTCAATAGCCTCAATAATCAATGCATTCTTCGCTGGATTGTTGGTGGGAAAGTTAGGGAGAGGAAAAGTGGCGTCAGGGTTCTTTCACGCTGGAGTTATGACAATTATGACTGCCATTCTGATATTAATAATTGTTCATGTGCATTTCACTTTCGGTCCTGCAGTTCCTCCCACAGGATAGGAATAGTTTATAAGAATAAACCACCATTTTTCTAATGTGAAACTTACTTTACCTAAGTTCGGGGACAGGTCTACTTCCAAATCTATTAGCTCAATGGATTATAACCTTCCTATAAGTCTATATCCCATAACTTTACCCTACGAGGAGTTGCCAGAGATAGTCTCCGAATACGAAGTAGATCTGATGGGCATAATCCCGGAAGACGTCAAGAAAACGTTCGTGAACAATAACTTGGAACTATCAATAGCCAATCCTCACACGTTCATTGTCTTTGATCAAGACAAGGGGATATACAAATATGTGTTAGTTGAACCACCAATAGATCATAGTGTTTTCAACGCTTACCTAACGCTAATTAAGGAGATAGAGAGGGCCCTCCTCTCTAAAGAGGAGAAGATAGACGTAGCAAGGATCGTTTTGGAGACACACTCCAAGATGCCTTCCACAGAGCTCATTCAAGGCCAGGTGGGAGGAGTTTATAAACTCACCACTAAGGGGAAAGTGGCCCTTTACTACCTTCTGAGGAATATGTTCGGGTATAATGTCCTAACTCCACTCTTAGCTGACTCTAAGGTGGAAGACATTTCATGTAGCGGTATCGGTTTACCTTTATTTGTATATCACAGGGAATACGATTATGTACCCACGAACCTCATCATAAGCCCTACAATGAGGGTCTTGGACAAAGATATAAGCGGTCAGGAATTACTTGACCAGCTAGTTCTCAGATTGATCTCACTCTCTGGTAAAACCCTCTCAATTGCTAATCCCATTTCGGATGGCATACTCCCTAAGGGAGATAGGATAGCGGCTACCTTTAGATACGAAGTTAGTGCCAGGGGGTCATCCTTCGTGATCAGGAGGTTCAGTGAGAGGCCTATCACTATCCTGGACTTGATAAATAGCGGTGTAATGTCTCCGCAGACTGCCGCCTACCTTTGGTACTCTATTGACTTAAGGATGTCCTTCATGGTTATAGGAGTAACTGGAGCAGGAAAGACCACAGTTCTAGGTTCCATCCTTAACTTAGCTAAGGAGTCCATGAAGATCGTTTCCATTGAGGATATCCCAGAGATAAGGTTAGCCCAAGAGAACTGGGTACAGCTTTACGCTAGACAAGCCTATGGGGAAACGAGCAAGGAAATAACCCTCATGGATTTACTGAAGTTATCCTTGAGGTATAGGCCAGATATAATCGTTGTAGGTGAGATAAGGGGTGCTGAGGCCTATATCCTCTTCCAGGCTCTCTCCACAGGACACGGAGGTGCCACTACCCTCCATGCATACGATACAGAGAGTGCTGTGAAGAGGCTGATGAATCCGCCCCTTGACATCCCGCAGGAGTGGATACCCATGAACAACATTGTCATAAACGTTAGGAGGCTACCAGTCTTTGTGGGTGATAAGCTGTTATTGAAAAGGAGAGTAGTTGCTGTGGACGAGGTAGTCACATCCTCAGATTTCAGGAGAGTAGTGACGTGGGATCCAAAGGTGGACACCCAGACAGTAGATCTAGATAACGCGAAGGTCATGAAGACTAGGTTAGAGGAGTCTGGAAGGGCATTGTATGAGGTTAAGGAGGAGATTGAAAAGAGGGCACTTTATCTCAAACTCATGGCGGCGTCTAGGGATATAGTTCAAAGTCCAGATAGTTATAAGTTAGTTAAAAAATATATAATCAAGTACAGCTTAAGACCAGAGGAGGCAATGAGAGAGGTAGCCAGAATGTCGTCACTGAAGGTTACGGTATAGACAGCATGAGTAGTGAGACTACCACCAAGACCAACCCCATGATAACGTCGTCCCTGATTGAGAATATACCTATAATGTAATATGTCCACGATATTACCTTCAATATGAGAGGCGTCTCTTCATTTCCTTTAGGCCTTTTCGGAGTTACACTCCACTTGAAGTTGATCCTGAGCAAGCCCGAAAGGTACCCTATAAGTGAGGCTGCAAGTATCATGACTGGCAGCCTAAGGTCGCTTTCGACTGTCCTCGAACTAAGGGAGAATATTAGGGCTGAGATTGCGTAGATGCCAAAAGACGTTGCAACTGCCAAAAGCGAGGGTCTGAACCATATATCAAGTGCACCCACCACCAGCGCAGTTAAAAGGAACAAGGGATATATTCCCCACTGGTTAGCGTAAACAAATCCCTCTAGACCCCTACCTCCTTTAGTCAGCATCTTGAGACTCGATCCCAAAAGCTCTCCAGATCCATAGGCCCACCTCCTAATTTGTTGGAAAAGGTCTCTCCACGTGAAGGGAGCCAGTGTTTCCACGACGATGTCGTGTATGTAACGTACTTGATAGCCGTGTAGAAAGAGCCTTATTCCCATGTCCAGATCTTCGGCGACTTTCCCCTCATTCCATCCTCCCAGAGACGCAAGGACTTCCCTCCTTATAGCGAAAGCCGAGCCGTTGGGAAATATTGGGAATCCCCTCACGGCTCTCCCTAAGAATAGGTGTTCCATTGAGTAGTCGGTCATTTGACTATATAGCCTTTGAAGTCTCCCTTTGGATTCTCTAACCTTCAGTCTTAGGGCCACTGCATGCTCCCAGGGCGTTCTAGAGAGTATCTTAAGGAAATCTCTCTCGACCCTAGCCTCAGAGTCCAGGAAGACCAGCACCTCACCTTTGGCTAGAGATACCCCATAATTCAATGCCCCAGCCTTTCTTCCTGTGGGAGCTTCTCTCCTGACTATCCTGAAGTTCTTGGGTACCTCCAGCTTCTCTATCTCTCTAAATCTTTCTGGACTGTCGTCTGAGACAATGATGACTTCGAACTCAGGATACTCCAGACCCTTTAGGTTCTCAACTAAACTGCCAATTACCTCAGGATCCTCGTCCTTTACTGCAATAATTATGGAATAAGTAATTTTCTTATCCTCGCATCTCTCCACTCGCTCATCATGGGGTGAATATAAAGCCTGGAGTATCAACCACGATGAGGTTATCAAAGAACTAAGGATAAGGATAGCTCCTAAAAAATCCATTACTGTTTCTTCCTCTGAACGGCTTTCATGATCCTCTCCTTCGCCTCTGAAGCCGTTCCCCACCCTGAGATCTTAACCCACTTGCCTGGCTCTAATTCCTTGTAATGCTCAAAGAAATGGACTATTTTGTTCTTCGTGGGCTCATCTATATCTGTGACGTCCTTTATCCTACTGAACGAAGGATCCGTCTTATCCTTAGGTACTGCAATTATCTTTTTGTCTGTACCCTCCTCATCCTGCATGTGGATTAACCCAACGGGTCTGGCCTCTATTACTGTCCCAGGAATCAACGAGTAGTTACCTAAAACCAGTACGTCTATAGGGTCGCCGTCTTCCTCCAACGTCCCTGGTACGAATCCGTAGTTAAATGGGTAAACCATTGAGGTGTAAAGCACTCTATCTACCTTCACTATTTCTTCCTCCTCGTCGTACTCATATTTTATGTTAGATCCCATGGGTATCTCTATCAGGACATTAACGACGTCAGGGGCCTTCTTCCCTGGACCTACCTTCATACTAATCACCATTAAATGGTATCAAAGCCTTTAAATTATTTTTCTGAATCGTTGAAGAGAATCTTCTCAAGCCTGGGCTTAGCGGACTTGAAGGGCTCCTCCTCCCACATCTTCGAGAGAGAATCCTCATACGTCTTAATTATCTCCTCTACCTTGAAACCCATGGCCTTATATCTCAGGGCCTGCTTTAGGGTAGCCACTTCCTCAGCCATCTTGGCTATCCTACTTTCCAAGGACTTCCTCTCCTGATATTCTGCGAAGAGATCTCTCGGCATTCCCAGGTGAACGAAAGCCTCCTCTTCAGCACGGTTCTTATCTATTCTCTGTGTGGCCCACTTGGGGAGATCGCCCAATACACTCTCGCCTATGTCGTGAAATAGTGCTATGACAGTTGCGTGCTCTGGATTAACATTTACTCCTATCTCCTTCAGCTCCTCAGAAATTAGGTAGGCTATCACTGCGGCCTCGAAGCTATGGGAGGCAACAGTCTCTCCCAGTGCTGGGGGGACCCCTCTCTGCATCCAGCCCGTCCTCACCAAGTTCTTACATGCCTCTAAAGCTCTCTCCAGTCTCATGGCTTCCACTCCTTTAGTAATGAGTCCAATGAGTCCATCATCTCCTGGATGGAACTGGTCCAGAACCTTATCATGGCTTCCTTACCTACTGCTCCTCTATCGTAAATTACGTTTGGGATTCTGCCGTATTCTGAGTATACGTATTCCACGAGCCAACCCATTGTTTTCCCCTCTCCATGAGGGGGTTCTTTAGTTCTGTCCACCTCTACTACATCATAACCGATCTTTCGGAATATTCCAACTAGCGTAGAATCGTACCTAATGTTCATCAGGGTATCAGCCGTTTCGCCTTTTTGGATTATTGAAAGTAGTAACCTTGCCGTGTGGGTGGGGTAGCCGAAAACAGGAGGTAGACCTACAACTACCCTTCCATCCCACCTCTTGATTATTCTTCCCCTGAACGTAGCGATGTCCTGTAATCCCCTCACGTAGTTCGGCGTCACTCCGTGGGCTAAGTTTGATTGAACCTCTGGGATCAACCTATGGAAGTTCTCCCTCCTCTCCACGAAGTCTGCAAACTCCCTCATCTCCTCAAATACCCTATATTTCATCGCCTCTATTTCCAGTCTCGCCATAGGGTCAACAGGCCCTACGCCCTTACCTATCTCTAGTCCAGAGTATATGGCATCCTTGATCAGCGAACTGGCCCTCTCCAAGGCCCTGTACTCATCTAGACCCTTAGCCATCAACGCTGCCATGAGTGAGGCGAAGACGCTTCCAGTCCCGTGGGTGTGCCTCTGTTCTATCCTGGGAAATTTCAAGACAAGGTAGGACGAACCATCGTACACCACATCCACCACCTCCTCTCCCTGGAGGTGGCCGCCCTTTACTACTACGAGAGGAACGGAGTACGTTTCGTGGATCTTCTTGGCAGCTCTCCTTGAGTCTTCCACGCTCCTTATCTTCTCTCCTGAGAGTGCCTCAGCTTCCGGCACATTTGGTGTCACTACTCTGGCCTTTGTGAGGAGGATACTCTTGAAAGCGTCCAAGTCGCCTATTAATTTGGTGCCGTCCTTGGCACATATGACAGGGTCCACGACCATCGGCTTGTGGTAGAGTAGATCGGACACTACCTTCATTTGGTCAGCATCCAGTATCATGCCTGTCTTCACGGTCCTCACGTCAAAGTCCTCCAGTATGGCACTGAGTTGTGAGGCCAGGAACTTGGGACTGACCGGTAATATCTCCCTTATTCCCAAGGTGTTCTGAGACGTTATGGCAGTTATGGCTCCGACTCCGTGAACCCCTACGCTTTCCATCGCCTTAATGTCACTCTCTATTCCGGCCCCACCGCCTGTATCGAACCCTCCTACTGCCATGCTGACCTTCTTCTTCACTCTCTTCTCACCCTGGTGTTCCCTGCTACCACCCAGTACTCTCCGTCATCTCTGACTTCCAGCTTCCAGATCCCCGTAGTATGCTTAACCAACTCGATGGAATCCTCAACGGCCCTTATAGCCTCCTTTCTGCCCTTCCCCAATACCATGATAAGGATCACGTCGTCTCCAGGCTTCATCTCGTCAATGGCGTGAATTATCCTGATGGATACAACGTCATTATACTTCCTCTTGATCTCCTCCTCGATCTCTTTCAGTCTCGCGGCAGTGTACTCTTGGTATGCCTCATAGCGTAACTCGTGGACTGTATGTCCCTCTACCTTTCCCTTGACGAAACCTATGTAGACGACCATTGAGCCCGCTTCTGGAGGAGCTTTACTGTGGAAGTCCTGTATTTCCTTCATCACGTCCAACTTTCCTATACGTAATTCTCCTCCTGCAGGAGGAGGGAGAACGGCGACTTCGTCCCCATCCCGTAAAGTTTCGATGTTCGTCTTTCCGTTGACGAGAACGAAGACCTTCACTCCACCCAATCCCTGTCGCAACGCCGAGCTAAACCTCTCTCCATAAGTCTTCCCCAGTTGCTCCAACAGGCAGTTCAACTCCCTACACGTGGTTTCCACGATTTCCTCGTGCTTGCCAGTGAGATCCTTAACGAAGGCGAAATACCTCACCTTTATCTTGATACTCATCATGTAATATTGGCCCGTCGATCTTTTTTATCTTCAATGGGTTTGGCGAAGGGCCGGAGTACCTCGACCGCGAGGCGGGAGATGTGGAGCACCACCCCGATCAGCAGTTTCGTGACTTTCCCTTAATTACCGCCCCTTTTTCAAGGGAAATCTAATAACTGCTACCCGATTAGCCATACAATGAGCGGAAGTGATCGCACCGACGCAATTCCATAAGACCGAAACTCTAGATAGGAGCGTTATCAAAGAGGGACTTTGTTTCGGGGACTCGGTCGGCTAGGTTGAACAATCTAAAAACTTTTTTCTGACTACAGTCCAAGTATTGGTCATGAAGTATCAGGGAGAAGTTAAACTGGACGCGGATAAGTCGACCATTTGGAACATTCTAAGCAATCTCGACATGGTCTCCTCCTGCTTCCCAGGAATAAAGAGCGTAACTAAGGAAGGAGATACCTACAAGGTCGTTGGGACAGCAGGTATAGGCTTCATAAAGGGGGAGTATAAGGCAACAGTAACCTTTAAGGACATGATACCTATGGAGGGAATGACTATCCTAGCCAAGGGAACGGGCCTCAATAGTAACGTGGACATCATGGCAAAGGTCAAAATCGAGGACAGCAAGATAGCTTATGACGCGGAAGTGAGAGTGGCGGGAGTGCTCGCGTCTGTAGGGGCCAGGTTAATGGATCCAGCTGTAAACAAACTAATAAGTGACCTATTTGACTGCCTGAAGCAGAGGGTGGAGAAGAAGTAAGTGTTTACCAGTGGCGTAACTTACCTTCTTTAATTACTTCTAATTCCGCCACGGGCACCCCTCCTAGGGATCATACAGGGTCACCCTTAACTCATTGGGGCTAGTCGAGGGAAACTTCAATACCCTCCCATCCACACCTTTATCACTCCCCAAACCTCGTGAGCAGTGCCCGTCATCAGTTAGGGGGATCAATAAGAACTACTTCGGTGATACTATATAAACACAACTCGTCAAAACGAGATTTAGATGATTAAAAATAACGAGTAGTTACGTAGAAGCGTTACAGTCTTACAGCAGGCGTAATATACCTTCCTTCCCATCCTAACTGTCATGGGCTCTCCCCTGATCTCTCCTCCGCAGTAGTCGCATGTGATTTCGGCCCTCCTTACCTTTGGTACACCAG
>Ga0081474_125506_pt1 | contig 19252 bp, 22 predicted proteins | sample OneHunmetagenome_2_FD_70978 | JGI IMG/M metagenome (GOLD analysis project Ga0081474, IMG submission 70978) | Ferrous microbial mat communities from One Hundred Spring Plain, Yellowstone National Park, USA v2 (version 2) | ecosystem: Environmental > Aquatic > Non-marine Saline and Alkaline >... | reverse complement strand
GTAGCAACTCTATTCCTGAAGTTATGAAACTAGAAAAATTTAATCCACAGACAAAGAGGTTGTACATAATAGACAATAGTAGACAAATTCAAGAATATAGTCTACTAAGTAGTTCAATTCCAACTTACACGGACACTCTATATAAGTTATACTCGGAATGCACAAAAGTGAAGTAAAATGAGTTGCAACTGTTTATGGCTAATAAATAATCCGAATGTGGTTAACGAACCATTGCTAATCGAGTTTTGTTGTAGTATCCTTCTAAACGATAGAAACGAATTATGCAAAGCAAGACAATATGCTGCCAATATAATCAATAAATGTAGAAGAAATGGCTGTAGTGACTTTGAGTCATGTAATGTTATAAGTAATAATAATGGAAATGATTGTATCATTGAAGAAGAAGGAGCAACTATAGAATTTGTTACCGGAGTTGATAAAGACGTAATTAAAGATCACATTGAAAACAAACGTCCTAATATTTTGGTAATAAGTGGACCTCCTGCAATTCCCCCAGAGGTATTAATTAATTTATTTAATGTTATAAAGAAAAAAGGATACGAAATTATCCATAATATTAGCGTATATGAATTATGTAGAAATTTTAAACAATATAAGTCACGTTTTCCCAGTACTAATATCGCAATATTTGTTAGCCTAGGTCCACTCACCAGAAACATAATCTGTATCAGCTGATAGAATAAACAAAAAGGAAAAAAGGTTATTATTAAAAATATTATCTGTTAAATACTGTATTTTTAATCGTATATATTTCGATAGTTTTTAATAAATAAGCTTCAATATATTAATAGTAAGGTGAATATAATTAATTTCTAATTTAATAACTAATCTTTACCTAATTCAATAAATGTAGTTGCAAATTTTTCTAGATCAATTCCCTTTGTTACCTTGTCGTTTAATCTGTTAATTCTATTAATAAAGAATGTAATTTCCCTAATTACACGGTAGTAATCTCCCCCAAAAAGCAAAAATTCGGCTAAGTCGTCAAGTATTGATTGATCTCCATAATCCTTGTTTACTAAAAGCGTTAGAATTTTAGTATAATCTGGAGACATAGACTTTAGCCTTGCTATCTTATCCAGTAATGAAGTGATGTCGAAAATTTCTGGTTGTAATGCTCTTTGAAAGTTGCCAGATTTTTCAAGTCTCCAGACTAATGCATCAACTTTACTATCAAACGAATATATCGTTTCTCCGAAGAAAAGGGCATAGACTAGGACAGATTTTAACGTAAGTTCAATATTTATATTTTCGCTCTTACCTTCTACAAACCTCTCTATTAATAATAATTCGTCTCTTTCCATTTCATCCTCAGGTATGAGGGAAATTAACGTCACGTCTGCATTATTACCGCTTATATATCTAATTATTGCAGTTCCAAATATTAATCCTAAGTTGGATAACGAAAAGCATTTGCCGCAAACTCTATATTCTTTAGTAACAGCGTCATAATTATCTACAGTATATTTGCCGTAAATAAAACCTAACGGTAAGTATAGGTTATATAAGGCCTTTGATTTACTTCTACCTTCCTTATATCTAACCTTATGATCTTCAGTATAGGCCTTTTCAACGTCTTTAATTTCATTTAAACTTTCCGCAAAAGATTTTAACCATGAGTCGGTAACTGATACATTGATATTTGAGTCCAAAATTTTACCCAAATATATTGAATATCTTGCTACATTCGAATTTCTGCTGTATTCTTCTAATTCTTCTCTAATAATTTCAACTATCTCACCCATTTTAGAAAAGTCTCCGCATATTTCGTACCTATCTCCTATTCTTCTAACCTTATCTACATGGAAAAGTTTAACTATACCGTGCATTATTAAAGTGTCAGTAACTATTCCATGACCTGGAGTAGTAATGCACGTCATTTCTCATCACAGTTTATGTCTGGTAATATTTCAGCACCGGCTTGAGCCATTTTAGTTATCCATGTTCCTTCGTCTTTAGTATCACTTCTATTTAAATTGGCAGCAACTGAATCCACTAACGTTAGGACATGAAGAAAAGCTGACACTTTATTCCTAAAAATTAATGAATTGTCGCTAATTGAGTAAATTATTACACGCTTAACTACTTTAACCACATCTTTTGAGCTAATCCTCTTCAAGATCTCGGTCATCTCTCCTATAGGCAAGTTCTTAACTTTAGGATAATATGGATCTTTACATAATTCACAATATGGCCTTAAATTTCCTTTCCTCTCAGCATTTTCCAGAACTGCTTTTATTGTAGATATAGGCACATGCTTTTCCTTAAATTGGCCGGCATAAATACTAAGAATTCCACTTTCGTGGTGTAAAAGTACTGCTGAGGAGACTATCATTCTCGCCTCATCTTTCACTAGATTATAAGCAACATATGAGCCTATGACTTCATGCCTAAACATTACCTTATTATGCTTATATTCCTCCAAAAGCTTCCCCGCATCATGAGATAATATGGCGATCTTTACTAAATCCTCTACGTCATCCACACCTACAACACGCCTTAAGTTTTTTATGTAAAATTTCTTAATGCCTTCCCACACCTTTAGCATGCAGTAAATGTGCTCTAAGTACGTCTCTTTACATTCATTGCCTACGAAATAGGCACAACAAGTCTCATTCATCTTCTTTCACCTCCGGTAAAATTAAACCATTAGAATAGTTATTCTCATTTATTATAACTATCATTTCTGAAGGCAATCCGCTCATATTTGGTTTAACTTCTTTTAGAAAATTCTTACTAAATATGTTTGCATTATAAACTTTTGTATTAGATATTAGTTTTTCCAATCTCTTTTCATTATAATTATTTACTAGCGAAATTGAATACTTGGTAGATTTACGCAATAAGAATTCGTTAATCTCTTTACTCACCTCTTCGTACTTTTTACTCTTTAACATTTTTTCAAATTCTTCCTGAAGTTCTTCAAATTCTTTATTTGTGAGAAGATAAAGTGTAACATAATAAGAAGGTCTTAGATAAACGTCCCTTTCTGGAGGATAAGAATATAAATGTAATTCGTTAAGGTATTCCGCAGAACTAATATAGAAGGACTCTCCTAAAGAGGAAAGTTTATTTATAATTAGATCATCGTAAACTTCGTCTATTAACTGCTGAACCTCGTTCATGTCTCCTATTTTTATAGTATTTAGTTTAGAAACTATATTACTAGTTCTATTCATTACATCCTCATCGTAAGGCAAGGGATTTTTAACATTAAAGATTTCAACGTCTATTTCTTTTTCCCTAACTCTTCCTATTCTCTGTATTAAGCTATCTATAGGAGAGATTTCTGTAATTACTTTCTTAAACTTATAATCTATTCCTACTTCAGCAGTCTGGGTGGCTATCAATATTTTATCTTCTACACCTTTATCCAATTCCTCAATTACCTTATCTTTATCTTCCTTCTTCATTAATGAATGTAAAAGTAAAACCTTTCCCTTACTTTCACACTTCTCAAAGATTTTCCTAGCTCTCTCTATTGTATTTACAAATATTATCGAACCTTCCTCACATTCAGTGTTATCTATTGTTTCCTTCTTAAAATTGATTTTAGCTACTTTCTCAACTTTGGGCTTAGTTAATTCCACCTTTTCACAACTAAATAATTTAAGAAAAGCTGACGGCAGAGTTGCAGAAGATAATAATACAGTCCCTCCAGAATTAACTATACTACAGACTATCTTTGATACAATCCTAGGCGCTAAGAAGGCTTGATCTTGAATCAAATGAGCCTCGTCAAGAACTAGATAAGAATTCATTAAAAGGCCTGCAGGCATTGAATACCTCCCGGTTTTATACTCCTTTCCCCAAGTTATAACCCTCTTAGCTAGAAATCCGTAAGCCATTGCATCTATTGTAGTTAAAGTTATATTTGCAGTATATAGGAAAGTCGGCTTTATTACTTCACCGTGGTCACAGCCCACTGTTATTCCTTTCACTAGCTTAGTATAAGTTCCCGCTCTCCTTTTCATTTGACGTAATAATGCGTGAACTGGTTCAACTAAATACATCCTTGAGTCGAACCATTCGCCTTTAATAAACTGATAAAGGTAAGGAGCAAAAATAACTTCAGTTTTACCGAAGCCCGTAGGTGCATTAAGTACTAAAAGGAGACCACCTTTAGCTGAAGAGAACTTATTGTATATTTCTCCCGCAAATTGAACTTGTTCTTTTAATCTCTCTTCGTCAATCTTGGGAGAATGACTCCATTCAATTATCATCTTCTTTAAAAGCTCAATCACCAATTATCACCTTCGGGAAATACAGCATCTCCTGCGCACATAACTTTAGATGTTTTTATCGGCGAAGGTTTTATGAAATGCCCCTTAACCTCAACTGGTATATAAAAAACGGATTTTTTACCTAACTCATCGAAACCGTCTACTGTAATTTGGTCTCCGCGTGTTTCCTGACTTACTATCTCATTTTTTATCATAACATTAACACCGTCTTCTTTTTCGCATTCCCCAATTTTACTTTCTTTAACGTCTATAACAGAAAGTAATGATTCGGAATCTCCTAGCCTATCCATTATTTTAACTGCTTCAATTATTTGACTAGGCTTATCGGTTAGAATAAGTATATTCCTTTCTTCCGAAACCACATATTCTCTCACCAAAGCATCGGAAGATGAGACGAACTCTGCTAACGACTTTGGCATTTCCTTATCTTCAAGCATTCCCCTAACTCTTTTCAGTATTACTGGTGATTTAGAAAAAGTAATTTTTCTAGGGAAATATTCCCTTGCTTTCTTTACAATTTTCCTGGCTAAATTGATACAATCCTCACCCTTGCATTCTCCTAATAACGCTAAACTACTACCTATAGAGCCTACGATAGTCGAAGGCATTAAAAAGATATATGAATAGGAAATTTGATAGGTGTCATATCTCTTTATCGAGAAAAAAGGAATTCTCAATTTAGCTATTATTGCTTCCACTCTCACCACTCACTAGGTCGAGTAATTTTTTAAAGAATTCGTTCAATGAATTAGTTTGCTCAATCCCAGTTTTCTCAAGTTTCTTACAATTCTCACCATAACATAACATTTTAACGTTATTAAATAATTTCATTATGTCAATAGATTTTTCCATATAATCAACGTAACTCCCGTGAATTAAATTAGGAATAGGAGAATCAGATACTGCAGCCAACAATTCTACCGGCCTAGAAATACCTAAAGCTCTAGACTGCTTCGCCCCAACACCAGTAAATAAATATGATAAAGCTAACACTGATGCTTTCTTCCTTAGTTTGATTTCTTCTTTTTCATCACTTTCATCACTGCACACTTTATCATTACTACCAGTCTCATACATTGGTTTACATACATAATTCAAGTTCATGGAAATATTAAAGCCATAAAGTGAGGATGAGGAATACTCCTGTTTAAAAATCATTTGTGCAGTATTTTCATTATTACTTGACTTTTGGTTATTAGACTTCTGAGTACTAATAGGATCTATCCTATTATGAGTCTCAGAAAACCTAGTCACAAACTCCAAGACATTAATATCAAATACTGGAGCTGCAAACGAAACCTTAACTAAGCTATCCCTTTTTATCTGCTTTTCTCCCTTTCCCTTCTTGACTATTAAGAACCCGTGAATATCATTACATAAATCCTTTATTGCCTCGGTTTCACTGCTAGCTCCCTTCAAATTGGACAAAGTCGACTCAACGGTATAACCCCTTAGTCCAATACCTTCTCTACACAACTCATTCAATAAGCGTCCTCCAAGCGATTGATAAGCTTGGGCTAAATATACCGAATGCCAATGCTTTAACGAATTCCCAGTTAGAACTGGTACTTCGTATAATCTATAATCGCCTCCGCTCTCTACGGAGATACGTGCTATAGCGTGAGTATTATAATTTCCCAAATTATCAGAGCCCGTTAGAACTGAAATTTCTGATTCAAATCTACCAGAAATTCTTACGAAAGTCATGACTGACCACCACTTTTAATTATTTGTGAGGTCAAGCGATCGGGTACTATAGAGAGAGAAGTAAAAATCTTCACATAAATAGGTAATTTTTCCTTCTCATTTAAACACCTCATTTCAAACTCCTCTAAATATCTCTCCCAAGCTAACAGCCTCTTGCACACATAACTATCATTACTATTTTGACAGAAATCATTATAAGTTTTTAGAATTATCCTAGAAGTCTTACTAAAGTATTCTGCAACCTTCGTTGCATCATTACTATATCTAGCCATCTCATCTATTACATCATAACTCTTATCGTAAAGTATGGCAACTCGTGCACTCCTAGAAAGCCGCCTAACAAGTTCCTCACATGTTAAACTCTCTAACTTTTCTTTGACATTCTCCATACCTATAAATCTTACTAGAGATATTTTAAGCTTTACGTTACACATTAGTTCTTACTTAACGAAGCCGGCTACTTCATTTCTTGATATCTAGAAATAGAAATTTATTAATATTCAGTATAAATAATCGATTGTAATAGTTAAAGATAATATAACTCAAAGACCTAAGAAAAGTAAATTCGGATTTGAGACACTATTCTAGGCTACTTTTATTAAGATACTCATCAGCTCTTTCTAATATGAATATAACTCAAAGATAGAGATTTAACATTGAAGTTCATTAGAAAGAGATTGTAAAATAAGAGATAACTTTACTTAAATATGAGAGACGTAAGATTAGTAAAATATTTGAAATCTATGATAAATAGAATTTAACTATATCACCAAGGAGAGAAATTGAAGCTAATAAAGAAAAGAGATGTTCTTTATTTTCAAAATATTGATTATGCATTAACTCCTCATTATTACAATTTACTTTTTATCATGAAATTATTGGCTCGAGGTTACTTGGTTATACAATAAACGGTTATTCCTATTATCTATATTAATCAAGTACTTATCTCGATTTATAATCAATATTGCGTTATATTTTTATTAAATAGAAGCAATTTATTAGACATCTTCTTTTATTTCGTCCATAATCCCGTCTATAAAGTGGTAGCAACTCTCCCTATAATCAACAAGTACGAGTTATCACTCATTTACTAAGGAAGAAGACTCAAAGACTCTCCTTATCTTCTCTCACGGATTTTATAGAGAAACCTTCTTCACTAGGTTTAACGTCATTTAATTCCTCAATCCATTTATTTACGTATTCTTTAACCTTTATATCTTTCATGCCCTCACCCCTGATTAATGTCTATTCCTTGCCTTTCTAATCCATCATTTATTCTAACGCTAATAACTACGGACATATACGTATATTTATCGTAGATATTAATAAACATTCTAATAAAAGCTTAATATCGTATAGTGAGTTCAACTTTTCGCTCTTCTTTATTTCTACAGACCACGTTTGTAAGAAGCAAAACATATGCGTGAGTTAGGACTTTTTTTGGTAGTGACCTAAGGCTTTCGGTTATTAAAATAGCTTTAGGAGTTTGGTTGCGGTACAGAAAAAGTGACTATTCTTATTTATAGGAAGAATAGCAATGCTAGCCCTGCACCTAAGCCTATTTTAAAGTCATTCTCTTTTGCAAATACTCTTTTTTCTTAAAATTCATGATATGAGAAAGAAGATAGTAGTAGAGTATGACGTAGGTTCGGAAAATGTTTAGGAAATTGTATATTAGAGTGCGGGCCTATAATATACTTAGAATCTTTCCTATCCTCATTGTCTTTGGCTTTCTTATTCTCCTTTTCTATAGCTAAATTCTTTTTGCTGGGAATTTTAAACTCTAAAGGAGTTAAAGGAGGAAAAAGGACCAATCATAGTTAAAGTATATTAATTAGACTTAACTTAAAATAAACACAAACTGGTGAAAAAATGCCAAAGTTTTCAAACTTTCCTTCGTTTATATCTGTTAAGCATAATTTGGTTGGAATATATCCTAAAATTAAGATTATTGGACCCACTTCCTTCAGTTTAATTTTCAGAGAAAAGGATGAAAACATTGTAAAAGTTAGCTTCCCATCAGCTACTGAGTTAGGTTTTAACTACGAGAACAAGTTAGTCAGCATATTTATGGAGATATTAGATATACCCAAAGGCATGTCTAGAGAGGAATTTAACTCGTTATTATGTGCGTTGTTACTAGATAATGCTTATTTAGAACCTTATTACGTAGAATTGTATTTTATCGACTCCGATTATATTCCAAACTATCATAGAATTATAGCCAATACTACTATGTCAATAATAAAGAACAAAGGTTTAGCTAAATTGGACTTTGATATAGAAAAGTCCTATATGAATACTGACAAATTAATGGCAATTTTGAAAAGACTTTAGGTGAATAAGGGATTGTCATATAGACCTTTAATCAGGTATGGGGATCATGTGTTAAAACACTATAATGATATCATAGGAAGTCAACTAGACGGCTCCCAAGAATGTGTATATTGTTTATTATATGGACTTACAGAGATTATACGAAGATGCATTATACCAATATTTGAAATTTGTATAGGTATTGGATTATGTGTCGATGAGCGTGGGCGAACTAGAACCGATTTAGGAGAAGTCTGTAGAAGAACTTTTTATATAAAGTATATTCACAATCGTCCTTTACGAGATTACTCATTTCGGATTACCTTAGCAAGAGAAAATAACGGCAACTTTGTTGTAGTAACATTTTTTCCTGATGAAGAGGTTGATATTATTAGACCAATAATGATAGAGTGCGTAGACCTTGAAAATCATTGTCATATCCATTGTCATGTAAACAATATATTAGAAAATTGTTTTGACGTAGATCTAACAGTGTAATAACTATGTTACTAATCGGAGTATAAATCGCCTTTCAGTTCTTCCTTATTTCAACTTGATTTTTGTGGTCTAGGATTAACGGCATTCATCTTTAAATTCTTCCTTATTTCAACTAGTCCTGATTATGAGTTTTAGTGTTTCGTCAATCTTTCAGTTCTTCCTTATTTCAACCGGCGTACATTACGTACCAATACTGCCGATTATTACTTTCAGTTCTTCCTTATTTCAACGTGAAACAGATAGCGCAAAAATACCTACACCTAGAATCTTTCAGTTCTTCCTTATTTCAACCTTCAGAAGTTGAGACATATTACGATAAAGACCACTTTCAGTTCTTCCTTATTTCAACATCCTCAGCAGGCTAAAGTGTATAAAATGATGAACTTTCAGTTCTTCCTTAGCAATAAAAAATGACAACACTGAAAGTTTTAGCAATACTAGAATCAAGTCAGCCTGTGTGCCTTTTGTATTCCTAACAAGTTGACAACAGTTAGTACTCCTATTAGAAGGTATAGCAAAGGGTATTACTAAGTGCAAACCTACAAGGGAAGATAAATAAGAGCCGAAACCTTCTGCTATTGCGGAAATTAAAGTTGAGTAACTGAAGTAAACCATTACGCCAGTTAACATTCCGAGTTCATGGCCAAAAACCTCAAATGCGTAAGAATAAGTCGAACATTTAACGTGAGGCAAGATAGTTGCTAATTCTCCTAAAAGTTAGAACGCCTAGAACTCCTATGAATATAAATGTTAGAAGGGAATAAGAACCGGCTAGTGCTATTGATGTTCCAGAAAGTACTAATACCTTGCTCTATAATTGCGCCTAAGCCTATTGCAGTTGCTTCGGCAAGGCTTACTTCTTTTTCTCCCCTTTTCATAGGAATTACTTAATGAATGAGGAAAAATATAATTATTGGGGTAAAAGTTTAAATCCTCTTTTTAAGAGGGTAGACAAGGGTGGGCCGAATCCTTTCCACAATCGATTCCCATTTGGTGGACAGTCTGGGTAAGAGCCCCAGAAGGGACCTTTCATAACTAGGCTCTAGTCCCTTAAATGATGACGTTGATTGCCCTTCCCTCAGTCTCATTGGGGTAAGGGGCGTCGCTAGCATCACTCTAAGAGAAATTTAACTATCATTATCTCAGCTCACTAGAAGTGGCAAAGCTTTCAACCTTATTTAAATATTATTAGGATGTGTTAAAGAAAGCACATAAGTCGAGGAATTTAGGTTAGTTAATAATCACACAGCCAGTGACATTAGTAACTACTATGTTTCAAATTTTTACAATGAGTAAATATAAAGGGAATTGTAATTAAGTTAATTTCGAAATATTTTTGAAGGAAACTGGACTGGAATGTTCAAATAAAGGAAAGTATTTAAACATGTGATGCGTTATTTTTCATATGAAACTAATAGTAAGCTATAAGGTTAATGGATATATTTATAGAATTATTATTAATAATGATGAACCTAAAGTTTTTGAGGAACTGGACAATATTTTGGAAACTGTATGTGAGAAGTTTAATAATAATGTTGAAGAATACATCGTGACTAGAATTAAAGAGGACATTCCTATAGGTAAAGCGACTCCTATTATAGCTTCGAATAGCTTAACAGATTATAAATTTTCAGAGGATGATAATTTAGATTTTATTATAAAGTCTATGCTTAATACACCTATAGGGCTGGTAATTAATAATTTTATAGGCTCATCAGCTTATAAAGAAGAGGAAGTAATTAATGCAAAAAATCCTTGTCAGAATAAGGATTTCCAAATATTACAAGCAATAACTGAGTGGCAATGATTATTCTAGACACTTCATTTATGTATTCACTTCTCAATAAAAAGGAAATAAACCATGATAAGGCATTGCGCTTAATGAATAGAATTTCTAGAGGAGAATTTGGAAAGCCGATAATTTTTGAGTATGTTATTAATGAATTAGTTAATTCGGCAATTACTAGGCAACCTTTTGAGTATGTTAGGTTTATAATTGAAAGCTTACAAAAGGATATCAATAACGGAAAGCTTTTACTTATTATGCTTGATAAGGATAAGAATGAAATATATAATATAAGTAAGCTTTTCATTAAAATAAAATGTTAGGTTTATAATTGAAAGCCTACAAAAGGATATCAATAACGGAAAGCTTTTACTTATTATGCTTGATAAGGATAAGAATGAAATATATAATATAAGTAAGCTTTTCATTAAAATAAATTCTGGCAGTAGAAACAAGTTAAGTTTTACAGATTGCGCAATACTTTACGTTATGATTAATAATGGAATAAAATTTTTAGCAACTTTCGACAGTGGATTTAGTAGTGTACTAAAAAAGGTAGATGACGGATTATACGAGCTTACAGCCTGTTTCTAACATAGATAAAATCATGCAAAAAGGAGATCGATAATTCTTTTCGCCTTAGGTTTTATCGACTTTTTTACTCATGTAAAAGTCGTGTGCATAATTTCGTAAGCATTTAGAACCTTTTCTGCTTCCTCCAGCATTCTTTTAACTTCATCTAGGTAAGGAATAATATCGTCAGTACTAAGTTTAGACTCATGAAAACCCCAAACGTAAAGAAAATATGCGCTACTCCATCCATTAACTATCCAATTACCTAATTTTTTGACAGAGAAGATACTGCACTACCTAAAGTGTACCATCTACCTTCCTTTACTGCTTGCTGGCATCCCTGAAGATTGAACTTCTCTGAAAGAGCTTTAACAACTTCCTCTGCAACCTTATAAGCTTTCTCAGAAGCTTGCACTGCGTCACCTTTCTTTAAGTATTCTTCCGCCTCTGTCATGTATTTCTTCGCAAGCTCTAGCCTAAGTTTTATTCCTCCTTGAGGGCCTTCTTTTGACATTGCGGAAATTATCAAATCCTCGACATCAATCCTCTTCTCCTCAGTATCAACTCCTCCATTTAGCCAAGGCAAAAATATGCTTAACTATAAAGCTGAAATCCTTATAAATACTGTTGTTATCATCGGATTACTTATGTGTTTAATTATTGTTGAACACCTAATTCAGTAGTTCTATGGTTAAGCCATTCAATGCATAAACTACGAACCAAACGTTGGTTAAGCTATTCAATGATCCAGTACTGTCAAGTTTGCCGATAAGCGTCTCGAGTTATCATTTCTATGATGGATTTGATAAATATCAGGCTCCACTCTCAGTCGAATAGGTGGGTAGATTAGTATTTCCTTTTTATATAAAATAGTCTTAGAATCATTCCTTTTTATAAGCTAATACATCATTACATCTTATCTTCTTCTTTTCCCTTTTCAACTAGTTATTCAAACCCTTTAACAAAGCTCCACGTGGCCGAAACCGCTTGCCCTAGAAGAACCAACTCCTAGAGTAAGTGCAGTCTCAACTAATTTCTTAGTCTCATCATCATTCCTCAACAGCTTATATTCAACTTTACCTATCATTACCGGCTCCTTCCTAGTGTCGTAGGGAATCCAAATAGTCTTTATCCTACTCTTCCAAGTTTCAGTAATCCTGCCTTCAATGTCCGCAACCTCCTGAGGAGTCACGCTATTTCTTCAAAAGGGCTTTCAATCTTTTGTAAAAACAATCCATCGGTTAATGAAGTCATTTTCTTAATGCTGTTAGATTCGTAAAACACTTAAAGGAAAACCTTACAGTGATGTCTAAACGTGAGTCAGTTAGTTTAATAAATCTTTAGTGCTTACTCACCTTATGTACGTTGGAGAAATAAGTTTACTTTACTTAGGAATTGCATTAATACTTTCAAAACTTGCGGAGGAGGCACTGGGAAGGCTTAATATGGTGAGGTTTGTAGGGCCAATCATTGTAGGAATAATAATGGGACAAGGAGTACTAGGGCTTATCAAGTTAAACGATATAATTTCCTTTATAACCTCCCTCGGTATAGTCTTTTTACTCTTTTTAGCCGGGGCTGAGGAAATAGGATCTAAGCTTGAAATAAATTCACAAATACTAGCCTCTGCTCTAGTTCAAATTTCTGTCCCACTCCTCCTCATATCTCTTGTACTTAACATTTACACACTCCCATTATTAATACCTCTGGCAATGACGAGTGCGGGGCCACTAACAAGACTACTAATTGACGTAGGAATTTCTAAAGAGAGGGTGGGGGTTACAATTTTCGAACAAGCAGTGATAGCTGAAATTATAGCTGTGGTCGCATTTGCCACGTTCTTAAGGCAACCCTTCCTCATCTCCTTTATAGAAGTTGTACTTATCTTAATCTTTATAATACTTCTAGGTAGTAAAATATCTTTACTTCTTGAGAAAATCGAGGGATATATAAAGGTTAGGGAAATAGAATTTGCCAGTATAATTTCGTTGATCCTCATTATTGGGTTCCTCGCGGAGTACTATAACTTTAACTCAGCAATAGCGGCCCTCTTTTTGGGCTTTCTATTAAGGGACTACTTTAAGGATAGGGCCGAATTGTTGGAGAAGTTACACGCATTCACTTACGGCTTTTTCGAGCCACTTTTCTTCTTCAGCATAGGGCTTTATTTCGTAAAGATTACACCAGCATTAATACTTATCAGCCTAGAGATATTCTCTTTAGTAGTTATAGGCAAATTCTTAGGAGGACTGGTAACTTCAAGACTTGTAAGCGTAGACCCATTATTAAATGCTTTAGGCACTTCTACTAAAGGAGGAGTAGACGCCTCATTGTTAATCACGGCACTTACGGTGAAGATAATAAACGGCGTTCAATACTCCGAAGCTTCATTGGCAGTAACGCTCTCAGCCCTCATTTTCCCACTACTCTTTAGATTAAGGTTCGGATCCCCAGTCTCTCAATTTACTAAACCAAAGCTGTGGGAGAAATTGCCTAAGGAAGCAATTTCTAACGTTTATGCTAGTTGTGACGAGAACTTAAGAAGCATTATCAATAAGATGGTTGAAAGGGGGTTAAGGGCTATAGTTGTAGTTAATGAGTACGGAAGACCTTTGGGTTATATTTCAGTCTCTCAACTCCTCGAAATTGATCCATCAGATTATGAAAGGATAGAGGCTTGTGAATTACCTTTAAACGAATTAAGGACGGTCGAGGCCAATACGAGGGTAATAGACGTGTTAAGGCGTTTTAGGGAGAGTGAGGAACCGGTGATCGGGGTAATAAAAGACGGAAGACTCGTAGGAGTTATATATGAAAGGGAACTGCTACGTATTCTAAACCCAGTTTAATTGTAATAACTCCTATTTAAAAATATCTAAAATATCGGAATAATCAAAATCTTTATATAGTAGGTTATTTACTAATATAATGATAAGCATGAAAGAACTTCAAGGAGCTAAAACTGCTGAAAATTTGAAAAATGCGTTTTGTGGAGAAGCTATGGCTAACAGAAGGTATTTATATTTCGCTAAAAGGGCGGATGAGGAGGGCTTCCCAGAGATCGCAGCGTTATTAAGAAGCATTGCTGAAGGTGAAACAGCTCACGCCTTCGGACATTTAGATTTCATAAGGCAAGGGAACTTAGGTGACCCAGCAACCGGTAAACCGATAGGTACACTTGAGCAAATGTTGGAATCTGCGATAGCTGGAGAGACTTACGAGTGGACTCAAATGTATCCAGGCTATGCAAAGGTGGCTAGGGAAGAAGGGTTTAATGAGATCGCCGAATGGTTTGAGACATTGGCTAGAGCTGAAAAAAGCCACGCTGAAAAATTCACAGCTGCCCTAAACCAGTTAAAGGGATAACAAGTTGTACACCTTAAACCCAAGTAATTCGGATTTTTTTAACTCGTCTAAACTCCTCTCGGAATTCATAAGACAAGCCTCAGTATGCCACGGTTGTAGACTTTGCTTCAACTACTGTGACGCGTTTCCCACTCTCTTTAAATATACTGATGAGAAAGGTGTCAAGAAATTAGAACTAAACGACTTATTTGAAGTAGCCTCTAAGTGTTTCCACTGTAAAATGTGCTTCATAAACTGTCCATATACTCCTCCACACGAGTTTAATATGGACTTTGCGAGTTTAATGGAATGGGCATGGCTCTATTACAAGACAACTAGAGGTATGGACGTGAGGGAAAGGCTATTTGAAATGTTAGATATGATGAGGTTTGCTAGGCCTTTAGCTAAGAAGGTTATGGAAGGTAGGGAATTGTTAGGAATACACAAGGACGCACCTTTATTACCAGTGGCCGAAAAAGGTTTTTCACAGCTCGCAAAACCCAAAAAGTTGGAAAAACCCGTAGCTAAAGTTGCACTCTTCACCACTTGTTTAGTCGAGAATTTCTTCCCGGAAATAGGGCTTGACTTGTTAGAAGTTTATGAGTCGTTAGGAATCGAAGTAAAGTTAGTGAACGACTTTGTTTGCTGTGGTGCACCGATGTTAGACGTGGGAGATGCTGATAGGTTAAAGAAGAACGCTGAGCACAATGTTAAGGTAATAGAGAGGTTAAAGGCTGAAGGATACGAGGTCATTTCACCAATTCCTACTTGTACGCTCATGATAAATGAATACCATAAGGTGTTAGATAGGGAAACCCCAAAGGTTTTAGATGCTATGGAATTCTTGTTCAGGCTTAAGAAAGAGGGTAAAATTACATTGTCCTCAACGCAATCCAAAAACGTTTATTATCACCCGCCTTGTCACTTAAGGTACCTTAAGGTCGGCTACCCGGGAGTTAACTTACTGAGGACGAGCGGGTTTAAGGTAGAAATCTCAAACAAAGGATGTTCTGGGATTGATGGCGGTTGGGGTTTGAGGAATTATGATGTTGCTAGGAGAGTGGGGAGTAAGATGATGGAGTCCTTTAAGGAGAGTAAGGCAGAACTTTTTGTAACCGAATGCCCCTTGGCGGGGTTGCAAATCGAGAAGGCTTCTGGTAGGAAGCCTTTACACCCAATTCAGGTCTTAAAAGAGGTGATAAAAAGTGGTCAAAATAAGTCTTGATGAGATACTCCCTTGGAGAGAATATGAAAAAGTGAGGATGGAAAGAATAAAGTACATTATTGGGGTTAAAAATAAGCGAAGAGTCGAGTTAGGTGACAGACTCTCTTTACTTTTTGAAAATAAAGACACTGTACTTCACCAAATTCAAGAGATGGTTTACTTAGACAGGCTAGAGAAGAAGGAGGACATAGAAAGAGAAATAAAAATATACTCTACTTTACTCCCGTGTAATGGAAAGATTAAGGCTTCCCTGCACATTTACTCTTATGATTTTAAAGATTTAGAATGGGTTTACGACAACTTAAAAGGGATATACAACTCAATTTTCCTCAAAGTGGGGAGTAAATTGATTCAAGGGGTACCAGAGGCGGGTAGGGAACAAGGGAGGGCATTTGCTACTGTACAATATTTGACTTTCGACCTTGAAGGGGAGAAGAGTGACGACATTGAAGTTCACGTATTGCACGAAAACTATAGGTATTCGACGAAACTAAACAAGGATTTAGCAAATCAGCTAATTAAGGAAGCCTATGACATTTGCGAGTGATAAACTTAGAACCTCTAGGGGTAAAGTTCATACTTTTTATTCTGAATAATCCCTCTGAGCACTAAACGGGCAAAGTCTGTAACATTTTTACGTAACTACTCGTTATTTTTAATTACTTTTAATCCCTTTAATGCTATTAAGTAAGCTGAGGCTGTATGCCTATCAAAACCCTTCTCCCTCATCACCTTGTCGTGACCCTCAGAATTTGTAGTACCCTTAGGATTAACTAACACAACGTTGAAACCCAACCTAAGTGCTTTGATGACACCGTGAATTAACATTTGCCTCTTAGCAAAACGCGAAACCTTCCTATTACCGCTCCTACTCCTAGTGAACCTCCTCCTCTTAACTAGGAACAAGTATTCAAAAACAACATAATCAACGCCAACCCTTGATAGGAAAATGAGGGACTCTGATAGAGCATTCAAACGCAAAGCCATAGCTTTCCCTTTAGGAAAACCGTGGGAAACTACCTTGCTATACCACCAAGTTTTGGCGGTAACAATACTACTCTCCTTATTAATTACAACCACATTCAACCTATCACTGTTCAAATCGAAACCGGCAACTAAACCGTAACCGTTGGGTTTCGGCGAAGAGAAGTGCTTTATATAAAGCCGGAGCGGGATTTGGAGGTGGATCATCGGCTTTTCTTCAAAAGAAATTACAGCACCGTAACCCTCAACCTTATTACTCGCCAACTCTTCCAACTCATGGAGTAGTGATAATTACTCCTTTCCAAAATATGCTTTCCCATAAACCCACTTACCCCACGGGTCTTTAACTTTAACTTCCACGTGGTCTTGAAAAACGTGAAATTTAATCCCCCTATTACCATTATCGCTTTTGTTACCCCTACAAGTGATCCACCTCTTTCTAACCTCAACCTTGTTACCGTTACTCTCGACCAATGCTAAAGCCTGCTTATAAGCAGTTTCGGCATAGAACGCGTAAGGAACGATCTTGTATAACTCCTTAACAGCATCGTTTAGGGAGATTTTAAGGGGGTAAGGCTAGGGGATTTTCACGGGATGTGTTTCCCACTCAGTTCAGCGGGCATTATGCTTCCCTTTCTTCAACGTTAAATAAATTCAATATTCAAGGAATACTTAAGAGAAATATTGTTAATTAACCATAATTATTAGAAAAATATGATATTTTACTCGAATTGAGAGGTATAATTTAATTTATTATAAGTTTTAATTTATCTTGAGATAAACGAGATTCCCATATTGACGTGTAAATCTAGGCTTTAGTTAATTATAACTAGTTCCCTTAAAGCTTAAATGCATCCTTAATATCGTCTGCAACAATTAGGATATCTTCATCGCGTTCTTTACTGCAGAACTTCGTTATTAACCTTAATCACATGAAAGACTAGAAAACTGAGTATATACGTATTTCTACTTCCTTTCTTACTCTATTTTAGAATTTTAAATTAAATCCATCTCGGCATAATTCAATTTATTTATAGATAGTCAATGTCTTGTATTATTATATTTATTCCGTCAGATGTTAGGAAGTACGAGTCACTAATTTTCTTGTAAGTAGGAAACATATATCATAAGACGTCTGTTAGTATCTTCGTCAAAAATTTCAATAACGCACTTATCTTTCCATTTCTCTAATATTTCTTGGATTTCTCCTTTTTCTTCAGCTATTAAATGTGGAAAGCCATCATCACAAGAGTAGATTTTCCCTATCATGCTTGATATGAAGCTAATAACGCAAGGAGAGTCAATCGAAAATGTAAAAAATTAGCATATGAAATCGATAAGCTCTAGGTTATTATTTATAAAATTATTTACTTTTTTATTGTTAAATAATATTTCGAAATGATTTTCTTTAGCCTCGTCCAAGAGTGATTTTAATACAGTGTAATCCTTATTGCTCATATTTACTTCCTTCTCAGTAGTAAGCCTGAGCATGGGCGTAAGATCATTTACTTTTATTTTTTCTTGTTTCCCAGAAATATAATATAAATCCTTTAAATTCGTATACAATATCATCTTTAATAATCCATCTTTAATGTCATCCTCAGAAGGTAAAGCAGAATTCTTTGTATTCTTGGCTTCGATTAAACATACTTTATTTTTCTTAGAATTAAAGAACACCTCGTCAACAGTAAAGTGATAAAATCCGCCTAAATAATTCTTTATATCTATAGTACCTTTATTACCATAGGTTCTTTCTTTAGGTTGGCGAGTTATGCTTTCTCTATACTGCGCTTTTAAAGATAAGGTTCTAGAGAAATTCTTGAAAGCCTCTACATCAGACATGACCTTTTCTATCCTTTTACGTGCAGAGGCTAAATCATGAAATGTTACTTTTGTTTCACTTGAAATTCTCTTATATGATTCTAAAGCCTTCTCTCCTATCTGTTTCAAGTTTGATAACTCATTCATGTTCCAATGTAACGCATCTGACCTATAATTGGAGAGTTCGTCAAACTTTTTCTCTAGGTATTCATAATCGAATTCCTGACTAGTTACCTTATTTTTATACTTAGGATTCTTACTAGCTTTTACATAATAACCAATGATAACATAAACTCCTAATAAACTCATAAGAGCAACTGTATCCCATTGTATAAAATCCCTGTCTCCGTCAACTCCTTCGTCTTTCATAATAGGTATTATTGTAACTATTTTGCCCTTAGAAAACTGCAAAGTATTATAAACTCTTGCGTAAGGATAAGATCTAGTTCTCTTGGGAGAAACCCACCAGCTTACAGCAAACTCATTACCAGATCTCTTATATACAAAAGAAGAAGAATGCTTAATACCTTCAGATAAATCGTAATAAGTTTGCAAAACTGGTAACAGGAATTTCGGCTTATATTTAATACCTTCTATTGTACCGCAAAGGTGAATCAATTTAGATCATCTATTTTGTAATTTTTCCTCAATTTTTTCCCTTAACTTAGTCCTTAATCTCTTAGCGTCTTCTCTCTCAATTATGTCTATCTGCGGTTTTCCGAAAAGTGTATT
>Ga0081474_125143_pt1 | contig 19259 bp, 18 predicted proteins | sample OneHunmetagenome_2_FD_70978 | JGI IMG/M metagenome (GOLD analysis project Ga0081474, IMG submission 70978) | Ferrous microbial mat communities from One Hundred Spring Plain, Yellowstone National Park, USA v2 (version 2) | ecosystem: Environmental > Aquatic > Non-marine Saline and Alkaline >... | reverse complement strand
ATGTTTGATTGATTAATATGCATTCATTAGATATATTTAGACTATCTAACATATCCACTATACTTTTCTCGATATAATCATCAGCAAATACAGCCATGATCCCAAAATTTATTTTCTAATTTCTTACTAAAATAATAAATTATTTAAAAACACCACCAATTTACGTATTTAACTATATAAATTTATAATAATTTATACTAAGAAAATCATAAAATATTAAAAAAAGAAAATCTTTACTATATGGAGTTAATTTATGAGTTATTATTATTTACTTAAAAACTACTATCTAATCATATGAGACTGTGTCTGAACTATTTACAGTAGTATCGAGTACTTTAGCTTTATCTTTAGTATTCTGGCTAAATTCACAGATTTTTAATATATCACTAGTGTTTATTCTAGGTAAATAATTTACTTTATTGCATTAGCTATATTCATTAATGTTATTTTAATAGGTTTGGATCAATGGATTAAGAGAGATAAAGAGAGATATTATCAGCTTAAATTTCGTGTCTTTTCTTGCTATAATATTATTATTTTATAATAAATAATAATAAATAAGATGATTCTTTTTCATTGCTTAACATAGGAATGAATACATGGATAGTATATACTTTACTCTCTATGTAGTTGGATATGGAACAGCTTTAACTATTAATCTCTTGGTGTGGTATAAGTTATTTACTCATATCTTCCCTCTATTACAAATAATATATTAATGTTAATACCGGGTATTGCCTTATCGGCAAACGTAATATTAAGTGCATCATTATTACCTCATTTATCCTTAGTATTAACACTAATAGTTTACTTTATCATGTTAGCTCCAGTTGAAATAATATTTTTCAATAATTATAATTATTCTATTTGGAGGCGATGGATTACTATCGTACTTGATTTATAAAGAGAAAAAAGGCTTGATAGTTTCAGTTAGTGTAATAAACGTTCTATCTATAAATATCTTAGTTTTCTCATCCTATAACTTTCTTAACATTCACTTTCCCCAAGACCTAGCAGTTACAGTTGCAAAATTTTATGGGGATATGAGATATGGAATTAGACCCTAGGACTAGTAATTGGAAGTATGAAAAATAACAATATTAAAATTAATTGGACATTATTTCACCATTAACACTCTTTATTTTCTCTTCTTTCATGCTATGCTAAATCACTGAATTAGTGATACTTATATTCGTCGAAGTTATATACTATATAATCATTATTTCAATATATATTCTGCGATAAACATTGTTAGTAATATTCTCAGCTTAGGATTTTGTGAACAGTAAGTCTTGATTGCTAATAATTTTACTTTAAACGCAAATTTAATAAGGGATTTGTGAATTATAAAAATTATGAGTTATAAAGGAGATAAATGGTGGGTAAGCCCATATAATTTTATTGAAGATGTTAGAAAAACATTGAACCTACCGGATAAAGTAGAAATTCATGACGTAACGTTAAGGGATGGAGAGCAGACTGTAGGAGTTGTATTTAATAAAGACGATAAACTGGCAATAGCTAAAATGTTAAGTGAAATAGGGGTTGATAGAATAGAGGCCGGAATGCCTGTAATATCTAATGAAGAAAGAGATGCTATAAAGTCTATTACTAGGGAAAACCTTAAGTCTAAGATATTCGTACTTTCAAGGTTAATGCAAGGTGATATAGATGCTGCAATAGACACCGAGGTTGATGGGATAATATTAGAAGCTCCTATAGGAGTACCAAAACTTATGCAATTTGAAGGATGGAATTTAGAATACGTGAAGGACTTAGCATTAAAGATGATAGACTATGCGAAAGCTCACGGGATTTATACAGTATTTTTTGGTGTAGATACTACTAGGACAGATCCGACTACTTACTTTGATTTCATGAGAGATATTTCACAATCTAAAGTTGACTCTCTCACAGTAGTTGATACCTTTGGTTGTATAACAGTTGAGGGTATGAAATATATTGTTAGACAATTAAAAAGGATAACGAATAAACCAATAGAAGTTCATACACATAACGACTTCGGACTCTCTACTGCAACTACTCTTGCAGCAGTCACTGAAGGAAGTAGCGTAGTTCATGTTGCGGTAAATGGTATAGGAGAGAGGACTGGTAATGCACCATTAGAGGAGGTAGTAATGGGACTTAAGTTCTTATACGGCATTAATATCAACATGAAATTTGAAAAACTTTACGAATTATCCAAAGAAGTAGAGAAAAGATCTGGATTTAAGATTGCCTTAAACAAGCCTGTAGTTGGATATACAGCATTTGCTAGAGAAAGCGGGATCTCTGTTGCAGGTTGGATGAAGTTTAACTTAGGCTCAGAACCAGTATTACCAGAACTAGTTGGGAATACTCATAAAGTTTTCATAGGAAAGAAGAGCGGAAAGCATTCAATATTGTATAAACTTCATGAGCTAGGTTATGATACCAGTAAGATCAGTGAACAAACAATTAAGGAAATACTTAATGAGGTAAAGGAGAAAAGTGAGAAAGAAAAAAGAGCATTAAGCGATGAAGAGTTCCTAAGTATAGTTAAAAAGTATATAAGGTAATTAAAATTGGAAACTAAATATATAATTACTGAAATTAAGGGGAATACATTAATAATAAAGTTAAATAGACCAGAAGTACTTAACGCAATGAACTTAGAAATGAGAAAAGAAATTTTAAGCGTACTAAAAGAATACGAAAATAATAATGACATAAAATGCGTAATATTTACTGGCACTGGGAAAGCATTTAGTGCTGGAGCAGACTTAAATTATTTACTATCATTAAATTCTGAGTCCGAAATTAAAGAATATGTTGATTTTGTTCACTCCCTTCTTAATTATATTAGAAATTACCCTAAACCAACTGTAGGGGCAGTAAACGGAACTGCTGTAGGAGGAGGATTAGAATTACTATTGACCCTTGATATTGTTATTGCCTCTAAAAACGCTAAGTTTGGACAAACTGAAATCAACGTCGGATTAATTCCGGGCGGTGGAGGGACTCAAAGATTACCCAGATTAGTAGGTATCAGAAAGGCTAAAGAGTTGATCTTTTTAGGAGAACTTATAAGTGCAGATGAGGCATTAAGACTGAACTTGATAAACAAAGTTGTCGAAGATGATAAAGTCTTAGACGAGGCATTAAATATATGTAACAAGTTGAGTACTAAAGACCTGGAATTAATAAAAAGAGCTAAAGAACTTATAAACTTATCATTTGAAAACACTGAAGGGTTACAAAGGGAAGCCAAGTGCTATATAGAGGTGTTAAAAAGAGAAGAAAGCAAAGAAACTATAAGAGCGTTCCTATATAAGAGAAAGTAATGTTTAGGCCAAAAATCTTACTTTTTAGAAAATAAATTTATATTCATGATTATCTATAAATAGTGATATGAGAGAGAGCTTTCAAATTATTTGCAACAATTGCCCAGATGATATTATTAAAATTTTTGCTGATCCTAGTTTTTTATTGAGCAATTTACTAGGTGTTAAGAATATTGAATTAAAGGATAATGGCAAATTCGTAGGTGAACTTACAACCTCAACTTTGTTAGGTAAATCTAGGATGATAATTAATGGTAGAGTTATTTCTTCTCTCACATCAGCTACATACATTGTTGATATTGTTGGTTATGGCGCTAATAAAGGTGGAAAAATTAACGTTAAAAAAGATGGTGGAATTATAACTATAGAACTTGACTTAAGTCTGCCGTTTGAAATTGCCAATAAAGGAGTTATTATGAGGCATATAGCGTACTTTAGAAATAATTTTAATGAGATAATAAGATTAGAAAGAATAAAAAGAAAAATATGACAAAACATATGCCTATAATAACTTTATCTATATTGAAAGTTTTTAGATAGTAAGCGTTTATTTTTAATTTATTTTTATTATTTATGATGTTGTAACGTGATATTATTCAACTTAATAAGTTTAGTATATAAACAATAAATTCATTATACCGGCGATAGTGTCGTCATTAGGGTATAAATTTATTAAACGTTGATTCTATATATAAAGAATTAACAATAAATTCGAATATTATATAAAGTCTAAAAATTATAGAAATATAAATAAGCAAGTGAAGACACTATCTCCTATATAGGTTATATTAGCCGGGGAGAGTAATACTCTCCTCGGCTGGGGAAACATGGTCGAGGCACTATCTGAAGCAAAGTCTTCGAGTATTGGCGTGACTAACTCCCTACCGCCGGACTGAACATTGTGGAAAAATCCACACATATAGGTGTGACAAAGGGGTAGGGGGTAATAGGAATAGACGTATCAAAAGATCATTAGGGGGAGGGCGAGAAAATACAAGAACAATAAAGAGGGATACGAAGAGATACTTGAAATGAAACCTTGTACAATAGTCCTAGAACCTACGGGAGTTTACGGAATAAGGCCTTCAAGGAGAAGGGGATAAAAGTACTACAAGTTAGTCCAAACGTGTTATCGAGGGAGTTTAGGGAAAAGAAAACAGATTTTTACGACGCTGAAAAATTAGAAAACATGGTTAATAAGGCTAAGGAGTACGATTACAACCCCTTAAGGGAAATGGTAACACTCTACCTCTTCCTAAAGGACATAGAGGTAAAGTACAAGAATAGGTTGAAGAGGGCATTATTCCTAGTAAGTGATAACGATAAGATAAATAAGGATAGGTTAGAAAGACTTGCGAAAGGAGATTTTACGCAAGAAGAGCTTTACAACCTTGAATACACACCAATAGTGCTTGAAGAAATCAAAGTCCTAGCAAAAACACTCCTAGAAATGGAAGAGAAATTGGAGGAGGATGATTGAGGAACAAGTTCCTCAAGATCACGTTTTGTTAACGATCCCGGGTGTTGGGAGGCTTGCAGCTGGTATTGTTGGTGATGTTAAGCGTTTTCCTAGGGCCGGAATCATTTGTTGCTTGTTGTGGTCTTGACCCAGTTGTTGAGAGGAGTGGTAAGAGTGTTATATCAAGGGGTATTTCTAAGAGGGGTGATGCTGTTTTAAGAAGGGCTTTTTACTTGGCAGCTTTGACTGCCATCAAGGTTAATCCTATTATTAAGCGTTTTTATGAGGATTATAAGGGTAGGCTTAGGGGTAAGAAGTTGATTACTGCTTGTGCTAGGAAATTAGCTGTTATTACTTGGGCTGTGCTGTATTATAATAAACCATTTGATGCTAGCGAGTAAAGCAAGTTTCATTGCGTAAGTAGTGTAGACTATGCTCGATTTTTGATGGAAAGGTTTTTATACCGGAAGCTCCCCCGAATAGTCACGTGGGTTGAAAGGACCCACGTGGCAATGTTAGCTAATACTATGCTTGAAGTTTGACCGAAAGGTTTATTACCGAACGCTACACTCAAGACCTAAAAGGTAAAACTAATAGATAAGTCTAATATGGTTCAATTAGGCTTATTACACTTAATTTTCTATGAATAAACCCTATTATCCGAAACATAAAAGATGGCTTGAGAAAGGATTTATTCTAATTTTCATTTAATTCTTCGAATTTCAGTATCTGATAATGATGTATAGTCTTTTCTGATACAAAATATAATATTTTTCTTATTTTTTCTATCTCTATTTCTTTTTTTGATAGTAAATAAAAAGTAGCCCTTCTCAAATCATATTCGGGTTTAACTTTTATACTTATAACCCCTGGTAGTAAATCGAGGGCAGACTTTATCCTATTTATGCACTTATCACATGCTACATCATCTATTATCATAAGATATTTACGCACTTTCATCTTTTTTAATCTCTATATTGATGTTATTTAAATATTTTTCTCATCCTTTAATTTAACTTATATTTTTAAATAACATATTTTTATAGATAAAAAGACTTATTTAATAACTAAGTAATACTTCCATATAATTTTTATATTTATCTTAAACGGCTAAACATTATATAATTAACTTTAGAATTTGTATAACAATAATAAAGTATATAAGTTTATATATTATGATAATTGTTTATTAGTTTCTTACATAACAAATAATCTTATATCCTTTATAGTGTAATAAGAAATGATGAGCGATAAATGGATAGATTTAGAAGGTAAAGTAGCATTAGTTACTGGAGGTTCTGGGGCAATAGGGTTTGCAATAGCTAAAGAGCTAGGAAAATTAGGTGCTACAGTAATAATATCTGGGAAAAATGAAGACAAGCTAATAGATGCATATAACAAATTGTTATCAATAGGCATAAAGAATATAGATAAGATAAAGGCTGATCTGTATTATACTTCAGAGATTAAGTCTATGGTAAATTATATTATTAATAAATATAATAAAATAGATATCCTTGTATGTAATGCTGGGATCATAAATGATAAGCAAATATTTGATTTAACTGAAGAAGAATGGGATTATATATTAAGAGTAAACCTTACATCTGTATTCTTATTAACTAGAGAAATTGCTCAGTACATGATTAAACAGAACTACGGGAAGATAGTAATTATATCAAGTATAGTAGGTAAGACTGGTGGAATGGGGAAAGCGAACATAGCATATACTGCATCTAAAGCCGGCCTATTAGGCTTGACTAAGAATTTAGCAAGAGCGTTAGCAAAGCACAATATAAACGTTAATGCTATAGCACCATCTTTTATCGTATCAGAAATGCTAACAAAATCAAAAGCTCTAGAGAAATATGAAGATCTTATAAAGTCAATCCCACTAGGTAGATTGGGAACTCCAGAGGATGTAGCTTATGCAGTAGCTTTTCTAGTTAGTGATAAGAGTTCATATATAACTGGAGAAGTTTTAGACGTCAACGGTGGATTATTGATGGATTAAAAACTCTTATACTTATAATGGTAAATTAACATTTTTATACGGTAATGGATATTCAATTAATTCAACCTCTCTATGTTTTATTTTAATATTTTCTCCTTCAAACAGCAAAATATCAGTTCTTCTAGCTACTATGTAATCTGAGATTCCATTTCTATTTTTTATAAGCAATATATTGCTACTAACATTTACTAAATTATTTTTCACATCGTTAATCATAACGTTAGAAACAACCCTAATAGTCCTTGAATAAGGATTTTCCGACCAACTATAAGTCTCAGTTAATCTCCTCATTTTCATCATTAACGTAGATTTATTATCATGACTTAATATTATCCTTTGATCATTTTGTCCTTTTTTAACAGTAGGAATTGCATATATTATATATCTAGCATCATCTGCGAAAAGAGAAATCCATTCTAAGAATTGTCTTGAATCTAACAATTTCGCCTCATTATATAAGAAATTCAAAATTTTAAAATACAAAGTACAATAATAGGCTGACATTTTTATCCCTTCATTAGTTCCAACCATGTTTTATAAAATCCCCTCATATTTATATCACTAAATGGGCTTCCAAATACTCCCGGAATATCAGCATTATACTTAGTTGAAGCTGGAATCTCTATACCTAAACCGGCTTGATAATTTAAGTACATAGACCTCCCGATGTACCCCTTTGCAGTATCTTCACAATTACTCCATATTTCTGCGTCATCCTGGTCAAATATTCCATTAGGCCCAAACTCAGAAATATATCTCTTAAAAATGTTCATTTTTTCTGTTTCTGAAAGCCTTGAATCAACTATAAGAGCACCGTGCACTTCTGTATTAAACGGGCCTCTTGGATGCCATACTCTTATAAAAGTGTATGGATAGAGATCCAACATTGAAAAATTAGGAAATATTGTAACGTGACCCATAGGCATTATATCCCTCACGAACTCACCATATTTTTTGGTTAATTTTTCAATACCTTCAACCAGTAACTTAACATGCTCACTTTCACTAACTGTATTACGACCTATTCCTCCCTTTTGCCCTCCAAAGCCGTGACCGTTACCAGTATATAACTCGAAATCCGCATCAGTATAAGGCAGACGCAAGCCTAATTTCACCGCACTTTCGTGAGTAATCGGGGCATGATAAGAATCCCCTATAAAGTTCTCCGCTGGAATTTTCCAATTAGTTGGAATTATCCACTTTTGGATTCCACCATAGATTTCCAATTTTCCCTCATGTCTTTCTATGAATAAATCAAGATAATATTTCATACCGCCTAAGTAATCTTCAAAACTTTTTATAGGATTCCATGAAGCCCATATAAAACCCTTATAATTTACCACATTCTTAACCTCTATTAAATTCCATTTTTCAGTGTCTATCTTATCTAAATAGAGTAACTTACCTCTCGGAATACCTATTAGTTTTCCATTAAGATCATAAGTCCAGCCATGATAAGGACAAGTAAAAAACTTAGTATTCCCTAGATCCTCTCTACAAAGCTTCATCCCCCTATGCCTACATGCATTCAAGAAAACGCGTATTTTGCCAGAATTATCCTTTACTGCAATTATTGGGTCTTCTCCAATATAAGAAGTAACATAATCTCCCATATTTTTAAGTAGGGATTCATGGGTTATAAACAGCCAACACCTTGAAAAAATTCGCTCTAATTCGAGTTTATAAATATCTTCGTCAACAAATATTAACCTAGATATTAAACCATTTTCTACATCTATTAATTTCTCTAATTCCATTTCTATTCATCCTCTAGTACTCTCCCCTTATCTACCACTAGTTCGCCGTCTAAATAGATCGTGCAATTACCTAACGCTATATCATAGTGACACTTAGTGAACCTACCTTTATGATAGTTAGGCCCAGTGGAAAATAAGAAATTTCCCCAGAAGACCCTCCCTTCATCTCCGCTAACCCCTCTCTCATCTGGTGCTCTATCATAAGTTGCCATGTTAAACCATTTAGCCTTTCTGTTCAACCCCCAACCCACATGAGATACGGCATAAGCGTTTTTATCATTGTAACTAGCCATATGATCTCTAATTAATTTAGCGTCAAATCCATCCCCATTTATTTCAATTATATAATTATCTCTTATTATAAACTCTACTTTAGATGTGTGATACATTGCGAAAGGAGTTACATTATAGTCTCCAGGAGCTATAACTACCTTGCCATTTGCGTTCAAAGGATAATTACTTACCATATTCTGCCCCCACACATCCCATCTACCGGGCTCATCAGAAAAACCATAAGAAGCAAAGGTTGTTGTAGAATCTAATTCTGCTTCTAATTTAGTACCATACTCAGAGATTATTTCCATGAACTTCGCTTTCATAATTTTCGAAGCATGTTTTATCACCCTCTTTTTAGTACTTTCCGCCTCTTCATCACTCCATGCCATTAACCTTGAAAGTACTTGCGGATGTTGGGCTCCAACTCTTAGAATCCTAACACCGCTTTTCTGAAGTTCAACTCTTTCAGGTGTATGTATAAATCCTTCCAGTGTTAAATCTAGAACTAAATTAGCCTCCTTTAAAGCCTTCACAACACTCTTAGGCAATCTTAACATACCGCCAAGTTCTACGCTATCACTTTCAACAACACCTCTCCCTTGAACCGGGAGAGTTATTTTAAACACTTCAGCACCTAAATCTTGAGCTGCAATTATAGCAGCTAACTCGTAATCCTTCCTGCTGCTTAAATCAGATACTATACCAACTACTTCAGTTGATCTTAATTTACAGTTAAGTAATTGTCTCTTAAACATTTTATATACTAATGGAGAAATCTCACTCATTTTACTTTTCACTGCAATTTATTCTCTACTAATGCTTTATAAATTTTTCCATTATTTAGTTATATTTAATAAAATTTCCTTATTTTTAATCATTTATTACTCTTTCAAAATCTGTAAATTAACAGTATTTAACAAATCTTTATAAGAGTTGAAGGAGAATAAAATGGTATGTACTCAAAATTTGAATTAAAAAATGTTACTGTCAAATTAGTTCATGAGGACTGCTGGACAAGTAAAATAGAGAATTCGATGATAAGATCTCTGGGAAGAATAGCAATACCAGAAAAATCTTTAATAAGAGCATTTATGATTATGAGAAGAAGTGAGGTAGAAAAAGTTATATCCTTGGAACGCGAAGGAAAAATAAAGAATATTATAAATATTTCATATACTAAGAATGGAAAATATATAGTTGATATGCTACTAAACTATAAGAATTCTACGCTCGAATTACTGAATAAGTATGATTCTATAATAGTTAATATGATGAACATGAAGGGGAGAGAAGTTTGGGATTTTATCACTTACGAATACAATATCCCATCATTACTTAAAGACCTAGAAAGCCATGGAAAAATTGAAGATATAACGATTACTACTATTCCACATAATGACATAGATTTAACGAGCGAGGAATTCAAGACATTAATAACTGCTTTACAGAGTGGATATTTTGAATATCCAAGAAAAGTTACCGCAAAAGAAATAGCTAAAAAAATAGGAATACATAGTTCAACATTTCTATATCATATACGTAATGCAGAGAAAAAAATTATAAGCAAGTACATATATGAAGCAGAGAAAAAAGATAAATTAGCCGATGAATAAGGCTAGATAATTACTATATTAGTTTCGTAAAATTGTGAATATTTTTAAAATCAAAATTATTTATGAACTATTAAGTGGCCGGTCATCAAATTTATACGGAACTCTTAGATGGATACAACCGACGATACTCATATTATAAACTATTCATGAATTATTATTAAAATTATGAATTATTAATCACAATAAGTCACATAGAATTAAAATATTAATCTACTATTCAAAATATAGAGAATAATATACAATATATTGAATTATTAATAATTTATAGAAAAATTCTAAATAAATATATTTAGTTAATATCATAATTTTCAAGTAACTCGTAACATTTAAAAATAAAATTTAAAAAGCTATGATCGATTATTAACATCAAGGTTTAAAATGGCAGAGTATACTCTATCTCAAAGGATAAAAGTAGGTATCATAGGAATGATAGGATCTGCCATAGAGGATTTTGACTTTATAGCTGCTGGAGTAATAGCAAGCATTGCGTGGCCTTATGTATTTTTCCCAAAAATTAGTCCCATTGCTGGATTAATAGCATCAATAAGTGCTTATTTGGTCTCTTATGTTGCAAGACCAATTGGAGGATATTTATTCGGAAATTATGGAGATAAGTTTGGAAGGAAAAGCGGACTAATATGGACATTATTAACTGTAGGAGTAGGAGTTCTTATAATAGCAATATTACCCGGCTATACGGTCTTAGGTTTACTAGCACCAATAATATTATTTATAGCAAGAATAATTCAAGGCTTAGGATTCGGTGGAGAATGGGGAAATGCGACAACTTGGTTAATAGAGATTGCTAGAGATTCTAAGTGGAGAGCTATCTGGGCGAGCTTAGTACCAGAAGGATATGCTATTGGAGGCTTATCAGCAACAGCACTGATCAATTTTCTAATAGCTTCAGAAGGGTTTAAGAACTTTGTAGATTTTTATTGGAGGGTCCCATTTTATGTTGGTCTTATTATGATAATTCTAGGAGTAATAATAAGATATATAGCAATGGAAAGTCCTATTTTCGCTAAACTTATTGAGGAAAATAAAATACTTAAATCGCCCGCATCTTTAGTGCTAAGAACAAGATTTAAAGAGGTTATGTTACTCGCTGGTGTTAATATGACAGCACAGCTACCCTTCTTTATAGCAATAACTGTCATGTTAAGTTATATGACATTAGTGCTTAAAATTTCTTCTAAATTTGTTACCTTTACTACAGTAATAGGAGAAATTGCAGGTCTTTTTTTAGTTATTATTTCTGCGTTACTAGCCGATATATACGGTAGAAAAAAGATATTATTATTATTGTTTATAATCGATTTAATATTTGTATACCCATACATATTATTAATAAATACTTCTAATCTAGCCTTGATCTTATTAGCTCAAGTTATCTTAATGGGACTCACTTTTGCTGCAGTATCCTCAATATCAGCATTTATTCCAGAAACATTCGAAAAAGAATATAGGGCTTCTGGCTCAAACCTAGCATATCAAATAGGTATATTAGTAGGTGTTTTACCACAATCACTTATAATAGCATATTTAATAGGATTAGGGAAAACTGGTTCCCTTTATATTGCAACTGTGATATTTATAACTGTATTATTATCGATTATTTCACTAATCTTTACTAATGAGACAAAGGACAAGGATGTTTGACCTAACTTAAGTAAAAGTCGGCCTTTTATTTTAAGCTATATATCATTTTTATCAAAAATAGTTATAATTTTATTGGAAATAAAACTTAATAACTTTAACAACACATTTTAAATTCATGGGAAGTAACATGTCATTTTCACATATTCAATTAAACGTTAAAGATCTAAATAAATCATTAGAATTTTATAGGGATATATTAGGGTTAATCGAGGTTGATAGAGACGATTATGGCGTTTATTTAAAAGGACTAGAAGAAAGTAAACATCACAGTCTATATCTTAAAGAGAACAAGGAAACTGGACTTCATCATTTTTCAATAAGTTTTACAACAGAACAAGAACTTAAGACCACATTAGATATTATCAAAATTGATCATAAGATTGCAAATATTAAGGAGAAAGAGATATTTAATGCAATTATTTTCAAAGATCCAGCTGGTTTCCCATTAGAATTCTCCGTTGAGAAGAAAAAGACTAAAGTTAATCACATAGACTACCTTACAAAAAACATAAGACCTTTAAGACTTGATCACATAACGTTGCACACTCCAAATATTTCAGATGAAATCAAATTCTATTCAAATTTAGGATTTTCAATAACCGAGGAAGTTATAAATAAAAATGGAGAAATTGAAGGAGTGTTCCTTTCTATACGTGGATTCTCTCATGATTTAGCATTTTTTAAAAGAAGCGGCCCTGCAGTTCACCATATAACGATTAGAATGAAAGAGTTAAGTGATATAATCAAAGTTTGCGATATTCTAGGTATTATGAACAAGAATGAAGTAATAGAACTCAGTTTAGGAAGACATAAAGCTACTGGAGGCCTTTCTGTATACTTAAGAGATCCAGATGGTAATAGGGTTGAAATCTTTACTGACGATTATAGCATTGATACTCCAAACATAGAACCATTAATATGGGAAGAATCTACAATGCTATTATGGGGGCCTACTCCACCAAGAAGCTATTACGAGGAGAAGACAAAAGTATTAGATCCTTTCAAAGGGTGAGCAAATGATAGAACTTAAAGGAAATATGAATGTATCAGATGCTATTACGATCACTTTAGAACAATTAGGGATAAAATATGTCTTCATTCAACCCGGTTCTCAAATCTTACCGTTAGTTAAGAGCATAGGAGAGAAAAGCGAACTTAAACATATAGGAATTATTAGTGAGGCTGATGGAGCAGTAATGGCTGACACAATAGGCAGATTAACTAGAAATCCAGCCGTTCTCTTAACTACCGCTGGCCCGGGGGCTACAAATGCCATTAGCGGTATAGCCCAGGCTTATTCCGCCAACTCACCACTAATTCATATTTCAGCAACATTACCTCCAAATGCGCCTAAGGATGCTTTTCACGGACTCGATGATCCAAGATTTTTAGAAAAAATTTTCTCTAATGTTACTAAGGCTAGCTTTTTAATAGATAATGCTAAGGAAGTACCTAGAGCTTTAGTTAATGCATATTTAACGTCAATTAGTGGTTATATGGGTCCCGTTCATGTGGGAATTATAGATAAAATATTGAATGAGAAATTTGATTATGACGATAAAATTCAAGTTCAATGTAACTCTATTATGTATAGGTCTTATGGTTTTTCGATAGAAAAGATATTCAGAAAAATTATAAATTCAAGAAATATCGTAATTTATGCGGGTAAAAACGTTATAAGATCTTCTGCTGATGAGGAAGTTATTGAATTAGCTCAATTACTAGATGCTCTAGTAGTAGTCCCTAGGCATTATCCTGATGCGTATCCCAACGATCGTAAGGAATACTTAGGTAGTATAGGTGAATTCTCTCACCCAGCTGCATTATTTGCACTAAAACACGCTAATTTAGTAATATCTATAGGAATAAAATTTGATTCATTAGAAGATAGAAACCTAAAGAAATATTATAATGGTGAAATAATTTATATAGACATAGAAAGAGATGGAGCAGTAAATGGAGTATTTGGAGATATCAAACATGCTCTAAAAGATTTAATTGAGGAGTTAAAGAGTAATAAGAAAGGAAAAGATGAGGAAAGTGAATTATTTAATCTTACATTAAAAATAAAGGAAGAAGTAGATAGAAAGGTAAATGAGCAATTAAATATGAGAAAATTTAATAATGCATTAAATCCCGGAATTGTAATAAAATTATTAAATGAAAGTATAAAAGGAGATGCAATAATAACCGGAGATGCGGGTTTAGTTGGAGGTGCATGGTTAAATGATGTTTTTAAATTTAAGAAATCCGGTATGTTCTTACATCCGAGAAATTATGATGGGATGGGCTTTGCTATTCCCTCTGCAATTGCTGCTTCATTAGTGTATAACGATAGACCTATTATAGCAGTTACAGGAGATGGAAGTTTTATGATATCATTAGCCGAAATCCCACTATGTAAGAGACTCTCACTATCTCCTAAATTCTTCGTATTCAATGACTCTAAACTGGGAATGATATGGCAAGAGCAAAAAAGTAGAGGAGATCCGATAATAGCTACAGAGTTCCCCTATGTAGATATAAGCTATATTGGAAAAGCATTAGGAATTAAAAGCGTAAAGTTAGATTCGTACGATAATTTAAGAGAGGTTTTACATGATATAATTTATGCTAACGAACCAGTATTAGTTGAGATCATAAGCGATCCTACGATCCCTCCACCATCGAGAACCGTTTGGAAAGAAATGGGTGGTTAGATTGCAAGAAGTTTTAATGGAAAACCTTACATGGGAAGATATTAGTTTACTAATAAAGGAAGGTTATGATAAAGTTATAGTACCTATTGGTTCCACTGAGCAACATGGACCTCATTTACCGTTATGCACCGATTCATTAATTACTTTAGAAATAAGTAAAAAGCTCGCAACTAAATTAGGTAAAACTTTAGTAGCCCCCATAATAACTATCGGATTATCAAAACATCATATGAGTTTTCCTGGAACTATTACTCTTAAAGAAGAAACACTTTATTATCTCCTAAGAGATATAATTTCTTCACTAACTCAACACGGTTTTAGGAAATTTATACTGCTTTCAATGCATGGCGGAAATTACCCAGCTTTAGTAAATATAGCGAATATTCTTAGAAGAGAGTATGTGAACGTGCAAATTGAAGTTTTTGAAGATTTTAACGTTCTTTCCGAGGCTTTCCATGAGTCAGCAAAAGAAGCTGGAATAGATGAGGGGATAATAGGATCTCATGCGGGTCTGATTGAAACATCTGTAATATTTTACTTAAACCAAAATTTGGTTAAAAAAGATAAAATAAGGCGTGGATTTATAGGGGATTTAAGAGAGGCTAGAAAGAAACTAAGAGAGGCTGGAATGAGGTCTGTTAGCGAAATAGGTGTTATAGGAGATCCAACGTTATATAGCGTAGAATTTGGTGAAAAAGCGATTATTAAAACAGTTGAATTCCTTTATGATTATTTTAAGAAAAAATTACAGTAAACTTTAATTCTATTAAATAAATGATACAAGCTATAACGTAATTATTAATCTGTATTTTCTATAGTAAATATAGTACTTAAGTAATAAAATCTTTCTCTCTAATTTTATGACACGGCAATATGTTTTAAGCTTAATAAGAACAAGGTGAATGAAAATGTTAGACAACTTGGAATTCTAATGAGTAGAGTTTTAAAATCTCCAAGTTTACTAAGTAGGGCAAAAATAATTAAGCAATTTAGTTACTATTTTTATAATATCATTAGTGACCGTTGCAACAATTATTAGCATATATCTTACTTATAGATTTAAGAATATTCTTACCGCTTAATATTCTAATTTATATTTACTACGAAATACTGCTTATTTTCTCATAGTTTATGATTCTAAAATAATTTTATTAAACGAGATTAGAATATATTTCGGACTTAGAAAAAGCATTTATGTTACTAGAAAATGATACTAGTAGAAATGAGATATATATGTACGTATTTTAATCGTTAGAAACATTTTAGTTAGCGACAATTTTTATAACAACAGCATTATAGTATGTTAATCGAACTATTTAAATGGAAAATTAAAACATTAATTAGCCAAGATAATATTAACTAAAATCCTTTTTATTTACTTTTGCTTAACTATTATGATTAAGTACTAAAAAAGACATATGTCATGAAAGTAAAATTATTAAATTAAATTTTAGTAATAATTTGTAGTATGCCTTCAATTTCCATTTGGCTCAACTCAGAGGATTATAAGCACCTTGAAGAACTTGCAAAATTACTTAACAGAAAACCAAGCAAAGTAATAAAGGAAATACTAGAGGATAAAATCTCGTTTAAAGGCATAGAGAATTATTATTCTATAGTAAAAGAACTATATAAATGGTATTATTATGAAGGAAACGGCATACCTAATGAAAAATACATTAGAAGAATTTAAAAAAAGAAAAACATAGAGGCAATTCTCAGCATAATTAGCCTTCATGACGACATTAGAGCGATATTTAAAACATTAGGTACTTTAATGCTGATTGTCTCACTTAAATCTTATGCTAATATACTAGAAGAAAACTTCTCATTATTAAAATTATTAAAATGTGATTTGATAGAGGATATCAAGCATATTAAAGTGTACTCTGTTCCGTTATTATATTCTAAGATTTTATGGACTAAATGTATTGAAAAAATAAGAGAATTATCTATTAATAAAGCTAAGAACTGGGAGTGCTTAGCGTTTACTGCTGGGTTATTTGCTGTAATGATTTTAGGTCAAGAAACTCCAGATGAAATATATGCCAAATACGGTTTAAATAATTTCGAAAGAGAGTGGAAAGAACTGTTTACTCAGATGATTAAAATAGTAAATTCCGAAGAGAAACTAATACCCAAGTGTGCAATATGTAAGAACACGTTACAAGGTGTTAAATGTATGTGTGGAAGTACAGAATTTTACCTTGAGGATGCACTTATTTGAAAGAAAGAAAAAGAATGTTAAAAATTATTCCTTAACTACTGTTCCATGTTCAAACCTAGAGGTTATCTCGTAAATCCTTTGATGAGGTTTCCTCAATCTATGAGTCTCAACTTCATATACATAAGCACTAATTGTTACATTCTTAGGAATTAAGGGATGATTCCTAAGTATCTCAGCGTCCTTTAATGCTATGTCGTCTGGACTATTAGCCCCTAGATCTTTAAAGAATTTAAACCATTTAATAAAATCGGCCTCATTACTCAATTTCAGTGAAGGTAATAATGGATCTATCTGAAGTTCACTTACCTTGATTCCCTTATCTAAAAAGTACTTAGCCACCTCATCCCCAGTAAACCTTAACATTCCGCAATCCGTGTGAGTTACAATTATTATCTCTTTAGTTCCGAAGAAATTAGTAGTTAATGCTGCAGATCTTATCGCATCATCAGTAACTATTCCACCAGCATTCCTATAAATGTGTGCGTCTTCTGGCTTAATACCCAAAACCTCCTCTATATGAACTCGCTCATCCATGCAAGTCAATACCCAGAGCCTTCTGTCATTAGGAATTCCCTTTAACCTCTTTAAACTGTAATCCTCTCTTCTTTTAATCTCCTCATCTAGATATTCTGAGAGCATATGTTTTTCCCCATTTACATTTACTATATTCTATTATGCAATATATTCTGTTTGCCGCTCCAGATTGGACTATGATTCCTAACTTCTTTTCCTCCATATGCTTATTAATTATTTAAACATTAATATTTTCTTTGATAAATGCAAGAAATATAAACTGGGATAGTTATTTTATATTGATCGATAAATTACATAAACAGTTTTTAAATGTTATAGGAACATATATTTTCTGTAGGGTGAGGTAATAATGGAAAGATTACATAATAGCCGCTTTAACCTCAGGCTGGACTGTAATACTACATCTAGTTAATGAAGGGTTGATAGCTTTCAGAAAGGATACAGCTAAGAAAATTTGGGCAAGTTTAAATCCTAAGGATTTCAGCATCTATCCATCATATTATACCCAAAACGTTGCGGTCTTCCTAAAGAACGTACATGAGCCTGTAAAGTCCGGGAAACTGCAAGACTGGCCTGACTTACTTACAGAGCTTAAAAAGCAATTACCCAACTAAATTTAAAATTTATGCATGTCCACTTGCAGCGGCAACATATAACGTGAAGAAAGAAGATTTACTGGACATAGTAGACGATATAAAAGGAGCAGAATCCTTCCTAGAAGAAATATGGCCTGGAATAGTAATGGTATTTTAAGTTATTATCTGTCTTTCTTTTTCATTTAATACATAAACTAACGGCTAAAAGATTTAATATCCGCATAAATCAATAAAGCGATGGACTATAAGTCATTTAATACAGTTTACACAATGCTTTCCAGTTCTAGGGTAAAAGGGCTAAAGCTTTTTCATGGTTATAGATATCTATTCACGTCGTTTACATCATTTTTAGACAAAGGATGATGTCTCACTCCGATATGGGCAAGAGTGGGAGGGATTGCTGAGATGTGTGCCGTTAGAGTTCGGCTAAGTCCACACTCGATCATGAAAGCGTAGGGACAAACGGATTATAGCAGTCTACTTTAAGGAGTTTGACATCTACTCCTAGCATTAGCTAAAAAGAAGAGTCCCAAGTTTATGGTAAAAATATATTTCTTTTTTATGATAACATTTTAGTGTGAAATACAAGGACTGGATGGTACAAGCTGAAGAGGATTTGGATACTGCAAGAGTTCTTTTAGAGAGTGGTAAATACTTTGCATCAGCCTTTTACTCCCAACAAGCTGTATAAAAAACACTTAAATCCTTAATATTATACCTCGGAAAAGACCCAGGAAAAACGCAGTCTTTAACTGAACTGGCTGAAATAATAGAAAACGAGGGCGTTAATGTTCCCGTTAATGTTAAGGAGGATTTAATGGTCTTATCCCCCCACTTTATAATTTCAAGATACCCAGATGCCGCCAATGGAGTACCTTACAAGCAATATAACAGAAACATAGCGGAGGACTTATATAATAGGGCTAAGAAGGTGATAGGATGGGTAAAGGCAAATCTGCAATAGAGAGTCAAATTAAGATCAGCAGTTATGGGAATCTTAGGGAGGTAATACGAAAAACTCGGTATTAGCGAGAAGTTTTTATTTTTCAACGTTGTTCTACTGAAAGATGTTGAAGGAAAAGGTTGAGTTGGCTAGGGA
>Ga0081474_135557_pt1 | contig 19274 bp, 17 predicted proteins | sample OneHunmetagenome_2_FD_70978 | JGI IMG/M metagenome (GOLD analysis project Ga0081474, IMG submission 70978) | Ferrous microbial mat communities from One Hundred Spring Plain, Yellowstone National Park, USA v2 (version 2) | ecosystem: Environmental > Aquatic > Non-marine Saline and Alkaline >... | reverse complement strand
TAGGTTCTTGGGCTTCTTGCTAATTAGCTTCCTTATCTCCCTTTTTAAGGTCCTTAGCACACTCATTTAGTTTTAATAGTGCATTTTGTCTAATATATCTTGGGGGCTGTTGGGTTCAAAACGAATTAAGGTCCTTAGCACACTCAGCCCAACAGCCCCCCATTACTAACACTAGATTTAACTCCCCTTTAGCACCCCGTTGCAACTATTATGAAAAAGACTATATGCTTCTCTTTTTCATTAACGTTAAATAAATTCTATATTTCAGGAATATTCAAGAAAAATATTGTTTATTAACTACAATTATTAGAAAAATATGATATTTTACTCGAATTGAACAAATATAATTCAATTTATTATAAGTTTTAATTTATCTTGAGATAAATTAGATTCCCATACTGAAGTGCAGCGTGTATTGCATCGTTTAACGCTTGGTAATACGCGTCGTTGCTGAGGTTTTTATTCACACGATATTTTGTTGGGACATTTTTAAAAAGTTTTCAAGCTTCCCTCAAACTACAAGGATTTTCCAATAAATGCTATTCTTATCTATAATAATTGTTAAACATATTCCAAGATTTAATGTGAAATATGATAATATAGACTAGAAGATAGCAGTATATATGAAGAAAAACAAATATAAGATACCTATAGTACTATGGACATATTCCAAATATAATAATAAAAAATTATTAATTTAGTACAATGTGAAGAACTAAACATGAGTAATAGTGAAGAATTATTAAAAAGATTAGATAGTTTAAAGTATAGACCTTATCCGAGATATGTAGTAGCGTTAGCTGCGATAAGTTTTTTCTCGTATTTTGGGACGTTTATAATATAGGCTTTGTATTGCCAGTTGCTGCTTCTCAATTAAATGTAAAAATTAACAGTTTTATTTATGCTTTGCCTATAACAACTGGCCTTTTAGGATATGTTGCAGGGGAACTTATTTTAGGGAGAATTTCTGATATATATGGTAGAAGGCTTGGCTTATTATTAACATTAATTTTAACTGCTTTAGGCTCTCTATTTGCGGCGCTATCCTTTAATTTTATTGAACTGTGAATATTCCGTTTAATAATAGGCTTAGGTATAGGAGCTGAAATAGCAATAGTTCCAACTTATATGTCCGAAATAACACCTCCACATTTAAGAGGTACCTTTGTGGGGTGGACAACAGCAGTAGGTATGATTGAAATTTTACCAGTAGGTGCGATGGCTTTCTTCGTAGTACCTCTATTTAGTTGGGGATGGAGATTAATGTTAGGAATGGGAGCGTTAGTCGCTATTCCCGCTCTCCTACTTAGATTTATGTATATTCCCGAATCTCCTAGATGGCTTCTTTTAAAGGGAAAAATAGAGGAGGCAGAAAAGGTAATAAGCCAGATGGAAGAATATGTTAAGAAAAAATACAAATCTATTGAAAGAATTAATATAACCAGTGTGGAAACTCTCACTAAAACTGCTGGATTTAAAGTCATCCTTAAAAAACCGTATCTATCTCGATGGTTACTTATGTTCTTAGTTTGGTTTAGCTACTATTTAGGAGACTACGCATTAGTTTCAGTAGTTCCCACACTTTTCATATTACACGGATTTAGTGTAACTAAAAGCTATCTTTACTTTTTCCTGTCTAGTGCTGGCGATTCTGTAGGTTCTTTCAGTGGTATGTATCTAGCGGATAAGTTAGAAAGGAAATATTTGGGATTGATAATAATGATTTTGTCAGCAATATTCTTTCCTCTCTGGGGATTAGGTATAGGAGGGGATCCTGGTATTATACTATTTGGTTTTCTAGTATTCTTTACTCAAGGATTCTGGTTACCTGTAATTTACGGTTATACAGCAGAAATATTCCCAACAGAAGTTAGGGCTACTGGAATGTTTTTCACTGACGGATTAGGACATATTGGAGGAGCTATTTCTCCTTATGTTATACTTCCAATAGCTTTCTCATCTGGCATTTTAGGATTAGGAGGCTATACTTCAGCTTTCATTGGTATGGGCATAAGTGCGCTTATTGCTGGAATACTAGTAGGTTTATTAGGACCGAAGACTTTAAGGAAGAGATTAGAGGAAATAAATCCAATAGTTCCATAAGGTGAGATCAATGGTAAATTACGCTAAATTTCTGTCTACATTTGAGGAGTTGAGTAAAATAGGTTGGGATGAAAATACAGGGATGAATAGACTTTCTTTATCTGAAAACGATATAAAGGTAAGAAAAGAGTTAGTAAAACGTCTCCAGAAAATAAATGCTAAAATTGTTACAGATGATGCTGGAAATATTATCGCTAAAGTAGGAGAAAAGGAACAAGCTATAGCAATAGGATCGCACCTAGATTCGGTGCCCCATGGGGGGAGATTCGACGGAGCCTATGGAGTAATAGCTGGGCTGGTATTAATCGAGGATATGAAAGATATAATGAAAAACCATTCTTTAATGTTAATTGATTTCACTAATGAAGAGGGATCTAGGTGGACTCCTTCACTAATGGGATCTGGGCTAACTACTGGTGTGTTTTCTAAGGAATTTGCATATCTACAGAAAGATAGAGATGGAATTACATTTAAAGAAGCTCTAGAAAAGTCTGGATTTTTAGGAGATGAACGTAATAGATTGTTATATAACCCTCCAAAATATTATATAGAATTGCATATAGAGCAAGGTCCAGTATTAGAGAGAGAAGGATTCCAGATAGGTATTCCTACGGGAATAGTTAGCTTAAGAGTATTAGAAGTAACTATGAAAGGGGAGAGTAATCAAGCGGGTCCTACTCCGATAAGTTATCGAAAAGATGCGTTAATAGGGCTTTCGAAAATTGCGTATAGGTTTAGAGACTACGCACTAAAAAAGGAGGATAAGCTTAGAATTACAATAGGAATTGTGAACGTAAAACCTAATGTATATAATGCTATTCCAGGAGAAGTTAAATTTACTGTAGACATAAGAAGCTACGATGATAATGTTCTTGAAAACGCTACAAACTATGTTATAAATGAGATAAAAAGTGTGTCTGATGAGGAAAATTTAGATGTTTCAATTGAAACTAAGTGGACTGCGAGAAAAGTAGAGTTCGACAAAGATGTAATAGGAATAATAGAGAATTCATGTAAGAAACTTAATCTTAAATATAAGCTAATGTGGAGTTGGGCTGGACACGATGCACAATACATGACCAGAATTAGCAGAGTAGGGATGATTTTCGTACCTTCAGTAAATGGCAGAAGTCATACTAAAGAAGAATACACTAAAGATGAAGACCTAATTAATGGATTAAGAGTCTTAGAAGAAACAGTTAAGGCTTTAGATGAGAGGTAGCGAATTTATAAATAATATCTATATGTAAAATTTCTGGGAAAATAAATAAATAAAATTACCATATTATAGAAATGTTCATAAATTACATATTGGATTTTTGTCTTTAATCCATTAATTAGACTAGAAATCTCATATTTATATGATAAATTTTTAGAATATTACTTTATATAATTTTATATCTAATTTATAATGAAAATATCTTTTAGGTTTTCAATATTATGGTTACTCTTGATCTATTAGTTATTTTTATCTTTTTTGCGGAATATTGGAATTAACTCTTAGTTTAAACTTTACAATTTAAGATTTTTTATGGATTACTATGGATTATTATCAGTTTTATAGGCATTCTTTTAGATAGATTTAAACTATAAAGGAAATATAATTATAAATAATTTATCATTTGTCTTCTCTTTAACTATAAACTTTACATAATATGAGGATATGTGGTTTTTAAATATTTGAAAATCATTCGGTAACAAGGAAAATAGAATTTAAATTATGTATGATTTCATTTAAATCTATGAAAAGTTATATTCACGCTACAATAACCTCTACACTCGCCTGGGCAGGAAACATATATGATTTATTATTAATAACATATGTATATTCTTTTCTAGAAAAAATATTTAATCTATCCTTCTTCGACGTTTCATTACTCTTCTCCTTAGGCTTATTGGGAAGAGTAGTAGGAGGTATAATATTTGGAAGCGTTGCTGATAAAAAGGGAAGGAAGTTTACTCTAATGATAGGAACCGGAGGTTATTCAGTATTTCAAGCTATGTTAGCATTCTCTCCAAATGTCTTATCACTTTTCTTATCGAGATTCATTGAGGGTATATTCATGGGAGCGCAATGGACTGCTGGAACAGTCCTAGCTTATGAGAATTCCCCAGTCAATTTAAGGAGCTTCATTGTAAGTGTAGTGCAAGCAGGTTATGGTTTAGGATATATGCTAACTGGCATTACATATCTGATATTTTTACCTTACATAGACTACGACTGGAGATTTTTCCTTTTAGTTGGAGCATTTCCACTAATCTTACTTCCTTACATAAAGGTTAAAGTCCAAGAATCTCCAGTTTTTAATTACGTTAATGATAGGGTTAGATTAATGGATTATTATAGAGTGATTTTAAACGCTTCCTTAGCTATGTCAGGGATGTTTGTAGCCTACTTTGCAGTTTTCGGTAATTACACAATATTAGCGGAGGGCTGGGCTAAGATGAGTCCAGAAATTTTAGGGTATTTAATGACCATTGCAAACCTCTTTCTGACAGTGTCTTTTATTATCTTTGGTAGGTTAGCTAGCGTTATAAGTGTGAGGAAGTTAATTTATATAGGAATCGCGGGTTTAGGTACATCCTTAATCTTTTCAGTACCATTAATTCCTAATATTTTAAGCATGTTTATAGGTACGATATTTTACGCTTTCTTTACTGGCTTCTGGCCCTTAATGCCTCTATTAGTAGCTCAGTCTGTTCCACATGAGGTCAGAGGACTTATATCTGGGCTAACCTACAATATTGGCGGCTTTGTGGGAGGTTTAGGTAATACTATTATTGGGTTAATAGCTAATGTTCAGAATCTTCATTTATGGGTGGATTTATTAGGTTATCTGTTCATTTCCGTAGTATTCATAAGCGTGATAACTTGGCCAAAATACGAAATCAAAAATTAAATAAAGAAAAAGAATTTACTTGCATCTTAATCCGTCGCCTCGTTTACTTCCTCTAATCTTTTTCCAACTGTATTAGGAGTTAACGCCAGCACTACGAAAGTCATAACTATTGCTGGAATCCACGGTATAATCCAGCCTCCTACATTGCCTAGTGCATATATTAGCGGTATTATAACTAGTAGTCCAATCGCCCCTCCTAAATGTCCAACACCATCAGCAATCGAGTACCCCGTAGCCCTCGCAGCTGTAGGGAAGTTGTCAGTACACATTTGATAATAAAGCTGGTACCAACCTACACCTATTAGTTCAGCTATAAAAGCCCCTATGAAAAATAAAGTTGACGATCTTATCGCACCGCCATAACCCATTATACCAGTTCCTAACGTATATACTATTACTGATACGATAGTTAATTTTCTCCTATCATATCTATCTATGAAAGGCCTCAATAGAATAGATCCAATAAAGGCTCCTATACCGGCTAATCCAAATAGGAATATTATTTGAGATAATAAAGCTCCACTATATCCTAATATATCTTTAGCCCATGTTTCAGGAATAACAAGGAATGGATAATCCATAAAGTATACGAAGAATAACAAGAAGAATAACGCTAGCAGCCTCTTTAAATATTTGGGTTTAGCTAGAATCTTAAACGGATTTTCCTTAATAGTTTTATAAAATCTCATGTCTGGTTGAGGCAATTGCGTTACATTTGCTCTCTTCATTGATACAGTCTCCATGTGGCTTACGAGTACCTCAGCTTCCTTGAACCTTCCCTTTGATACTAGAAATCTAACTGTCTCTGGTGCGGCATATCTTATTATTAAAGCCATTACAGCTAAAATACCGCCTACTGCAAATACAACCCTCCAACCTATTGTAGGTATTGAAGTTACAATGATTGCTGCTATAAATGGGCCAAAACCAATGCCCGCCCAACCACCTATAAAGGCTAGATTTGTATACCTTCCTCTTTTGCTTGCAGGTGCCATTTCAGCCATATAAGTCATCACTAATACTAAATCCGCTCCTATTGCCATTCCAGTAATAAATCTAAATGCTACTAGCATTGGGTAATTTATTGAGAAGGCGTCACCAAAACTACCTATTGCAGTTAGTAAGGCTGTAAATACTAGAGTGGGTCTCCTACCTATTTGATCAGCCAAGTAGGAGAATATTGGAGCACCTACAACATAACCAAAAAGTCCTAAAGAAGCTACTAAAGACGCTTGAGAGGCTGTAACTACGAAGGGAATATATGGTAAAGCGAAACCCACATTTATTACATCGTATAACGTTATGAAGAAGCTAAATCCTAATGCCCATATTAAGGCATAGGATAGTCCCCAGGTGGGTAATCTGTCTACTCTAGCTAAATACCAGTCTGGATTAGACCTTAGATTCTCTTCACTCATTATATACTTTAAAATGTTTTAGAATTTAAAAACTTTTACCCCGCCCCTGGAACGGTAGATAAAAAAGATTTATCATTTTAAAATATAAAAACAAAATAATTATAATATAAGTTTATCAGCTTAAAAATAAAGAAGGTAATGCTTATTTGCGTGTAACCCGTATTACCAAACATGATAGGGAAAGAAGTAATACGGGTTACACGAGGTAAAAACTTGGCAGAAGTAGTTACTTCAATCTTGAACTTCAATGGAGAAAAGGGAGAAGAAGTGGGAAAAACATTATTACTAGCAGCACTTAGAAACGAATCAGTAGAAAGCACTGCTAAGAACATCTCGGGGCAAACAGTTAGATTACACGCACAAAGGGAAGAAATAGGAGAAAAACTACTACAAAGGGCAAGAGAGTAAGCAATAAAACTCAAAGGACTAACAGTAAACATCTCAATAGACTGAACGTACTACGGAGAAAAAGTTGAAGGAGTAGTTGGGGGAAAGGAAGGCTACTCTTGGTCCTTTGCAACTGCAAAAGTAAGGAAAAGAACTTGGATACTAGGCTTCGTAATGGTAAAGGATGAGCAAGGGGGAGATTGTAAAGAAGCTCTTAGAGCAAGCTGAGGAAATAGTGAAGATTATTGCGCTTTTCTTTTTTATATTATTTATATATATATCGAAACTAGTTTGAGAATTCTGGAATTAGTGATATTTAAAGAAAAATATATTATAGATTAAATTATATAGATAAATTTTAAAAATTTTATAATAAAAAAAGAAAAATTTTAATTTAATATAAATAAGCGCTTTCTTTAATAATTAAGCAACTGAAGATTTAAGAGAAACTTTTTAAAATAAGATTTTTTAAGTTAATCATAGTATATTGAGTTAAGGGTGATAGTTATTAATAAGGGGATACCGATTATAAAGCGTGATGATCTTATATTTGCTATTAAGCTAATAAGAAAGATGAGGAATCCTAAGACTAGATTTGATGAAAGGGAGTTTGTAAAACACGGTAGGGATTATTTATTTAATTATGCTGAGAAAAACGTGGGTCCTCTAGATCCTAGTAGAAGGGCGTTTTTAAAGGGGATCCTAATAGGTATAGGTGCAGCTGCAGTTTTAAGTGCAATTCCAGTTATTTCATATTTAAATCAACCTCAAATAACCTTGAAGAGCTTTCCGTGGATAATTATAGTAGACTCTAATGGAAAACCAATTAAAGCCTCGGAAGTCCCAGTTAATAGCCCAGAAATCCTTCTATTTCAATATCCAATGGAAGGTGATATAACATTCCTCCTTAACTTAGGAGATGAGAATAATAACCCTATAGAAGTCCCTCCTACCACAGTTGTAATACCAGAAAATGGTAAAACTTATACTTTTCCAGGAGGAGTTGGTCCCCATAAATCCATAGTGGCATATTCAGCTATTTGTCAACATTTAGGATGTACACCACCAGAAATACACTTTTATCCTCCTCAATATATGAAAGTAGGAATGCCAACACCAAATTACTTACCACCAATTGCTCTTCAGGCAGCGCAGCAGGCTAATGCAATTTCAGTAATACATTGCGACTGTCATGGATCTACATACGATCCATTGCATGGCGCTGCAGTGTTAACGGGGCCTACAGTTAGACCGTTACCTTATGTACAATTATACTGGGATCCTAATACTGACTACCTTTATGCAATAGGAATGAATCTTAATGCTCCTCCAATATTAGGGCATACGAGTGATCTATCTGGCTACGCTTACTTATCATCTTATAATGAGGAGACAGGGTGTCCAAAAATGCTATTAAAAGCTGGTCAGACTCCTTCAGATTGTTACACTAAATTAGAGAATAACGGAAATACATTTGAGTAGGTGGTTCGGATGAGTAATTCACCTATAGATTTACTTTATGAAAAATATATTAAAACAGCACAGATTATGTCAAGAATGAATTATATTCCAGCAATGGCTTTTGGAGAAATTATATTGTTATTAATCCTATATAGCGGTGGTATGATGTTAGCGGTTTTCAATCTTCCCCTTCAAGGGATATCCCTCATTATGCACTTATATGGAGCAATTTTAGTTGCGATATTGGCTTTAGGTATTCTAGCAGCAGCTGTTAGATATAAGGATAAAGGCGCTATCATAATATCCTTGCTAAATATCATTTCAATATTATTTGCAGCTTTTGCGGGTTCTTTCTACTTCGGTGGAGTTATAGATGTGACCTTTCTATTAGAAATGGGTATGGGTTTTGTATTTGCTGTAGTAACAGCCTCGGGTTGTTTAATATATGCTATAAGAAGGGGTGAGTAAAATGGCCATTTCTCAAGCAAGGATTAGACCAAGTAGAATAATGTTATACATGTCTCTAGTTGAGACTCTATTATTAGCAGGATTATTCTATGCAGGTATTGCAACATTATTTTATGATAAATTTCCGTTAAACTCTTACGGTGAGGCATTAATATTATCAAGTCATATTTCATTAGCAATGCTTGTTGGATTCTTTGCAGCAGCAATGTTAGCTCAATCAATTAGAGAGGGTATAAAAACAATTTATTGGCTGTCTCTTCTAAATCTATTATTTATAGGGATTGCAGCTGCTGGTGGACTAGCTTTTTACGGTACTATAATCCCCTATTACTCATATCTAATGGCATTAGGATTCTTTGGTGCACTCTTCTGTACTTCTTCAGTTTTATTTTATGCTATTTAATTTTTTAACCTAGTAGACTTTTTATATATTTAGATAAAACATAAGCTAAGAATATATTCATGACAATAAACATCGCAACGCCCGCTAATGGTAATGAGGATGGAGGATATGGAGAGAATCTATAATCAACGTTAGAATATATTGGATCTGAAACTATGAATATTATAGCAAGTGCGCTATCCCCTAGCATCCATAGTGCGAAAAGCGTAATTTTTAGATAGAATTTTATATATTTAATTGCAGATCCTACGAACAGTCCACCTAGGAATAATGTTATTTCTAATATTATTCTATATATTACGAATGCAGCACCTAATGCAAAGAAATAAGGAATGTGCCAAAGTATTGCTGGGATTAATCCTATAATAAGAATAATAAGATTACTTTTAAAATATTTATAACCAATATATATTCCAGAAAAATAAACTATATAATGAGCTATCATATACGCTACTGGGCTATAAAATTCTATATTTTCAACTAATGGATTAACTACTGTTAAAAGTAATACTATAGAGAATATTAACGGTTTTGAGTCAAATTTTTGTTGTTTGATATAACTTATCATCATAAACTTAGTTATAAACTGTAGCTTAAGTATTTAAGTTAGTGAATCTATAGCGGGATTGCTTATAAAAAATTTTTAGATTTTCTCATAAATTATGTTAATATATTTGAAAATATTCAATATAAATATTTTCCATAAATAATCTAGTTTATAAAATCTGAATATTAAAGACAATATACGCGTTTTTATTGATAATAATAACGTTTATAACTAGTACTTTTTTAATTATAATTTATGCAAATAATTGATCAATATATTTTAGATAATTCGCCGAGATATATAAAAAGTTTACATGATTAATATATTCTATTAAACGAGAACTTCTTTTAGTCCTTCCAGGTTCCTTTAACTACCCAGACCGGTTCTTCTGGATTAAAGTATTCTTCACCTTTAACCTTTAACTCATCTATCATTTTCTCATTAACGTCTATACCTATTCCAGGTTTTTCTGGGATTACTGCATATCCGTTTTCAATAGGAGTCCCGTCATATATTAAGTCCTTTTTCCATTGAGGGAACCAATCGTAAAAAGATTCTTGAATTAAGAAATTAGGTATATAAGCGTCCATGTGAAGTGTAACTGCATTTAATATAGGTCCTTGTGCATTATGAAAAGCCATTAATACGTCAAATGCTTCAGCTATACTAACGACTTTTTTCGATTCAGTAACTCCACCAATTCTATATAAATCTATTTGCAAATAATCTACTAATCCTTCTTTCATAAAATATAACGCTTGATTTTTATTTATAATCCTCTCTCCTAAGGCTATTTTTAGACCAGTATTAAGTCTATACTTTTTAAGCCCTTCAATGTCTTCTGGATGAACTGGCTCTTCCATGAATAATGGATTATATTTCTCTAATCTTTTAGCAATCGCTATTGCTGAATCCACGTTAAATCTTCCATGGTGTTCAATTAAAATATCTACGTCATTTCCTACAGCCTCTCTAACTGCTTTAACTCTCTTCTCAGCAAGATCTAATCCTCTTTTTGTAATATATGTGAAATTAGATCCAAAAGGATCGAATTTAAGCGCCTTATATCCCTTCTTGATAACTTCCTTAGCCTTTTCCGCAAAGTCCTCTGGAGTTACGCAATTCTGATACCATCCATTAGCATATACTAAGATTTTATCTCTTGTTTTGCCCCCGAGCAATTTATATAAGGGTGCACCAAGCTCCTTACCTATAATATCCCATGAAGCTATGTCGACTGCACTTAATGCAGTGGTAGATTCTAAGGATATCGTAAGATTAAAGTCGTGCTTATACCATTCTAATCTATTTTTCTCCACATTAAATACATCATTACCCTTTAAAACTTTATTTATCTTTTTAATGAAATTTATTACTGCTTCTGCTCTTAACGCACTTACAGTTTCTCCCCAGCCAACTTTTCCATCACTAGTAGTTACTTTAACTAAAACCATTAATGAAGCCCACTGTGCACTGGTTATTTCCCTTCCCAATATATAGGCTTCAATTTCCGAAATTTTACTCATGATTTATAACTTTCTCATAAGGTTTTAAAATATACCTTAAGCTGTTAAGGAAAAATTTATGTTATGAGAAATTACTTACACATTATGAATATTAAAATTGAGAGAAGCGGAAACACGTACAGAATTAGGGTTAATAATCCTAATCCAGTAGTTGACTTTCCTTTTAATGGATCTGAAACTAATGAGCTTTCTGAGAATATTAAAATAGAAGAGGGAAAATATCCATTCCCTGATAATAAATTTTCATATTATGGATTAATAATCTCACGGAGATTAAATATAGATGACCATATATATGGTCTTGGAGAGAAGGCCTATGAATTAGATAGAAAAAGGACTAGATTGCAAATGTGGAATACTGATGTTGGTGCTGTAACTAGATATGGTTGGTATATAGATCCTATGTATAAATCCATACCGTTTTTTATAATACTAAATAAGAAAGAAGGAGTTACTGGTTATTTTATAAATTCAGCATCTAGAGTAATGTTTGATTTTGGAATTTTAGATTACGATAAAATAACGATATTTGTTCCAGAGAAATCAGTGGAATTTTATCTTTTTAAGGGAAACAGTGTAGAAGAGGTGATTGAAGCCTATACAAATCTAACCGGTAAACCGTTTCTATTGCCAGAATGGGCATTAGGTTATCAAATAAGTAGGTTTAGCTATTTCCCTCAAGATTATGTAATTGAAATAGTTAAGAGACATTTAGAGAAGGGGATTAAAGTATCCGCAATTTACCTAGACATAGACTACATGGATAGATATAAAATATTCACGTGGAATAAAGAAAGGTTTCCAAATCCTCTTCAACTATCTGAAGAGCTTCATAAGTTAGGAGTAAAGTTAATAACTATAATTAATCCTTGCATTAAGGTAGATTATAAATACGAACCGTTTAAGGAGGCTGTAAATTTAGGTATTCTAATGGAAGATGAGGACGGAAGTATATTCGTTGCTAAGATGTGGGCTGGGAATTGTGCGTGGATAGACTTCTCTAATTCCAAGGCTAGGGAATGGTGGGCAAACAAAATAATGGAATGGGTTAAAAAATATGGAGTAGATGGAATTTGGCTTGATATGAACGAACCTACGTCTTTTGGTAGGGATATACCAGATAGTGCTGTCTTTCATTCAGATAAGGGTGACGTTTCACATTTGTCATTTAGGAACGCCTTCCCCTATTATCAAGCAATGGCTACTTTTGAAGGTTTAAAAAAGGCTGGAATTGATAAACCCTTTATATTATCGAGGGCAGCGTATGCTGGAAATCAAAAATATTGCGCAGTGTGGACTGGAGATAATATTGCTGAATGGGAGGACTTAAGATTACAAATATCTTTAGCGTTAAGCTTATCTATTAGTGGAATACCTTATGTAGGGTGTGATATAGGGGCTTTTATAGGTAGGACTCATCCTAGGGGAGGAATGGATTACTCCTCGTCATTTGATCTTCTAACTAAATACTATGAAATAGCGTTATTCTTTCCATTTTTCAGATCTCATAAGAGTAAGGATGGTATTGATCAAGAACCCTTTACCTTACCAGTTTATTATATGAACAAGATAAAGCAAATAATAGACTTAAGATACAGATTTATTCCATATCTTTCAGCTTTAGCTTTAGAAGCCCACGAAAAGGGACATCCAATACTTAGACCTTTATTTTATCATTATCAAGACGATGAAAACGTTTATAGGATAGATGACGAGTTTATGGTAGGGGAATTTATATTATATGCTCCAATTCTCTCGAAGGATTCTAAAAGACTAGTTTACTTACCTCCTAGAGATAAATGGGTTAGTTTCTGGAATAATATAGAATATAGTGGTTGGGTGGAATCTGATGGATGGCTACCGATTTATATAAAATATAACTCAATTTTACCGCTTCAAGGAAATGATGGAATTGACTTAATTGTTTATGGTGAAAAAGCAGAAATAAAAATGTATGATTCAAACATTATTTCACTGAAAGATGATAGAATTACATTTAGCAATGCATTAAAAGTTGATACTATTGAATTTAAAGGGTTAAGAAACGTTAAAAATATCTACGTTAACGACAAAGAGTATAAGGTAGAAAATAATAAGGTTTCAATTAAAGAGAACATAAGAGAGATAATATTAAAATATTAATCTCCATATTCTAGCCTATTTTTAGAATATTACTTTTTATTTTTATTTATTAAATTGTATTTATTGAACTTTAATTTAATTTAAATAAATATCTTCATTAATACTAGCTCTCCACCTAAACTAATACTAATAATTACCCGATTAAGAACAAGTTTTGCTTACGAAGTTTAGAAGTAGTAAATTAAATATAATGGGCTTAAGTCCTTACGTTATGAGTAAAATGCTTAAAGTAGTGAAAAAATTTAGATAACAGACTTGCTATTTTAAAATTGGTTATGCGAAGAAAAACTGCTTTCATCATATTTTTATTATTTTTAACACTAAGTATAATAGACTTAATTTTCACATATTTTTATACTTCTCTTGTAATATATTCTATAAAAAATAATATATTGTTATCTGAAGATGCCGAGCAATCAGTTTACATTAATGTAAAGGCTTATGATACAATTATCATAAAAGGTAATTCTACTAAGCCAATAAACATTTATGTTCAAAGTTTTATTCCCATTAACTTGAAAAATAATGTAACATCATTTAAAATTTCGTACATATCTCCTATATCTGGTCCCTTATATGTGCAGTTTAGAACTTTACCATATACTAATTTAACGAAAATCTCGTTTGAGATATTTGTTGTTAATAGTTGGTTTTCTGGTATAGGATATTTAATCTTCATATTTCTCTTAATTATATCATTAATCTTTCTAGGATACTATAGAATGTTAAGTAGGAGGAAGAGGCCATGATTTGTGTACCCTTTTATGTTATAGATGATTTATATATTGATGCATATTTCATGGATAAGATAGATAAGCCTTATCTTAGGATATTATTAGTAAAGGTTAAGATTAAAGGTAGTAAATGTGATGGAAGAATTTTAAATACTATACCTTTTGAAACAGTTGTGGAATTACTTAGGAATGGATTTAATAATTTACAAAATATAAGTTTTAATATTAAAAAAGAAAATATAAGTTATTTGGATATTATGTTATCAAGTCTGTATAACCCTGGATATTATTTCAGAAAAAGGGAGAAGGAGATTACCTTATCTTCTATACTTAAAATATATGATTTAGCATACAAAAATGTATTAGATAAGTTAAATAGGGTAAAAGATGTAGTAGTAGCTTACTTAAGTTTAAGTTTAGTAAATTCTTCAGTAATTATTAATAATAGTGAAGACCAAGTATATACCCAATTCTTTAGAAATGACCCGAAGTTCAGAGAAGCTATCTTAAGTGCTTTATCTGAACGATAGCGTAAATTATAATTAGTAAAGAAAGTATTAGCACTATAATTTGAGGAAATAATACAGCTTCGCTTCTATATAGCATAATAGAAAATAAATCTAGCAGTAATAACGTATATCCTATAGCAAGTAAAGTCCTATAGGCCTCCATTTATTCCTCCCCAACCTTTGCCCTTGGATCTAGGAAAGAGTAAGTTAAGTCTGCAATTAAATTCCCTATTATTACTGCAGCAATTAAGATAATGAAAACTCCCATCTCTGTGGGGTAGTCATTTGATGTTATAGCTGTTATTAATAAATCCCCTACACCTGGATATGAAAAAGTTTGTTCCACAAATAGGGAACCACCGAAGGAGAAGCCTATTGCTATTATTAGACTAGTATATAATGGTAATATGGCGTTTTTTCCAATAAATTTCTTCTCTATTATACTTTTCTTAACTCCAGCTATTTCAGCAAAATTTACGAAATCCTCTCCTAGCACACTTATGGTATTTGCTCTCATGTGCAATATCCATCCCACTAAGTTTACCAATGTTAGACTTAATATTGGTAAAAATGCATGATAAAGCACGCTTATTATAAAAGCTAAGTTTAAACCTGGCGTTACGTTAGGACTATATGCGCCCCCTGTAGGAAATACGTGATATACAAATCCAAGTACGAATACTAAAAGCGCTGCATAAACGTAAATGGGTACAGCTCTAAGTATAGATAAGGACACAGTAGTAATTGAGTCAGTTTTACTACCTCTTATATAAGCCAATTTTTGGCCTATTCTAATTCCTAAAAAGAAACTAATTAAAATAGATGTGGTGACTATAAACAATGTCCAGGGTAATGCAGCTGCTATAATTTGTGCTACTGGAACATCACTAACGATTGATAAACCTAGATTTCCGTGAATAACATTATTAATATAATTTACCGCGTTAATTAGAGGATTTCCATGTGGTCTAAGAGTATTTAAGTATTGAATAAGTGAAGAGTAAAGCCCAGGCTTTTGGGCAAAATCTTGAGGATTTATGAATTGCATAATATAGTTGGCTGGGGAATAAGGAGAATATTCTAAGAGTGCCCAACTTATTACTATAGTTACAAACATTGCAATTATCACTGAAGCTAATCTTCTGATTAACCACTTATAATTCATAAAATACTAATATTCTTTATTGGATATAAGTGTTTCTCAACCATTAAATGATATTGTGAAAAATTTTATTAATGAGAAAAATGCTAATAATAACTATGCGGAAGGAGTTAGTGATAGAACTAGGTATAATCTTTTCTATATTAATAGCTCTTCTTTCAGCTACAAGTATTGTAGCAACCTCACAAACTTCAGTCTTTCCCTCTACGTTAACTTTATCGTGGTATAATTCTAATATAGAGATGTACTCTTCATTTACTACGTATAATCCTAATATTTTCGCGGGAGGTTTAGGTGGGTCTTTCTACGGTTTAGTTTACGCTTACTCAGCTATAGTTAATGTTACTAATTCGCAAATGATACCCGTAATAGTAGTTTCTTGGAACTTTTCTCCTCCAGACTGGCAGCAAGTCTGGCAAAAACAACCAATTAACGTTACATTAATTATTAGGAATGATACCGGTTGGAGTAATGGTCAGCCTTTAACTGCATACGATTTAATGGCTACGTGTTTAGTTCTAGATATGTTTGGAGCACCTCCATTCCCTAATTATACTATAATTAATAATTATACATTAGTCGAAACGTGGCCTAAGGGAGAGTTATCCCCAATTTTATATACATCTACACTTATAAATACTGTAGGTCTTGGGGAAGTTGCCATAATTATACCTTATCAAGTTTGGAAGCCAATAATCAATCAAATTCTCGGTAATTGGACGGAAATACAGAATACTAGTAATATGAAATTAGCCAAACAAATCATTAATAATATACGTACAGAGATTAAAAACTTTAGGCCAAATCCAGTTACCTATCCTTATGACGGTCCCTTCTATTTAGCTCAACTAACATCAAGTGAGATAATATTGAAGAAGAATCCCTATTATTATGACGCTAAATACATTCCATTTAACCAAGTAATAATATACCAGTATGGACAGTCTGATTTGGCAGACGCTGCAATTACTAGCGGACAAGTCTCGTTAGATTGGTCTGGATTTACTGGACTCTCTCCCACACAATTAGAAAGCCTACCTACTACATTAGAATTAATAAAGATTCCTCAGCCTTTCGGATGGGCGCTAGCGTTTAACTTAAAGGATAAATGGTTAAGGTTACTTCAAGTTAGAGAGGCGCTAGCGTATATACTAAATAGGACTGCAATTGCAGCAGTTGGAGGACCATTAGCTTCACCAGTCCATATTCCTAATGCTATTCCTAACGAGAGTTATTACTCCTTTATGAGAACACCTCAGTATCTTTCATCACTAATACCATATAATACCAATTGGACTAAAGCTGCTGAACTTTTAGAGAGTGTAGGATTCTATAATAAATCTGGTGTTTGGTACTATCCTAACGGTACTCCATTTACCTTAGTAATAGGTGCAGGAGCCCCACCACCTCAAGCCTATGCAATGTTAGAGGAGATCCAGAAAGAATTAGAAGCTTTTGGAATTAATGTTCAATTAAATATATATACTGTAGTAAGTCAGTGGCATCAAGCATGGCAGAACGGAACAGGATATGATTTATGGCTTGAAAACTGGGGAAGCTCTTATTCTCCAGATACCGCACCTTGGAGTTTAGTACTTTCATATTTCGGAGGTTATCCATGGAATGTTACACAATGGGATGAGAATTTAACGTTACCTAATGGTACTGTTATAGATTTCTATAAGCTAATGCAAGAAACTCAGTCTCCTAATAGTACCCAGCAATTAATTCAAGCTAATCAAGAATTATCGTATTATATGAATCATTACTTACTTCCAGTTTTACCATTAGTCTATATCGATAACTATGTTATAGTTAATCCTTCAATGCTAATTGCTGCTCCTCCTGCTAATTCATGGATATGGGATGAAGCTCAATACGGAATAGGAGGTACAGCAATGCTACAAGCATTAATAGATTATTGGTATGTTCCACTCTATAAGAGTACTATAGTCACTACTACTTCTGTAATAACTACAACTACTACTTCTGTAACTACAACTACGACCATGACTACAGCGACTGTAACATCGACATCTGCAACTACAGTTACTTCTATGATTACCACTACAATTACTAAAGCTGTTTCATCTCTTCCAATTATTATAGCAGCTATCGTAATAGTTATAGTAGTAATTATTGCAGCAGTTGTATTATTGATGAGAAGAAGATAAATATAAATTATTTATTCTTTTTTTTAAAAAAATTAATATGTTCTTATTCTTGGATTGGCTATTTCATCTATTCCATAACTAAGTAATATTAACCCAGACATGAAACCTATAATTGCTAATGTAGGGAATAAGAAGTAAAATACAGCTTTCCCACCTAAAGCAGCCCCATAAGATAAGGCTTGTTGTATCATTGCACCCCAATTGTTTGGATTATAGGGTAATACTCCTAAATAATATAAGCCTACTTCTGCATAAACTGCGGATTCGACATTAAATATATAGTGTATTGCTATATAAGACCCTAAAGTAGGTACTATTTCTCTAAAAATTATGTATCTTCTAGTTAAACCTAATACTTTTAACACTTCTGTTATTGGCGAGTTTCTAATTACTAAAACTTGAGACCTAACGGCTCTAGCTAGTCCTGCCCAACTCGTTATACTTAATATGCCAGCTAATATTATAGGATTGCTAGTTCTAAATGCACTTGCGATAATTACAATTAATATTAAACTGGGCAATGTTAGTACAATATCAGTAATACCCATAAGGATGTTGTCTATTACTCCTCCCATATACCCAGCAACGATACCTACGGCTATTCCTATTAATGTTGCAAATAATCCAGCAAGAAAGCTTATTTCAATTACTGATTTTGCACCTTGTATTATTTGTACTAGTATACTTTCAGCAAAAGGTCCAGTACCGAAAATTAAATAGAAATTAGATAGCTGAGGAGGCATAAATATTGTTTTTTGACTAGGAGGAAGAGAATAAGTTTTCGAGAAAATTATCTGGCCAAATATTGCAATTAAAATATAAAATACAGTTATAATTAGACCAACTCTAGACTTTCTGTTTCTCCATATAAGTTTTAAATACTCTACTATCTTATTTATCATAAATAAATCTTCATTAAAATGGTTTTTATCCTTTTAGCATAGTTTGCCATAATCAGTAAATCTGCATTACAAATTTGGGGGCTAAGGGGCATAGGAAGAAGGATGAGAGGCTCTTGGGTTATGCTACTAATTTGAACTTGTCTCCTATAGGAGGATTTATAATGTTATAAGGTCTCCAATAGAGACTTCCTATAGGGTTATTAAATCATTCTTGCCCTTTACTAGTTCAACTAAGTATTCCTTCAGATTTCTTGTAATTTCACTAGCGATACTCCTTTACTCTCTCCTTATTTCCCAAGGCATTACGAGGAGTGAGTTCTCCCTCTCCTACGGGGAATTCACGCAAAACTAGAGAACGAATAAAACCAAGTATTACAAGAGAAAAGGAAATAAACAAGTAAGGAGAAAAACAACATAAGCCCAAACCCTCTAAGGGGA
>Ga0081474_135520_pt1 | contig 19307 bp, 21 predicted proteins | sample OneHunmetagenome_2_FD_70978 | JGI IMG/M metagenome (GOLD analysis project Ga0081474, IMG submission 70978) | Ferrous microbial mat communities from One Hundred Spring Plain, Yellowstone National Park, USA v2 (version 2) | ecosystem: Environmental > Aquatic > Non-marine Saline and Alkaline >... | reverse complement strand
GATCTTGGTCTTGAACTCGGTGACCATCCCCAAATCCAACATCTTCCTCACTGCATAGGGGAAGGCTCCCACCATGAACGCCTTACCCGTGGAGAGGTCCACTATGGCTACCGTTAGGAGCTGCACACCCCTCTCTAACCTCTTGTGGGTGTGGCAGTAGATCCAGTAGTTCCCGTGGGGGCTCACGTCCTTCCCCCTGGAGTACTCCTTGTGGTCCACGGTGTCGTCTATGATGACGGCCACTTGGCCCTTCACCAGCCCCGACAGGGCCTTCAAGTAGTCCCTCCACGCGTCGTGGAGCTCTCCCAACGCCTCCAGCAGGTTTGCGTAGTCCAACCTGAACGTCTCAGCCGCGTTCCTCACGCTGGCCCTCCCACCTAGCAGGACCATGAGGGCTAGTGCTAGCCCTACCTTCCTGCCCCTCCCGTTCCTCCTCACCACTCCCAGAACTTGGTTGACCGCCTTGATCAGCCTCTCCCTAGCCAACTCAACCTTTTCCTTCAACATCTTTCAGTAGAACAACGTTGAAAAATAAAAACTTCTCGCTAATACCGAGTTTTTCGTATTACCTCCCTAAGATTCCCATAACTGCTGTAATTAAGTAATCTATAGTAGCCTAGATTTTAAACTATTCAGTGTAAGTAATGTACAACAATAGTAAAATATAAACATGAAGGTAAAAACTTATTCATAACATTACCTAGTTAACTTAAAGAATAGATGATTTTAAAAAAACTAAATTAAAATTTATTAATTATAAATCTACCTGCGTTCTTATATTCACTCATCTCCTTATAGGCGTCATTGACTTCATCTATGCTGATATTTTTATATATTACTGGATCTAAGTTTATCTTCCCCTCTTTCATTAGTTTAAATATTCCCTCATATTTTTGAGAAGGCAACATTAGTACTCCATTTATTTTTATCTCTCTAGCCACTATTAAATCAGCTGGTAACGGTAAAATTTCTTTTCCCTTCATCATAAGTCCTGCTAGTAACAGAGTCCCTTGTGGTCTTATAAGAGGTAATAGAGGAATTATCGCATCTGGATTTCCAGTGGTATCATAAACTAAATCAACTAAACCGTAAGTCTTCATTATATCCTCAGCTATTTTCGCTAATTCATCGTTTTTTCCAGAGTAATAATAGGTAGCAATACTGCCTATCTTTTTCGCTTTTTCTAACGAATCCTTATTAATGTCTATTGCAATTGTTCTAGCGCCCATTGCGTTGGCTATTGCTATTCCACTCAGTCCCATGCCCCCAGCGCCGATAACAACTATCAAATCACCAGGTTTTATATTCGCCTTAGTAGTTAAGGCGTTCCATGATGTTCCGAACCCACATCCCGTTATGGCAGCCCATTCTGGCTTAATTTCAGAAGGTACTTTAACTAAGTCTATTACAGATCGTTCTGGTACCAGCATATATTCCGCGAAGCAACCGTTAATTCCAAAACCTGCGATGACTAGATGCTCACATACATTTGAATTACCCTCCATACAGTATCTGCAAGTTCTACTATCTCCGGTAGAGGAGGCAGGTAAAACCACTCTATCCCCTTTTTTGACTCTAGTTACGTTTTCACCTACTTCAATAACTTCTCCATAAACTTCATGACCTTGAATAATAGGTAACCTACCTCCAGACCATTCCATATAAGCTACTAATGATGGGTCTCCTCTCCATAAATGCCAATCTGATCTACATATACCGCAAGCTATTACTTTTAACAATACATCTCCTTTACCTACTTTAGGTATTTCTACATCTTCTATTTTTAGTGGCTTCTGAAATTCTATTAATCTGGCTGCCCTCATAAAACTTCCCTACTACTATACAAATATTTTTACTAAATAGCTTTATTTTAACAAGTTTGAATAAGATACGTAAAAGTTTTCCCTAGCAGTTAATCATATTCAATTTTTTATATTACAGACTTTCATTAATATCTGGTGCTTTTAATTTGGAAAAACGTTGTGACTACTTAATCATAGGAAGTGGAGTAGCAGGATATAATGCTTTAAAGGAATTACTAACCTTAAGACCTAAGGCGAAAATTGTAATGATCACTAGCGATAGATATTATCCATACGACAGACCGCCATTATCTAAGGATTACTTAAAAGGAAAAATTGATAAGGAGATGTTATTTTTTGAGCCAGAAGATTTCTATAAGAGAGATAATTTAGAGGTTATATTGAAAAAGAAAGTTGAAAAAATTGATACTGAAGATAAAATAGCTATTCTTGAAGATGGTGATAATATATCGTTTAATAAGGCATTAATTGCAACCGGTGGGAGTCCAAGAAAACTTGGGATTAATGGAGAGAATTTAAGGGGTGTTCATTATTTAAGAACGTTAGATGATGCTGATGGAATTAAGAGCGAAATTAGTAAAGGTAAAAATGCGGTAATTATAGGTGGAGGGTTTATTGGTATTGAAGTCGCCTCAAGCTTAACTATGTTAGGTGTGAGGGCTACCGTAATTGAGGTTATGCCTTATATCTGGAGTACTTTTGTTGATGAAAAAATATCTATTTTTATACAAAAATATTTTGAAACTAAGGGAGTTCAGTTCATTTTAAACGAAAGTGTTAAAGAAATAGAAGGAGATGAAAGAGTTAAGGCTGTAGTATTAAATAGTGGTAAGAAGTTGAATGCGGATTTCGTAGTAATAGCCGTAGGAATTAAGCCTAATGTAGAAATAGCACAGCAAAGTGGTATTAACGTTAATAACGGAATAGTTGTGAATGAGTATTTACAAACAAATCATCCAGATATTTACGCTGCGGGAGACGTAGCTAATATATTAGATCCAATTTCAGGGAAAAGAAGACGTATCGAACATTGGAATAATGCGGAATATTCTGGGAAATTAGCCGCTAGAAATATGCTAGGCAGGAATGAATCCTACAATTTTATCTCCTCAATATGGTCCGATATATTTGACCTTCATATAGAATCAGCGGGAGATACTAGGGACTATGATGAATATGTTATTAGAGGAAAATTCCAACTAGAAAAGCCCAAATTTAGTGTAATATATATCAAAGGAGGAGTAGTTAAGGGTTATTTAGCTATAAATAGGAACGTTAAGGAATTAGTTTCACTTAATAAACTTGTACAAAAGGGTGTTAACGTATCTAATAAGAGAGATATGTTAGTTGATGAAAACTTTGATCTTCAAAAACTATTAACATAGTTTAAATTTTTTGCAAACTAATTCATCAAACAAGTTTTATGAATGTTTTTAATTGTTTGATATAAAGATTAGCCTAATGAAACCAGTTCCTGCAGAACCTAAATTACCATCAAGAGACGAATACTATGACTTAGCTAATAGATTAGAATGGACCCCAAAATATGTTCTAGAGGAAGAATTATTTCCAATAGACATGAGTGGTGTGCCTAATTTGCCTATAGACGTATGGGCAGAATTATATGATGCACCGTATAAGGTAACTTATAGGGAATATGTTAGGAATCAGAAGGAAAAGGATCAGAGAATTTTCGCTGTAAGAGAGGCTGGATTAAGAAGTGAATTGGTCAAAAAGCTTGACCCAACATATCATCAAGGTTCTTTCTGTTTCCACATAGTTGCAGTCCCTATTCCAGAATATACTGCAGCTATAGCTGAAATTAGGATGGCTAGATTCGCTAAAGCGGGGGAGTGGAGGAATTTAGCTACCTTTGGTTCCATGGATGAAGTAAGACATGCACAATTACAAATACTTTTATCTCATGATAACATAGGGGTTAGTCCAAAATTTGCTTTTGCACATAAACTATTCTGGGTGGATGGATGGTTACCCATAGCTGCAAGATCATTTTTCGACGATACTATAACTGGGACTAACGCAATAGAATTTGCCTTGTTAACAACATTTGCATTTGAAACAGGATTTACTAATTTACAATTTGTAGCTTATGCTGCAATGGCTAATAAGAGTAATGATTTCGTGTTTTCTTCAACAACTCAAAGTATACAGACTGATGAGTCAAGACATGCTCAAATAGGTCATCCTGTCTTAAAGAGTTTTGTAGATATAACTAAATTAAGCGAGGAAATAAAAAAGATTTAATTTTTTCCTTTTTAATTTTTTAAACTAATTAACTAGACTTTTCTCCACCTTTAAAAATTGCCGAATCCATCAAACACATTCGAGTAATTCTTAAAATATATAAATAGTATAAGAAATTTCAATGAGTAGAGAGGGAAGTTTAGGTAGTACAAGGGGTGAGGTTAAAGAAGCCTTAACAAGTATTGCAGAGAGTTTAAAGAAACAGTATAAGAGCACTATGGAATTCGCTATGAAAATGAGGGAAAAAGGTTCTGCTTATAAAGAGGCTGGAGAATACTTAATAGCTAAGGGATTTTGGTTATCAGTTAGATTAATAGGTGCGTTAACTGGCGTGTCTATGGATTATTTAACTCCACTTGACGCCAGAATAATGTCTTATAAGGAATTTATGACTGAGTGGGTAGGTGCTCAATTTAAAAGACTATTAGAGGATTACGGAATTAACTTACCCTGGTATTGGAAGTGGTTTGAATTAGAATTAGATCATTGGCATCATAATTTTATAATAGGATTATATACTTGGAGGAGGACTTTACCGGTTTCCTTTAGAGGCCCTACACCAGATGAGAGAAAATGGTTAAATGAGAAATATCCACATTGGGAGAAGTTTTTCGGAAGGGTATGGGATTTATATATAAAGAAGATTATTGAGGATCAAATACCATTGCCTTTAACTGCAGTTCATCTATGTGCAGTATGCCAAGTTCCAATACAAGCCCCTGCTAATGGAAAATATTTAAGAATATACTTAAAGGAGTATAAGGGTAAAATTTATACATTCGATAGTCCTGCTTGTCTGTGGATTTTTGAACAGGAACCCGAAAGATATGCTGGAAGAAGAACCTATACGCAAAGGGTTTTAGAGGGAATGATTCAGTTTACTGAGGAAGCGTATAAGGATCCTAAGAGGCTTTTAGAAGAGGTTATCTGGAATATGGGACAGACAGAAGAGGGAGAGGCAGGATTAGATCCTACTGATGGTGCTTACGCCCTATTATATAAAGAGAAAGATCCAGATTTCTATAATAGAATAAAAAAATATACTCAAGGGTGAGAGATTGAGTATGGAAGCAGTTCCAATAATATTCGTCCCAGAGGAAGGTACTGTTTGGCTACCTGCAGTGTTGCCGACTAATATTTCCGTAAAGGAAGCTTTAGAAATTCTGAAGAGTCTAACTATAAACGTACTAGTATGGGATAAAGGAAAGGAGTTAAGGTTAGTTAATTATTTCACGGGAGAAGTTTTAGACCCTAATGATAAGGTAAAGGATGTGATGAAACCCTATGACGTATTCTGGCTAGTTTGGTGGCCTCCTAAGGAGGAATTCTGGAAACCAGAAAATCAGAACGATGAAATCTTTAGGATAATAAAGGAAACTGAGGAAGCTATAAAGAACGCTCCTAGATCACCTTCTGTACTTTTCGCTGATGAAATAGAGAAGTATAGCATAATTAGAAGATTGGAAAGAGAGGGCAAATTAAGGGAGTGAAGATGGACTATCCAGGTAAATTTGAAAGGATTTGTAGTCTTGATGATATTTACGAAGGTGAGGCTAAACTATTTGAACTAAATAAATATGAGATAATAGTTTTAAATGTAAAGGGACAAATTAAGGCGTATTACGCTAGATGTGCACATGCGTTAGGCCTGATTGAGCCTAATAGTTATGATGGTGAAGATAGAATAATATGCCCAGTGCATTTATGGGAATATAATGCTTTAACTGGAGAAAGTATAAATCCGTCTGGTAGTTCTCTATTTCCTCTTGAAGTTAAAATAGAAGGAAATGGTATTTTTGTTAAAGTTCCCTCTGTTCCCGTATCCGAATTCAAGGTTAAGTGGTTTAAAATATATAGCCAAGGGGGTGGTATAAATGAGTTTGGAATTAACTCTTGAATCAATTTTAAGTAAATATCAAATAACCGATTTAAATAAATTACCCAAGAATATAGTAGGTCCAGTACTGACTAAAGATGAGTTCTCTTACGGTGTAGTAGAGGCAATAGCAGCTGACAATCCTAATACATTTATTGGAGTAATAGATAGGGGCTCTTATATTAGAGTAGTAGGCGATAGAGAGCTAATTCTCAAAAAGGCTACTTTAGAGGACATAATAGGAAGAGAAGTTAGGTTTCCTGGGGAAGTTGAAATTAGAATGAGCGCTTTTGCTGGAAAAATTATAGTTAGGGGAGAATACATAAAATGGTATCTCGAATTGTGAGGTGAAGAAAATGAGCAAATTAGAAGATTTAGAGTGGTATAAGAGATATAAAGAACTTTTCGGAGCATTTAAGAAGGCAGAAGAAGGAGATAGGTTCTTCAGAGATTATGAATATAGAGGGTATAAGAGAATATGGACAACATGGCCTATGTTAGAAAAGAGGTTAGGTAAGAAAAAGCCATCAGATTATCAAATAGTAACTTATGCATTATCATATTGGGCTGATCCTAGATCCCCTACTTATATATACGATAAAGGTCCTTTCGAACTAGGAACTAATCACATAACCCAAAAATGGTACAAACACTTTAGGGACAATTCTCCATTAATCAAACCATTATTTGAAAAAGGGCAATGGCATGACTATGAAGATCCGTATAAGCTAACTTATTGGACTTACAACTCCATGGCTGACGATAATGAGACGTACTTAGATAAAGTATATGAGGAAATAGTTAGCACTAAATACGATTGGACTTTAAGTGAGGAAATGTTAGAGTTTTATAAGAATATCTACGATCCTCTAAGATACGTATGGCATACCATGCAGATGGAATCAGCGTATTTAGCAACAATGGCGCCTACTAGCTCTATATCTAACATTTTTATATTCATGGCAATGGATCACATGAGGAGAGTCCAGAGAGTAGCTCAGAGGATAAAAATGTTAGATATAGTTTATCCTTCCATAGGATTTGGTAAGACTGGAAGAAAACAATTCGAAGAAAGCCCAGTATTTCAGCCTGCAAGGGAAGTTATAGAAAAAATGTTAGTAACATATGACGTAGGAGAAGCCCTGGTTGCCTTCAATTTAGGAGTTAAATTCGTACTGGACGAGCTACTATTACGACACTTACCACAATTAGCTAGTAAAATGGGGGACGAAATGATGAGACATATACACATGTCATTCTATAACGATACGTTAAGACATAGACATCAAGTAGAGGAGTTATTTAAGTACGCTTTCAGCAAAGAGCCTAGATTAAAGGATGTAGTAAAACCCTGGTTAAAGGAGTGGCAAGAAAAATCCTATTATGCAATTGATGGCTTCAGAGAGATATTCAAAGGAGATTATGAAAATGTAGTGTCCCAGATAAAGAGGAGTCATAATGAATATCTAGGAGGTATAGGACTTTGAAGGACAAAATCGTGGAAATTTTAAGGCAAATATATGACCCCGAAATACCGGTAAATATATACGATCTAGGACTTGTAAGGGAAATAAGAGTAGAGAGTAAGAGGATTTTCGTTAAGCTTATCTTTACCGCAAATAGAGGTTGTACTTTAGCGGACTTAATAGCTGTTCAAGCTAAGTATAAGCTCATGAAGGCTTTTCCAGAATATGAAATAGAAGTAAAGAGCGATTATAATGCTGAATGGAACATAGGGTATGCTACGGATACGGGCAGATTAATGTTAGAGGAAATATACGGTAAGGAGGCAATAGAGGCCTTAACTAATAAAAAGAGAATTGAAGACCTAATTAAACCTCAATTTAGAGTGCAAAACTTCGACCCTTATGAATTCATGAGAAAGGCGGTTGAAGAGAGATATAGAACCTTTAAACAATGGCATGAAAACCATAAAATCATTTAATTTTTTTACCAGTAATCTTATTTATGAAAGGGGCAGAACTACTTTCAAATCTTCTTAAGGAATACGAGGTAAATTATATATTTGGATTACCAGGTGAGACTTCAATATCTCTTTATGGAGAATTTAAGGGAGTACATGTGCTAGCTAGAGATGAAAGGAACGCGGTCTATATGGCAGATGCATATGCTAAATTATCCTTTAAACCTGGAGTTGTTGAGGGACCAAGCGTTGGGTCAATATACATGTTACCTGGAGTTGCAGAAGCTTATAAGTCTTCAACGCCTCTAATCATAATAACTACCGACACTCCGTTATATGGAGAGAAAGTAAACTACTTAACAGCCTTAGACCAATCATCGTTGTTTAAACCAATCACTAAGGAAACCATAACTGTTACTAAAGCTGATGAAATAGCCCACGCGATAAGGAGAGCATTTAGGTTAAGTACCAGCGGTAAGCCAGGTCCGGTTCACGTAAGAATTCCCTCTGAAGTTTTAGAGTCTAATGTAGGAAATCCAGAATTAAAGCCGCAAAAGGAGTTCTCAAGATATCCATCCCAAAGACCTGTTGCAGATTTTCAAATGATACAGAGGGCTGTGGATATGATAATTAATAGTAATAGCCCTTTGATAATTTGCGGGCAAGGAGTTTTGTATTCAATGGCGTGGGATGAGGTAATGGAACTATCAGAACTCTTAGATATTCCGGTCGGAAGTACGATAACTGGAAAGGGATGCGTACCAGAAACCCATCCCCTTTCCATAGGAGTAGTTGGTGGTAGAGGTGGTACTAGTTTTTCAAATGGTATTGTCGAAAACTCGGATTTAATTATACTTATAGGGAGTAACACCGATTCGGCAAATACGGATAAGTGGAAGATTCCTGGAAGGGATAAGAGGATTATACACATAGATATAAGTGAGGCTGAGGTAGGAAATAATTACGATAGTTTAAATTTAATAGGTGACGCTAAGGCTACATTAAGGGCTATTATTGGCGTCTTAAAGAGTAAGGGAGTTAGTAAGAAGAGTATAGATTTAAGAGGAAAGGAGGAATTTGAGAAAAGAGTAAGTGAGTTGGCTAATGAGAGGAGGGATGTAGTGAACCCTTTAAGATTTATCAAGGAGCTATGGAATTTAGCTCCAGAAGATTCCGTGCTCATAGCAGATCCGGGAGTAGGGGCTATTTACACTTCAGCCTTTTATAAGGCTAAGAGGGCTGGGAGGTATTTCGTTTTCAATTACGGTCTTGGAGGCTTAGGATATTCAATACCCGCGTCAGTAGGCGCTTATTTCGCCAGACCGAATAGTTTGATATTTGCCTTAACCGGTGACGGAAGTTTCGGTTTCTCAGTGGGAGAGCTGGAGACTGTTAAGAGGACTAACGCTAATGTAGTAATCATTTTGTTCAATAATGGGAGTTACGGGTGGATAAGGGCGGAGATGAGTTTGTTAAATAGGGACGTAGTGGGTACTAATTTCTCCTCAGTTGATTATATGAAAATAGCTGAGGGTTTTGGATTATCTGCTTTTAGGATTGAGAAGGATGAGGATATAGTAGATACCTTAAAGAATGCCATAAAATCTACACCTAGTTTAGTTGAGGTACTAATTGAGCCAGAAGATAAGTTCATTCCACCGGTAGCTCATTGGATAAGATCTTTAAAGAAGAGTAGTAATGTAAAATTCATTTATTAATTTTGAAAAATAGCTAATAGATATACTAAATTCATCCCTCTTTTACTTCATTATCCTATTTAAAAATGCCATAAATCATATTAAAACTTTTTATTTTGTATTATGAAAATAACTTTTTTATAATAGTTATTAGATTTTGCATTTATTTTTTAAAGTTTAACTAAATTAGTTTTAAACCGTATTTCTCCAATCTTTTAAAGTGTTTTTTGTTATGTGTCATGAGAGATAGGTCATTAGATATGCAGATTGAAGCAATTAGTAAATCTGGATCTTTTTAAGTTCTGCGTAAATTCTTGAGGCAGTTTTTAGAGAATTATTATCAATGTATCAATGCATGCTACATTAAGGTTAAGTTCTATCCACGATTTGAACTCATCTATATTTTTCCCAATAAAGGCTAATCCTCTTAAGAATTCGTAAAGATTAATGCATGTAGTATAATAACCTATAAATTTCTTAATATCATTTTTAAAGGTATCTATAAGTACATCTGTATTTAAACAAATTCTCTTCTTCTCCACTCTTTCTATCCTCTTTAATTAACTCCTTAAGAATTTCAGCTTCTTCTTCACCTAATTTCGGTATTCTCTCCTCTTCCTCTTTAAATATGTTCTGAAAGAACTCGTCCCAACTTAACGGTTTGTTTAACTTAATTTCCATTTCCCTCTTTTTCCTCTCAAGGACTTCCTTAACTTTTTTGCTAACAGTTATCGTTGACTTCACATATGATTATATAATTACATGATTACATAAAGTTTATCATGTACATGATAATATCATTTTTTACAAAGTTAGATTAAGGGGGCGGAAAGCCTCGCCAGCGGGATGGATAGCCCCCTTATACTTAAATAATTCTTTAATTTTTAGTGATGATAACAATGCCCTTCCTCAGTTCGATGTGACTGTGGGAGGGCAATTAGCATCTCTTCTTATGGGACTAAACGTAATGAATAAAAGTCCCATCTTTTCATGGGCTGAATCTTTTTCACGTTAATAGAAATCTTTTTTATATTTGTTTATAACAAACTTTTCTTGATAAAGGATGATCTCTCACGCCGATGTGGGCTATGCCCAAAAGGGTGAGGGAGATTACGGAGATGTGAGCCCCGTGCCGTTGGAGTCCCATGACCCACGGGCTAAGTCCCTACACTAGATCATGATTGATCATAAAATGAGTAAAATGAAAGTGTAGGGGCAAACGGTGGTTCTCTGACTACTTTGACTGCCCGCTAAATGAGAGCCGAACCGATGGTGGGAACGATGAGCTCCTTAAAGGAGAACCCTCATTCCTCTAAGGTAGTGAGGTATCAGCACGTCATAAACTCTAAGAGTTAAAAACTTTAAAAAATTGATATATTAATAAATAAAATAAGTAATACTAAAGTTTATAATTTTATTTCTCTTAATTTAGGATGTAATAACCACGCTATTAGAACACCACTCATTCCTATAACCCCCATTATTACGTAATACATAACGTTTATTGATATTAGGTACTCCGCTAAAAATATTATACCTATCTCTGTTATACTAGTGACGAAAGTGTCTAACCCTAGAACACTTCCTAAAAATTCGTTACCCACACTCTGTGTTATTGTAGCCATTACAAAATTCTCGACAATACCACTACCGAAAGAGTCTAATGAAAGTGATATCAGTAGAACATAAGGAGAGGGATAAAGGAGGACTAGATATAACAGAAAACCACTTAGCATATACATTACCATAATTTTGGTACTGTTGTGTAATTTCGTCATTATGAGACTAGCTATGATGAAAATAGTGTAATAGAATACCTGCGTTAGTCCGTATATTTGATCCGTACCGTGAAGGACTACTACTAATAGTGGTAAAAGATAATTGATTGAATACGTTAATGCGTCGGTAATAGAATATGTAAGTATTATCCCCCTAACTCTTTCATCCTTTCTAAAGATATTTATACCGGTAGTTAATCTAACCCTCTTACTACCTCCCCCTATTTCAAATCCCCTTAAAAATACTAATCCCATAATTCCTAAGAAACCTACTAACATTAAATTATATGCGTGCAACAATTGATAAAGGAAAAACCAGGATGCTCCCCCAGCTAGTCTCGAACCCATTGAGATAATTCTAATGTAAAGTATTGCCTTAGGTCTTACTTCTTCTGGAACCGATGCATAGTATGCTACATAACCAATAGTATTTGAGAGTTCAACTATGAAGACCCTTAAGTAATATAAGATAAAGATTAGGGAAATATCTTTAAGTACGAAAGCTAATGCTAAGGGAAATAGTAAAGCGGCTGCAGTACCTCTAGTCATGTAAAATAATTTAGCCCTATTGTACTTATCCGAAAGAAAGCCGGTGAAATAGGATACGAAAACCCTAATTAAGGGTCTCGCAACCACTCCTAAGCCAAATAGTATAAGTTGTGTGTGGAATAAAAGAAGAAATAGCCAATACGTTGTTAACTCGTTTATGATAAATGAATAGCCTGCAAACGCGCTAAATATAGTAAATTTAGTGAAGTTCGAATAGTGAAATGGAGATGGCATTAAGAACTAATATGTAAAAATAACTTATAAGCTATTATTAGATAAGCCTTCTTTAAGAATAATCCATTATATTATTGATTATATAGCGAATAATATTATAATTTAATAAAATCAATTTTCAAGAAAACATCTATAATATATGAATGAGATAAAAATTGTAATAGTTACTAAATTTTGCCTTAATTTTAGGCAATACTTAACGGAAAACTTCATACTTATTAAAAATTGCTTGCCAGTTTTCCATTAATATATTTATAATATTTCGTTATGCTAAATTTTAATTTCTCTCCTATGTCATATTTTCTATCAGCTCTTATGACGAAGTTCTCCGTCTCCATTCTACAGCTCACATAATAGGAGTCACCTATAATTTCTGAGGATTCAACTTCGCATTCAAATACCTTATCATCTAAATTAACCCATTCTGGTCTAAATCCTATCTCTCCTTCAAAATCAATCTTAAATACCTTAGCATTTACGAAATTCATTGGTACATCTCCTATGAACTCTCCAATCCACTTAGTTAAGGGCCTTTCATATAACTCGTTATAATTCCCTATTTGTTCAAACTTACCTTCGTGAAGTACGCCTATTCTATCAGCTAGTGTCGCAGCCTCTGCGTGATTGTGAGTAACATAAATGAAAGTTTTTTTGTACTCTTTTTGAATTGATTTCAGTAACTTTATTGCTGAAAATCTAGTTCTAGGGTCTATATTACTTAAGGGTTCGTCAAGTAGAAAGAGTGATGGATCTCTAACTAATGCCCTAGCTAAGGCTACCCTTTGTTGTTGCCCTCCAGAAATTTTAGTAACTGGCTTATCTAGTATTTCCTTTATTCCTAATCTCTCGGCTATTTCGTTTACTCTTTTATTTATCTCCTCTTTTGATAACTTCATCATCTTTAAGGGAAATGCTATGTTTTCAAATACATTTTTATTTGGATATAATGCGTAATTTTGAAACACCATAGCAATATTTCTTTTATTTGGAGGTAACTCAGTAACATCCTTACCATCTATGTAAATCTTCCCAGAATCTGGCTTTTCTATTCCAGCTATTAACCGTAACAAAGTAGATTTACCCTCACCCGATGGACCTAAAATTACGAAGAATTCATTATCCATTATCTTAACTGACAGTTCATTAATCACTGCTCTCTTTCCATATCTCTTAGTTATCGAATCTAATTCTAATTTTATCATCCCTTTAGACCACCTCCTAAATATTCACCCCTTAAATACTTTTGGAGGAATACTGTTAGGATTAAGACTGGTATGGTTAAAAATAACGAAAACGCTGCTGCCTCTAATATATTACCCCTGGTGGTATATAAGTATATAAGAACAGGTAAGGTAGGCCTTATCGGCGATATTAAAACTGCGAACGTGAACTCATCCCATGAGAGCATCCAACTTAATAAGAAGGATGCTATAATGCCCTCTCTCGCTAGGGGTATTAAAACCTCGAAAATTGATCTAAATAATCCTGCACCATCTACTCTAGCCTGATATTCCAATTCTGGAGGAATAGATTGGAAAGTTCCTAAAAGGATGAAAGAAGTTAAAGGTAGGGCTATTAACTCTTGAGCTAGGGCCAAACCTAATGCAGTATCAAATAAACCTATCTTTATGAAATCCGCAGCTATTGGTATTGCAATAACTATAGAGGGCATCATGTTTACTGTAAATAAGATCGTAGTAATCGCATATGCTATTTTTTCTGGAAGTTTACTTAATCCATAGGCTGTTGGTATCCCTAAGGACACTGCAATAATTCCGACTAATGTTGCAGTCTCTAAGCTCTTATATACAGCGTGAATCATCTGAGGGTTAGACAGTGCAAGTTCTAAATTACTTAGAGTTAATGCTACTGGAAACTGATAGGGATAAAGTCTATCTACCGTAAAGATCGCAGGGACGAAAGAGACTAAAAATAATACGTATATTGGGTATATTAGAAATATTATAAATATTACTAAAATAATATATATTATCTTATTCACCTCCTACCACCTCCACCTAACTTTAGGACAATCACGATGAAAACTATTATGAAAGCTAAAAGTATTGTAGCTGCAGCATAAGAATAATATTTTGTTACAGTAGTAGAGTAGAATTCATAAGTTAACGTAGTTAGCAAAGGAGGACTATAGCCTATTAGAATTAACGGCAATGCAAATATATTAAATTCACTAATTCCTCTAATTATTAACGCAATTGCGATATATTTCTTCAAATTAGGTAAAGTTATTTCAAAAAATCTCCTCACTACCCCTGCACCATCTACAGAAGCCGCCTCGTAAAGTTCCCTTGGAATGCTAGCATAACCTGCAAGCATTAATAACATAAATACTGGAAAATTCCTCCAACTATCGGCTAATATTACTATAAACAGTTCTAAAGGAGTTCCAGAATACCAGTTAACCGTAGGTAAGCCTATAGCCTTAAGAATACCGTTGGCGAAACCTCCAGTTGGCTGAAATATAAAGCTAAAATCAACAGCGTTTACTACTGTAGCAATCCCGTAAGGTAGCAGTGCTAATATGTATAAGGCTCTATAACCTTTAACCTTAGACACTATTAGAGAAGCTACTCCCATTCCCAAAAATAATTGAAATGAAAGGGCACCTACGACTACAATTACTGTATATAGAATAGCTTGAGGTAAGCCAAAGTATATTAACGCTTTAAAGTTTGAGAGGGTTAAAGAATTGCTTACCGGTGAATGAAAACTTAGCCAAACGACTTCCGCAGCAGGGTAAAAGGAAAAAACAGTAACGTAAATCAAGGCTGGTAAAATGAAAAGAAAAAAGCTTACATTTTCTCTTTTAATTGCACTCACACTATTTCACCTAAGCGTATAACGGACCGAAAACCCCCTCCTCATATTCTTGAGCTACTTGGGGTCCATAGTACTTTAATAGATACTGATACATCTCAGCATTAGCCTTACTTAATATTTGAGGAATCTCATTATAAGGAGCGTGATTTACAATTATCTGATCAAAAACTTGATCCATTATACTGTTCCATTCAGTAATCCACGGAACTGGAGGTCTAAAGAAGGAGTTTTCTAAAGCTAATTCCTCTTGCTGATATAAGTAGGATATATTGGACGGTAAGTTCTGATAAGCTTGAGCATTAACTGCAGGCCATCCTAGATCTATGATGAATATCCTTTGAACTTGAGGGGACAATAAGAACTTAGCAAATTCTATGAGATATGGCAAGTCAGATGCAGGTACTCCCTTAGGTATTGCTAAAACATCTCCACCTACTAAATGATCACTATTTACTGGCCCTGCAGGTCCTGGATATACACCTAAAGTAGTAGAGTTCATTCCTAATCCTTGAAGTAATGAGTACACATAAGGCCATTGATAGTCTAAAATGAAGTATTCCCCACTCGCTAAACCCTTATAAGATCCCCAGTAACCGTGAATGTAAGCTGGTGAGAAGTATTGGCTTAGATTATATAGATATTCGAACATTTCAACATCGCCAGTATCATTAAACACTATGGGATTACCTCCGAATTGTACTTGCCCATTGGAATAGCTCAGTAGCAGTACTTGCACCCCCGTGACCCTGGAACATTATAGGCTTAATCCCAGTTTTCTGATAAATTAGCTTAGCAGCTTCCAACAACGCAGTTAAATTCTGAGGTGGTTGAGTAAAGCCTACTTCCGTTAAAACTTTCTTATTATAGAATACGAGAGGAATATTAGCTCTTAAAGGAATGAAGTATATAGCGTGCCATACCTTTAGTTCATAATTAGTTAAATTTGCCATTGAAGGTATTAAACTTGAGGGCATTATCTGAGACGCTATTGGCGTTAGATTCATCAAATATCCTCCGTAAATTAATTCCCCTATTATCATATTATCTTCTCCTATAATAACTGGACCCACTTTACCTGACTGTTCTAAAGCTTCAACACTTTGAACTATTTGACTTGCGCTTTCATCCACATAATTTATCTTAATATTTGGATACATTTTCTCGAACATAGGTATAACAACGCTCTCCATTACCTTAGCTTCTGATGGTGCTAAATCGTCAAAGTACGTTATGGTAACTACTTTACTAGTAGTAGATACTGAATGATAATAGAAATACACTCCAACAGCTATAGCAATTATTGCTATAACAATTATTGTGATTAATATAGAACTCGAAATAGCCTTTTTAGATTTTACATTATTGTTTAAAAAATGTTTGTATCTCATAGATATCACTACTATTATATGAATTATCCTTTATTAATTTAACTCTTCTATACAACTTTAAATTAAACATATGATCACTAATTTAAATAAAATTATAATGACAAAAATTTAGCATATAAATATATTTTTATATTTTTAATCAAATATAGTTGAATAATATTCGCTTGAGATAACGTATAACACTCTTTAAGGTTTCTAAATTAAATTAGTAGAATAATATAATCTCTTCTCTTATAATTAGATGTAACACTACTATTTAATTAAAACTGCTGACAAGATTCTTACAGACCTTATCACTTAGACTATGCTATAAATTCAACGAAAACTACTATATTTTATTAAATTATATAGTCTTTTTCCCATAATAACTGTAACTAACTATAACTTTTCCCAATAATACAAAATATATAAAATATTCAGAAAATCTAAAACCATGTTAATTTAGTTTTGCCTAATTTTTAGAGTAAGTTGTAGAGCTGACACAAAAAAACACCTTTATAATAAAATAAATTGATTTTAAATTCCATTAATTAATTTTTTACTATAATTTTAAAATATAGATTATTTAAATAATCTCTTTTATTTCATTAAAAAAGTTACTTAACCAATTCAGGACTCGTTCAGCAGAATTAATGCAACTTTCAGCCTTTCTTAAATTGTAATTAGATATCATTGAATATCTAGTTTGAGTATAATGAGGTGTTAAAAAATCACAATCTTTCATTATATCAGATTGTATTGTTAACGAGAATTCTCTCCCTATTAAATCCAGTAATTCTCCTAAGTCATGGGTAAAAGGATAAGATCCTTTATACTTGACTAATATCCCCTTCAAAGCAAATTCTACACTTTGCTGAGATGCAAAGCAAGATAACCAAGGGTATTTCTCCTTATTATTTTTAGCAATTTCGAGAAACTCCTTAGCCTTTTCAAACCAAAACTTCTCAACCACACTCTTATAATCGTTATTGGAAATTTTTAAATATGCAATTTGAGGAATTTGTGGAAAGAGTAATCAACCATTATAACGGGAAAGTAAGTATAGTGTTATTCGGCTCTAGGGCTAGAGGAGATTTTTGGCCCTCAAGTGACTACGATATTATAATAATCTTAGAAAAAGTTGATGATGAAATTGAAGAGGCTTCAAAACTATATAACATGAAGAGAGGGTTTTCAGCAGATATTATTGTGATAACTAAAGATAGACTAAATGACAATGTAATAAAAGAGATGTTAAGATATAAGAAAGTGCTATATGATGGCTTAGGTATATTTAAGAAAACAGATTAAAAGCTGCTTTGTGGATTAGTTGAAATTTCTTAGGTCTTAAACTAGAGAGGTAGAAATAAATTCCTAAATCTTAGTTGAGTTAAAAGTTAGCTACACGTTCCTATTGAGAAAAACTGAAGAATTCCACAAAAGCATTAGAGTATTTACAAACCTTATTTTACACTATAACAATGATTTCCTTATACAATAAATATATAGCTAAATGTTAGCACTTTCTTACACACTGAGCTTATTAGGGTGAACGCAAAAATTGTTTAATAATGCAACTCCTAAAATCCTCTGCTGACGTGTATTTAGAGGAGGCCGATGAGTTGCTTTCAAAAGGTGATATTATTCAAGCAAGTGAAAAATATTATAAAGCTGCAGAAGAAGCAATAAAAATTCTAGCTAGTCTTGAAGGCGATATACTCTCTGAAGTTATGAATAAGAACTGGAACATAGAAATAATTAATAAAGCGGTATTTAAATTATCTTTAGTATTTGGCAAGTGGATAATTGAAAGTTGAGGCTCTGCAGTTGCACTAATAACAGTTAATCTCAGTATTAGTCAGATAAAAAAATATAGGGAAAATATAGTTAAGTTAATTCAGCTTGCTGACGAAAGACTCAATAGAAAGATTATTGAAAGAAGCTGATGAGTTGCTTTCAAAAGGTGATATTATTCAAGCAAGTGAAAAATATTATAAAGCTGCAGAAGAAGCAATAAAAATTTTATCATATAAGAATTCCATAAAAACTATTTCTAAGGTGAATCAAATTGGACATTGGAACTCAAAGCTCTACTTTGATGCTATTGACGAACTTGAAAATATTTATCCCGATATAAGATCGTTATGGATATCCGCTTGGATATTACATATAGAAGGTTTTCACGAAGCTAAATTACAGAAAGAAAATGTTGAAGTTCTAAAAAATGATATTGAAAAATTAATTAAATTAATATAAAAGGTAAAAAGGAATTATTTAGTTTCAAGGCACTTCTATAATACTTAATTCACAAAGCAAAAGTAAATATAAGCAACAATTAATAAATGGAATTTTCCATTAAATATATGTTATAATTAAGGTAAAATTTAATAATACTATAATAATGAAAGTAGAAATCAAATCCCAAAAGAGATTAAAAGATTATGAAATCGGATATATTATTTCTATTTGAAGATCTTTAGCCATAGCCTTAACTCTCTCTGGGTACCTATCATGTATGAAGGGTGTTATTACATATACTAAACTAACTTTAACATTCTTAATTTTTTCGTAAAGTTCCTTTTTCTTCTTTATTACTGGTAGGTCTCCTCTTTTTAAAGAAGAAGTTATCTCAATTAATATTATTATGCTATCTTTAATAACAACATCATATTCTACATCAGATGGTTCAGCGTAAACATAACCTTCTTTATCATAAATGATCTCTCTAGAAATTTTCCACCCCGTATCTTTTAAAAGTTCTCTAACTCCTTCCCTAAATGTGTCTTCATTCATAATACCCCATCTAGCGCCAAGGCCAGTAATAATGGTCTCAATTCTTTTGATGTCATCCTTTGTAGCCATGGTTTTTTTAATTTCTTCAATTTCTTGATCAATTCTTTTAATATCTTGCTTTGTAGCCATATCCTTGATGTCATCCTTTGTAGCCATGGTT
>Ga0081474_118044_pt1 | contig 19482 bp, 13 predicted proteins | sample OneHunmetagenome_2_FD_70978 | JGI IMG/M metagenome (GOLD analysis project Ga0081474, IMG submission 70978) | Ferrous microbial mat communities from One Hundred Spring Plain, Yellowstone National Park, USA v2 (version 2) | ecosystem: Environmental > Aquatic > Non-marine Saline and Alkaline >... | reverse complement strand
CAGATATAGGCTTTTTGCTTGTTGAGGTTTTAATGTCTTTAAGATCTTTCTTTAAAACTTTATTTGGATATTCTCTGAAGTTATTGAACAATATTATCCATCTCTTTTCTTTTGGTTTTAGGTTTTGAGGATTATAAATATATCCCTTCTTAGCTAATTCATTATATTCATTAAAATCTACTTTTTTAATTTCAACAGCTGTGAATTCACCAAATATTCTAGGTGGTTTTCCCATTTTTGCTTTAGTCATAACAACACATACAGAACCAGCTTTCAAGGTATAAATCCCACGTTTTCGCTTCAGAAAATCGTAAACTTTAATCTTTCCAGCAGAAGCTACTTTGCACCACTCTTCATCAGCTAATACAATGGCATGCTTATTCATAATTTAATAATATTATGGACATAATTATGTTTTATTATTATATATCAAAAAATAATTGACCTATCTTTTTCTTTTTTTACACATGTCAAAAATTTATCACTAAATTCATCGCAATTTTCAGATGAAAATATAATTTATTTTACTTCTTTTGCTTTTCTTCATGTTCAGAAATTTTTCATATTGTTCTATTTCTTCTTTACATATTTCCTGTAATGAGCAACTTTTAAGATGAACGTCCCATTCATATACAGGACCAGTAAAGTCTCTTTTAATTTAAGTTCATTGATATCTCTAAACTCAGTTAAATACTCTTATAATTCTAAAATCGTTACATTAAAAAGCCCATCAGTAACTTTAGGTCCATTGCATCAAGGACTTTTATATAATATTGTAGACTTAAGCCAAGAAGTAAAGTATTAGCCTAACCAATCTAAGATCGCATCTATTGTTACCCTTATGTTTGAATTTGTGTAAAAAGTTGCATCTGGATTTGTTGGTGGGACTACATCTCTGCTATCCTGTACCAGCATTCCTATTTTCTTTAGATGAACAACACTCTCTGCAACTTCATCAATATCTATACCAACATTATTCGAAATATCTCTTATAGATACCCTATGTGGATTTCTCCTAACATATTTTAAAATACTCCATTGTTCTTTACTTAAGTAAGGCAAGCCATCCTTGAAGATCATTAGCTTATTTGAAGGAAGTTCTACCCAGTTTTCCCCACCTGTTATTTCTTCTGTAGCTATTATTGTAGCAACTTCATCCTTGCCTTTCATGCTACTTAGATCAACTTCAAAATCTTCATCATTCAGATGGACGATAACATTATGTGGTGGAATCCTAATAGTATAATTGAGTCTTCCGTCTTCAGATCTAAAGGCAAAAGGATATTCACCATCACTCATAAGAAAGTTGAATACATGTGACATGCTACTAAATTTTCTCGCTTCCTCTTCGATAACTCTAGCTTTTTCATTAAGACTTGCATTTCTACCAAGCTCTCTTAACTTATCAAGTATTAGACAGAATGCTCTTTCAGAATCTGTTTCGCCAATTGGCTCATAGAATTTTGGATTCGGCATCTTTCCTCTAATTGTCCCATTGTGTGCGAATACCCATTCTCTGCCAAATAGCTCTCTAACGAATGGATGTGTATTGTAATAATAAGGATAACCTACGCTTGCTAATCTAACATGGCTGATAACAATCTTGCTTTTAATGAAATTCGTAGACATTAAGAATTTAACCATGGGACTCTCAGTCGAGGGCCTAGGCTCTTTAATTATACATGTAGAAAAGCCATCTGGATAAAATGCTACGCCCCAACCATGTCTATTTTCTCTTCCTCTTTTTATAAAACCACGCCAGCTAAAACTTATTGTAACATGCTTGTTACATGCCATTCCAAAAAGTTCGCACATGTTACTTCACAAAATATTAGGTAGAAGATTTATAAAAATTTTTAATTTATTATATGTATGTATATAAGCATGTCTTTTGATTTTCACTTAATTTAATATTAAATTTCTATATATTCATTTGATTTCGAATGCTAAAAGGAGAAGTATTATATTAAACTCTGATAATAACTTTGAATAATTTTCCTTAAATTATTATATTCCTAATTCTTCGGCTTGTTTCTTTACATCATCAAAAAAGAAGTAACTATAACATTATTAGGTCCATGCAAAGCTCTAAATTCTATAAGCGCTTTTTCATATCAATTACGAATTGGCTATAATCCTTCCACAAAAGCTTCTTTTCTTCCTCTTTTAACAACAACTACTCCATATGGAAGTTTAGAAAGATTCGAAATTGTGCCTTTCATAGCTTTTGTCGTTTCATCTGAACCAACGATCTCGAAAGCTGCATAAATTAACCTTGTCATTTTTGCTTTTCTTTTTATAAGTTTCCTATGCTCAGGATTCAAGTCATTTCTTGAAATTATGATATTGAACAATTTAGTAATTCAATCTGGTTGCTTAGTATACCACAAGACATCATGCCTTATTGCAAGCTTACCCAATTCTGTCTCTTGAACTTCTTCTATATGACTTCGAATCCAAGCTTTTTACCTATTTTGCAGAGAAGAATCTTCATCTCAAAGGTTTCTTCATCTTCATTTTTGAATTTTTTGATTTTATTACAATCAATAATCTTACGCATTTTATTCATCCTTTGTATTTCTAAGTCTTATATTCTTTTAAGCAAATAAATATGTAAGATGGCAGTCTGCCCTAATTGTAAAACAAACGTATCAAAGCATAGTAAAATCTGGAAATATGGTCAATTTACCGTTAATGCTTATATATGTCCGAAATGTAACACACAATTTCGGGAATATTATAGAAATGGAAAGCACAGCTTTACATTGACATTCGAAAAAGGTAAAGGGTTTGTTAAAGCATAATCCATGTAAATATCTTAAAATAAATGAAAAATCTAAAGAAAAGAAGATCAAAAGAGATGGAGGAAATTATAAAATTAGCTCCATACCCCTAATCTTTAGCTATACATATACTAAGTATCTGTGGCGATCCGATTGCTATGAGTAATATTAGTAAAGAAGAACTTCTGGTCCAACGAAACTGCTAATTATCGATAAAATTTACAACATGCTTGGATAAACGATTTTGTCAATGATTATTTAAAATTACGTGTGTCAGTTAACGGTCAAAGTAGGAAAGATATTATACAAGTAATGACTAAAGAACCTCAACAAAAACAAAAGAGAATTATAAACTTACTGAAGGATGCTCTGCTAAGATTACTTTTGAAAAATCTTCATTAATGTTCCAGCAAGAGTAAAAAGCACAATGTGATAGCATCTGCTACCAACAATATCTATAAGCCGTGTTTTGTATTAATAGTTTGAGAATGATTAATCTTTCCATTCTTCAATTACATACTTATAATCTATGACGGGAATTCTCTTTACTTTATTCTTGAATTTTTCCGCAGGATTACATATTGTATAAATTTTAGGTTGCTCCAGAGCATTTTCCACGACATAAAGCCAATAATAATCTCTCATCCTCTCTGCTGTTGCCCACTCATGACTCGTTAGCTCCGCAGGTCCTGTCTTCCTAAAAGATTTCACCTCTATCACCCTATCAAAAGACTCCACATCATAACCCCTCAAACTATCCGACACATCCTTAATCCTATTTAACTTCCCCACATCACCACCAGCCCTCTCCCTCTCATACTCAAGCACAGCTCTCATACCAGCCTTTTCCACAACCCTCCTCAAGTCACTCTCCTCCCCCTCTTCCTCCCTTTTAATTACTAAAGCAAGACCAACCAATTCATAAAATCCAACAGTCTCAAATTCCCTATCTATTCGTTCCAACTCCCTTATCATCTCCTCTCTTAACCGTTTCTGCTCATTTTTTGCTCTACTTATTAGTTTGGAATAGTGCGGGCTTTTAGCAAGCTCTTGTTCATAACGTTTAATCCTCTCCTCTTGCTCATCTATCATTCTTGAGAAATAAGTAACTACAATGTCTCTTGTTTTCTCTTTTACTTCAGAAAGTTTTTTATCACAGCCCATTTTTAGTTCTTGCAGTATTCTACGGGCCTCATTCTCCGCAAGATTTTTCACACTCTCTATTTCAACAGTATTTATTTTTGGCTGATAATTATTAGCAGGCTCTAGATCCCAGACAGCCCTCGGATCTATTGATATTATTTTTTCTTTATCATATAGCAGTGCGATAAGCTTCCCGTCCCGTTCTTGTTTTTTATTATCTATTATCGTGAGTTTATAAAAGAAGAGTAAACCGTTAATAAAATGATGAGTAAAGACTGAGATGCGCGGTTTCGCGGCATCCTTAATCATCTCCATTACATACCTATTCCCCAAAGCTAAATACGAATAATTTTTCTGTTGCGCGATTTCACTTGAAAAACTCCCCAAAAATACTGCCCTATCCTGAATTTCATGAGCTATATAGCGTGGCAAAAATACTCTATAAAGTTCCTCCTCACTGTTAACAGGTTCAATTTTCCCACCCTTATAATTAAGATAAATCTCCACAAACCTCTTCACTTCACCCTTATCCACAGCCTGTAACCTCACATTCCTTATATCATCAAGCTTAGACCTATCAAGCTTATACCCAGACAAAAGAGAATTTATTGTTTGAAAGATACGCTTCCTCTCCTCTATCACATCATCCAGCTTTTTCATTATTCTTGCTTCCCACTTTTCCCTTGGAGCTCTAAGAAGTTCGTTATAGAGATCTGCAACATCCCCCTCACGCAAAAGCTTCCCAATCACATCATAAACCTTATCGCCCATCGCACCCTTAATCGCTTCCATCTTATCAAGAACCTTAGAAAGTATATAACCATCCAACGTTTCAGGAACCACAAAATTATAATAATACACAGGCCTAGTCTGACCTATTCTATGTATCCTACCCATCCTCTGCTCAAGCCTATTAGGATTCCACGGAAGATCATAATTAATCTCAATATTGGCAAACTGCATATCAATACCCTCACCAGCCGCATCAGTACAAACCATAATTTCAGCACCATTAGGATCCCTAAACTTTTCCAATGCAGCCTGCCTCTCATACAAACTCATCAAACCATTAATCTTCACAACCCTATAAACCTTAGAAAGGCGCTCAAAAAGATAATCAACAGTATCCCTGTATTCACTAAAAACAACAATTTTAGCACCATGATCAGACTCCTTAACCTTTCTTACAAAGCCAACCAAATAATCCAACTTCGAATCCCTACCATTAAGCTCATCAATTGCTCGAAGCAACCCATCAATATCCCTCCTCTCATCCTCAACCCTGCTCCCAGTCAAACCAATAATACCCTCCTCACCCTTCTCGTACTCCTCCTCATCATTCTCCTCCAAAGCCTCCACAATCCGCCCAATCGCCTCTTCAGGCTTCATAACATGACCCAACCTCTCACGCCTCCTCGCTAAAGTACGCCTCAAAGCCTCCAACGAAGAAGAAGCCCTCTTCCTCAACACAATACCAAGAAACCTCATGGCATTATACTCACTCTTGTCCTTAGCATCCTCAAGACGACGAAAAATATACTCATCCACCATCCTATGCACCGACAACTCCTCACCAGTCAAAACTACACCACAAGTTTTACTCGACCTAGGAGGAAAAACCTCTCTGCCATCCAAATCCACAACATCTTCCTTCATATTCCTAACCAATATATGACCAACAGACCCTACATCCAAAATATAAGGATCAAGCAGCCTCATACGCTCCAAAAAATCCTCATTATCACCATTATGAGGCGTCGCCGTCAAAAAAAGCATATAATTCGAACACTCAGCCAAACGCTTTCCAAGCTTAAAACGCTCAGTCCCTAAAGCAAATTTGTGAGCCTCATCAACAACCACAACATCAAACCTCGCACCATCAAACAACTTAATCACACGATCCTGCTTAAGATAATCCATCGAAGAAACATAACAAAACTCATCACCACCAAACGGATTAGAATTAAAACTAACATAATTATAATCAAGAACATCCACAGTCATCTCAAACCTCTGCTCAAGCTCATACTTCCACTTTAAAACTAGCGCTTTCGGAACCACAAAAAGCATCCTCTTCCCCAAACCCCTAGCCCTCAACTCACTCGCAACAAGAGCAGCCGTGATAGTCTTCCCCAACCCAACCTCATCAGCAACCATCACCCTACCCCTATCAAGAATATAAACAACCTCATCAATCTGATGAGGAAATATCATAATCTTAGTCGAAGAAGCCAACACGTACGGATTAAACTTATACTCCACAAAAAGCCTATAAGCATCCATACTCAAAATAAAGTCAACCCCATCATCAAAATCTTCCCTCAAAAACCTGTCCACCAAAACAACATCCTCCTCAACCTCATCCACAGGAAACCAAGCATCAACCACACCCGTAAAAACCCTCACAAAATTATCCCTCACACCAACAACCACGCCAACATCCCCACTCCGCAACCTCACTCTAGAGCCTACACCCAACACCACTCACACCACCTCATAACCACTCCTCAAGACCACCCTTCACACCATTTCCAAACACATCCAAAAGAGCCTTAAGAACCTGAAACTCCCTCTCCTCATCACCACTAAGCCTCTCACCCCTATTCACCAAAAGCATATAATGTCTGACAAGAAGACCAACCAAACTCACCAACTCCTGAAACCTAAAATTCCCAAAAGAATGCAAAACCCCCTTCACCTTAGACGCCCCCTGCTCAAAAGCAAGACTCTCAACATACAAAAACTGCTCATAAATATTATTCCTATCAACCTCCTCCAACCTCTTACCCAAATCCACCTTATCAAACGGCTTAACCACAACACTGCCCTCTAAACTCTCCACATAACCCCTCCTCCTAAGCTCATCCAAAGTAATACCATAAGCCCTAACAATCTTAAGAGCCTCATCTGCGGGTATGAAACCCCTATAAAATATCTTCCCAATAAGCGCAAAAGATGCCACAGACCCAAGAACATTCGGCGAACTACCAACAAGCTTCCTCACAACGCTCCTAAATATATAATCCCTCGCACCCCCAATCAAACTCTCAAATCTCGGCTCAAAATCAGCCCTATAACTCTTAATCCTCGAATACCAAGAAACCTCCTCCAACACCTTACCATAAACCATTATAAGAAGATCAGTAATCGAAAGGGAAAGAATATCATCTACACTAAAACCCTCAACAAGCTTATCAACACTCCTCTCAATCCTCGGCATAAGACTCTCAAAATAAACCTCCTCATCCCTCAAAATTTTCCTACACGCAAGCACAACCGAACTCATAAACGAAGTCTTCCCCCTAGCCAAAGGATTTTCAGTACTCTCAGTATGCACGGCATAACTCGAAACAACCCTAAACCTCGACTCCCGAAGCACATCCAAAAGCAAATCCCAAGCCTCAGTACTTGAATGAGCAAAAAAGACCATCAAAAGACCATCATCCTCTAATATTTCATATAGGTTTCTGAAAGCTACCTTCATTGCACGAGTATAAAAATCTGTGGCAAGTTTCATATTTCCAAATCTTCCCCAACTTACAACAACATCTTCATCAACAGGCACTCTAGCTGGCAATTCATAATAGTAATCGCTCAATACTCTAATTAACCATACATAAAAGAATTCACTAAGTTCAGCATACTGTACATCATCCATGTAAGGAGGATCTGTTATGATAACATCAAATTTAGTAGAAAGAAAATCTTTAAGATGAAGCGAAGAACCAAGCAAAACCCTAGCAGAAGCCCTATTCTCAGCCGCAAATTTAATAGCATCAACAACATCATTGAGGATACCCAAAAGAGAACCACTCGTATCTTCAAAAGGATTAGTCTCAGCAAAATTATAAATAATACGCGGGCTTCTAAAAGACAAAGCATGATACACACCTATATGAATGGGGTTCCATCCTGTTCCTATGCAATTGTAATCTACATGTTTGCATAGCATGAGTCCTAAATACGTTGCTATTACCTTTGCATACTCCCTATCACTTATTTCAGAACATACCTCCTTAATTGTTTTCAAAAGCGTACTCATGAGAAGAAGCTGTCTCTCTGTAAAAAATTCATACCAGGAACGAATACCATAATGCCATAGTAAGTTTTCTCTCCTATGACTAGGCTTTATTTCTTCATGAGGAATTAATCCCAAATTTTTAAGCTCAGCAAGATTTTTATATAGCTCTTCTTTGGCCTCTTCAAAAAGTTTTTTGTCTTCATTTGTCGGTATTTCATAATTCTTTCCTTTTACATCCTTTACTACAACGGCTATCATTTCCTTGTCCCTTCTTTCGGCTATATCACTAGTCATGTCTTCATAATTAACTGCGTTTCCACATTTTATACATACGGCTTTGCCACCTTTTTGAGTATATTTTGAGCCTTCTTTCGCGCTTAAGATCCCTATCTCTACTTTAAAATCTCCATTTTCTGGTATGATCTTATACCCTATTTTTCTGTTTTTATCAAGCCACATTTGATTTGTTAGAGGAATTCTTTGACCACAGTACGGACATTTTATAGTCCAGCACCAGAGATAATGCAAAGCTTTTCTCCCACTTCTCCCATAAAACTTTCCCAGCTTTTCCTTTACTCTTTTAATGACTTCTTTCCCATATTTCTCAACACCTACGACAAGTTCTTTACCGTATTTGGTGGGGTATTCTAGTGTTGCTTTCATGATTAGGTAGGCTACTGGATTATAATCTACTAGCGTGCAGTTTAATCCCATGCGGGCGGCTTCAAAGAGCAGGTTGCCTGCTCCCGCGAAGGGGTCGAGTATTTTTAGTGAGTTTAGATCATTGTTGGCAAGTTTTTCGAGATCTCTCTTATCTAGAGGGTAGTTAAATGCTCTTTTTTCTTTGCCTAGTTTTAGTATTTGTTTGATTGTGTCAATGTTTGTTGTTGAGGGTGTTAGTGTAAGTAATGTTACTGCTCTGCCTACTATGAGGGGTTTTCTTGTCCACCAGTACAGAATTTCGTTAATCGGTGGTCTACCAAGTTTTTCTTTTTTTGCTTCTTCGCTTATTTCTGAGAATAATTCTAGGTGTTTTTTTGTTTTTTCTTCAATGAGTGTTTTTTGCATAGAATACCCTCCACGCTTTTTTTGTGAGTTTTGTGTTGTTTAGGAATTTTATTGTCCAGAAGTATAGTTCTACTTTGTTTAGTGTTTCGATTGTTTTTAGGAAGTGTAGTGCTTCTTCTTTGTTTTTTGCGGTTTTTATGGCTTGGATACTCACGTATGCCTTTATCGTATTATCATCCCACTTGTTGGGGTTGTATGGTAGTTTTTGAGCAAATTCTCTTCTCCAGCCTTTAATCGTACCCAGTTTTATTTTTTGTTTTCCAAACCTATCCTCTACATTGATGATAAAACTAGTTGTTTTTTTTGTATTTTCTAATGCGTATTTCATCGTTCTCAATTTGTTTCACCCCTTACTCTTTTTATGTCTTTAATTATTTCCTCATTTTTTGTTCGAATGGTTAATGTTCCTTTGCAAGTATAATCTCTGAAGAATTGTTCAATTAAATTCTTTAATCCTTTTATCTTTTGCCAGCTTTCGCTTTCAATAATTATCTTTGTTGTTTCTTCCATATCACTAATTTCTAGTTCGAGATGAGCCTCAAAATCTTTTTCTTTACCTACAGATACTACAAGCACATTATTCAATGCGTTAATAGTACTCCTTAAGTCGGATAATTCTAATGTGTGTTGGTAAAATGATTCAGGTGATTCTTCTTCTGCCTCGCCTTTCGTTGGTTGAAGAAGTAACGGTTCGGGTTTGTATATTAGGTCTTCTCTGATGAGATAAGCGCCCCATTCGAGGGAAACATGTTTACCTATTTCTGCTAAATATCTTCCATCTTTTTCTTCTATTTCTTTTGCGTATCCGAATTTTCCTCTCATCACGCCTTCACGTATTGCTTCGAATAATGTTTCTCCGCTTGGTATGAAGGGTTTGGACTTATCTTGCCTAAATAAGTCATAAATATCTTCTATTTTGATCTTCTCCTTCTGTCTAACAATATCGCTTATTATGTCTGGTGAAAGTTTTTCCACAAGCTTCCCTCTTGCTTTTAAGAATTCTATAATAATGTCTGTCATGTTCTTTTTGTCAATGTGTTGTTCTAATGGTAGTGTATCTATGCGAAGGGTGCCATCTCCTATACTTGGGTATGCTATGCGTGTATAAACATTGGTGCAGTCCAGTTCGAGGTTCGCTTTAGCTTCGGATAATCTTTTCTTAAGTCTTTGTATTCTTTCTTTATCAAGTTTTATTCTCTCATCTTCTTTTGCCCTCTCTATAGCACACAATCGCCTTGCGCTATCCTCAATCATGTTTATTCCGACTTTTTCAGGAAGGAGGAATATTATTGTGTTCCTGTAAGTTCTTATCCCCCCGCCCTCCCTTTTTTCGAGCAATTCTTCAAGAATAACTCTCTCATCAGCCTTTTGAATATCACGATAATCAACCACAAAAATTTTCAATTCATCATTATCCTTTAATTCACTTCTATCCCATATTACAACATTCACATTATTAGTGCCTTTCAGGAGAACCTCAAGTTCCTCTTTAATAGTATCTCTAATTTCAAAATCGCTCACCTCAGCCATGTAATCATGTATTATCTTGTTAATGTTGGGTTCTTTATCAAAATAATAAGCACCATGCTCAGATCTCAAATACCAGAATTCTCTATCTATTTCATTCAAAACCTCATCCACTAAGCTTAAATCTACACCTGGAGTGCCGACAGCAATTTTAACCTCATTCGGTAAAATTCCAGAAACCTTTATAGCACCTATTAATGAGTGAAGGTATATTGTCCTCGCAATTTTCTCCACAAGCTTCACGCTCCTTTTCTCATCAAGTTTCCTCGCTTTCTCAATACAATCCGCTTCTATTACTGGTTTGAAATCAGCCCTACCAAGCCGAGACGTGAGCTCATCATTTATTTCAGGATCATCCAAAGGAATATCCCCTGGTGATATAAGCGCACAATTAATTCTATCCCTGAGCACTCTATGAAGTATGAGCGCAAGCAACCGCAGAACCCCTCTAGTCTTATTAAAAGACTCTATTGTTGATACTCTCTCATAAAGAATATCAATAAGCATAGGATGAAAAGGATAAGAAACCTCCAATCTTTTCTTATACATTATATCAGTAATCACGCCCTTTTCATTAAAATAATTATAATAACTCTCAACAACGCTCTTGAACGCCCTCTCATCAACTATCTCTTTTATGAGCCTCCTCCTAATAATATGGGAAATCTCCTCTTTTTCAACGGGAACCAAATACTGAGCCTGTCTTGAGAACGCGCCCCTAACCTTCTCATCAACATCCACAATCGCCACCTCCTTCAAACGCTTTTTAAATTCACTCACGTACTTCTCATAAAGATGCTGCATCCCCGTAAGCGTTATTATAAGCATTGAATCCCTTGTAACAGAAACAGCGCTTATCAAATTCAAGACAAAAGATATTGTAAGTTCTGAAAGATCAGTATTCCCAATCTTTTCAGCACTCGCCTTAAGCAAATAATCAGGCAACTCATCAATAAGCAAAAGTGTCGGGCCATTAAAAAGAGACTTCAACTTACTTATATCAAAAACAGGCTTCTTATACAAATCCTCCTCCTTAAACTCCCCATACCTACCAAACGCCTCAGCAATCTCACCCCACAAGGTATTTTTCTTCAATCCCCTACAATCAATAGCAACAACCCTACAACTAGGCACCTCTAAAACACCAGAATCCACATGAAGATTAAGCTCGCGAATATATTTCGTCCCAAGTTCTTTATTTCTAAAAACATGATATAACAGAATCAATGTATGTGTTTTTCCACCACCGAACTCAGTATCCAGGACAAAAACAGGCTGACCACCCTTACCACTAAGCCTCAGCAACGCCTCCTTAAGTAAATGTTTCATGTTAGATGTTGGATAAGTATAACGAAGGAAAAGATCAGGATCCGTATAAACACGATCAGCAGTTGCATCCAACACCGAATGAAGCTCAACAGCAAACCTATTCGGATCGAGCCTTCCATACTTAACATCATCATTCAACTCACAAACTTCCCACACACTCTTCACGCTAACACACCCCTCAAATTATTGTTCACCATGTATATTGAAATCCACAAACCTCACCGTCCGCAAAGGGGATCGCAATTTATCTATGGGCTCTTCCCATAAACTAGCTAGCACATACATTTTGATTAATTGGGGTATTGATACGAGGTCGCACTGCCTTATAATACTAAAAGCAAGCATTTTAATCAATCCTTCATATTTATGCCTTCTCTCTTCACCAGCTACTATGTACACATCAGCATTTAGCCCACTAATGTTTAAAAACTTGAGTAACACATCTTTCATATCACCACAAAAAATCACTCCAAACATATAAAAGATTCTCATGATACATGCCAAATAACATCAGACCTACTTAAAGGATCAAGAATTTGCTCGCCAACATATTTGTTCAGATTGTCTTTACTCATACCAGCCATCTCTTTAAGACTGGTATCGCCACATTTTTGTGACGGATCCTTGTATAAATGTGAAAACCGAGTTCTTTACCATTCTTTTAAAATCATAAAACCTAAATTTCCAAGTCTTACCAAACTTAAATTCATCTTCATAGTTACAATATGGAAATTTAACCATTTTTATATATTACGCATAAAAACAATATAAATCTTCAGTTGACTCAATTAATACATCTAATTAAGAATCAACTCTTGAAAACAATTCGTTAAGCGTTTTATAAAGCTTTAAATAAACTTTAGGTGAGTTGTCTTCACGAACTTTCTCTCCTATCTCGATTACTAAAAATCCATTTCTGCTTGCTTCATCTTTTGCAGAATCATTAATGAAACTTGCTATGAGCATTTTTAAATGCGGTTTATAAGGTAGCTGAACTACTCTTCCAATTTCTTTTTTAACAGTATCGCTGTCCACTGGGTTATCTTTATCTTGATTCTTACAGGAAGAATATATTTTGAATTCGGCATCTTTAATTCTTTTTTCTCCTTGAACATCCAGCTCTATTTTTTCTTCTTTACGAGCAATTTTAACTGAAAAGCCAAAGTCTTGTAACACGCGTGCAACAATATCCTCAAGTATGTCTTTGGAATCTTTAGACTTCGTTATATAAGGAGCTATTGGTTCTATAGAAAATTTATAATTTTTAAGAATTAATAAGAAATAACCGTGCTCACTTTTTGTGTACGTATTCAAAGCAACATATATTTTTCGCTCTTTTTTATCTAAGAAAAGCCAAACAAACTCTATATGTGTTTCCGGAATTTTTAGCGGCTGTCCTTTCAATGCTCCTTGGACGATGATGGCTTTTATACTTTCGTCTGGTATATTTTTAGGAATCTCAATAAAGCTTGGCCATGGTGAAATGTGTACATAAATAGGTTTCGCATGAGACTTGGTAAATATACAATCCTCATTATTATCGCCCCTCCTATATTTGTATCCTTCTTTCTTAAGAATATCTTTAAACAATGTCTTTAGTTTTACTAAAGCTTTTGACTTTATAACATTTAATACCTTTTCTACATGTTCATACACCAACGGGTTAACATAACCTCTATTTATTATTCTTCTAACTTTAATTTCGCGTAATTTTTCGGATGTAATACCGAAGACGTCTGAAAAGAATTTTTTATTTGTGGAAAGTGCACATTCTATTGCGGATAGCTTTAAAAAATCTCTATTTTTATATAGTTTTATAATTTTAGATTTCACCTCAGATTCTTTAGGAATTTTAACATAATTTGAAGCTTTACTGGCAAGTTCTTCAACCTTATCTTTTGCATAAGGATATATCTTCAACGCATACTTTTTTGGCCACGAATCAGATTGAAAACCTAATAAGTATTTATAAAAAAGGATTCTAACATCAGGCATCTTCAAATCCCTTCCTAAGACGGATGAAATTATCTCTGTGAAGCACTTTTCATCAGCGTATCTAACTTCTATAAATCCATGATCAGAATCACGCTGAACTTCTAACCTTGGATATTTTTTATCTTTAATTTCAATCGATTTAATGATAGCACATGCTACCGATAAAACCTCTTTATCCTTTTCTTTCTGGAGCAGAACTTCAAAACGATTCTGGATTTCTTTTTGAATCATTTCTGAATAGTTTTTCAAAATACTAATGCATTCATTCCATAATTGGGCTTTCTCTTTGGCATCCTTTATACTTTTTTCAATATCTAAAAATTTTTCTTTAATCTCTTGATATATCTTATCAGCATCGATTCTTTTATAAGCTAGTTTAAGAGAGTTTATGACATTGTTTTTAGCATTATATTCGTCATAATTAAGCGAGTATAGACATGCGTAAAGTCCTACAATATAAGTAACATCCTTATTAGCTAACTCTTTTATAACTGATTTAGCATTTTCGATAACTTCGAAAAATTTCAGATCCATTAATGTCATGATAGAAATCAATTTGAGATATTAAAACTTTAATTTTGGAAGATGTTATTAATAAAAATTTTAAAACTTATACGTTCCTCCGGCTTTTTCAAGTTCCTCTCCGATTTTCCTAATTTCATCAGCAGCTTTCTTTACCTTTTCAGCCAAATCTTGCATCCATTTAGGAGCAACGCCTGCAAATAATTTATTAAGCTTCTCATAAACCTTCCAGTAAGCCTTTTCAGCATTATTTTCAGTAACTCTTTCCCCTATTTCAATTATTACGAATCCATTTGCTATAGCTTCCTTTTTCGCATTTTCCGACAATAAATTGGTAACCAAGACTCTCACATGTGGTGTTAAACGCATTTGTTCTACTCTTCCAATTTCTTCTCTAACAACCCCACTTTCGATAACATTACCCCAATTCTTACAAGAAGCATAAACTATGAACTTTGAATCCCCTACGATCTTCTCGCCCAGCACATCTACTTCAACTTGCGTATCTGCTTTAGTGAAAACTTTATCATCAACTCTAACAGAGAAACCCAAGTCTTTTAGTACTACTGCGACAACACTTTCAAGTATATCTTTAGAGCTAACTTCTTTTATGCGTTGCATCAGAGAAAGTTCTGGTTGTGTTTTTGTAACTTCCACAACTTCAATACCCTTTCCTTTTACCTCCAATTTCTGATCTGAGAATTCTATAGTAAAGCGCTTTTCTAGAGTCGCTATAAGTTCTTTATGAAGATCTTCATTATAGGTATTTGATGCAACATAAAGCTTTCCTTTTTCTTTATCAAAGAATAGCCATAATTCTATAGCTTGGGCATATTTTACACGTGTTTCCAAATATTCAAGAAATGAGCTAGACGGGATACCGCGTATTATTATAGCATTTATATTTTCATATCCGCTTTTTTCATAAGTAATGTATCTAGGCCATGGTGCAAAGTATATGTTGATAGGTTTCGCTAAAGGTTTAGTAAAAGTGCAACTACCGCGTCCACAAGCACACACGTATCCTGCTTTTTCAAATGTTTCTCGGAAAGGTTTAATTAGTTCTTTTATAGCTTCATCATACAAATCTTCCATGATCTCTACGATGTACTCATATGTTAATGGATTTACAAAACCTCTATATATTATGCCTTCTACCGTAACCGCTTCAAGCAATTCTTCAGCCGGAATTCCGAAGAAGTATGATAAAAATTCTAATTTCAGCTCATCTTTAGACTTCAAAAGAGACCATTCTATAACAGATAATTTTAAAAATTCTTCTTTTTGATAAAGTTCATTAAGTTTTTCTTTGACATCAGATTTATTAATGAATTTAACATACTTTGTAAACTCTGAAGCAAGTCTTTCAATATAGGGCTTTACAAATGGAAATACATTTAATACGTATTCAGTGTGGTGAAAACGATAATTCTCATATACTGGATAATCAGTTTGAAAGCCTAAGAGATACTTATAGAAAACGGATCTTATGTTTGATATCTCAAAACCTGCAAGGGATGAGACTACTTTTGAGAAATATCTTTCATTTTCTTCATAAGGTAAGCTGATTTCTAGAAAGTCTTTCATTTTAATGTTAATAGTTAATTTCGGATAATCCTTACTCTTAACTATGTCAATAATACCGCATGCTACTGAAAGGGCTATTTTATCCTTTTCAGACATTTGTTTAAAACGGTTCTCAACTTCCTCAAAAATTATTTTTGAGATATGCTCTTCAAGAATATATTTTTGCAGATATTTAAGTAGAGATACCTCTTTGTCTTCAATCTTTATTTTGGCAGACATATTAAGTTTTTCAAGCACCTCTTCAATATCTGAATATACCATATTAGCATTATTTGTTCCAAAAGCAGGATCTAGAGTCTTTATAACGTTATCGTACCGTGCAGCAGGATAAGGATCTAACTTACTATAGAAAGAATATAGAAAGGGATATAGAGCTACAATATAAGCAACGCCCTTTTTAACCAAATTATTTACAATTTCCTTAACATTATCAATATTAATAGAAAAGCTCATATTATAATTATTGCATTTAATTATTAAAAAATTATTGTAGATTATGATTAAATTTCTAATATTAAAGAGCCCGAAAGCTTTGTGTTAATTGTATCTGAGAAGAGCTTTTAACGCTTGTCACTTACTTAAAATCCTGAAAATTGCTTATTTCAATCAAACATGTAGGATTTCTTCAAGTATCAAGAACAACAAAGATATGGAATGAGAGCTTGAATTCAACAGATGGTATCATTGTGCTAATAGATTTTGAACCGAAGGGATCAATAAAACAGGTTGTAGAGGGACTTTCAGGTTATGCTTTAAAAGTTACTGGATTTCAAATCTTAAGACTAAGATCGTCAGGATAATTTTATCACATAATTAAGTTAAACAATCAATGCATTAAATCAGAAGCATTTTAATACCAATACAAACAGAAGGAGCTGGACTAAATTATTAGATTATTTCAAATGTTTACACAAAAAATAAATACACATTGGGAGGTAACGCAATTAAAGAACATGTTGAAACTTAAAGAGGTGCATTCAAAAGGCGATGAGGTAAAGAAGATTTTGTAAAATTTCTATAAGTGCTTATTGCTATATGGAGCTTAATACGAAGGGGATAAGTTTGTTATATTAATTAGCAATTAGCCTCTTATTTACCTTTATTTTTCAAAATTGAGCAGTAAGTAATCCAATTAAAAGTCCAATTGAAGCCCCAATCCCTGCACCAGCTATTCTATTTTTTTCATAAAATAGTGCTCCCGTTGTAGCACCACTTAAAACCCATAGGGTAATCCACCAATGAGAAGCGTCCTGACGCAAGTGTTCAATAATGTTTATTTGAGGACTGACTTTATCCCAATGAACTTCATAAAAATCTTTATATTTTCTAATATGAATCCGTTCTCCACCATTAAGCGTAAATTCATAATCAGCTTTTTGTCCTTTAAATTCTCCGATAGTCCTAATAGCCCCTTCTTTTTCTGGATCTGGAGCATCGTTAATTGGCACTCTTATAGATTTATGAGGAGGCATCTTTAAGACTCTTTTTATTATTGAATACCATATATTCATATTACTAATTAATGTATTAATGTCATTTAGCCTTATATAAGGATAAATTTTTTATTTATACGTTTTTATATATTAATTTATCGAAAACTTCATCTTTGCACGTTTGATTAAAATAATCATCCATACTAAAAATAGGCATAGTATAATTTTTCTCACATTGAGAGAATCCCTACATCTATCTCTGCAATTCCCCAAATAAGTAAATTCACGAATCCTAGATTTCTCAGATATGTTATTCTAGCTAAGTTTTGAAAATATCACAATTGATTAAATACCTTATGAACCATAATCTCCAAAGAACTCTTTTTGTATATACGTTGAGCATTTATCACTTCTTATACATTGAACACGAACTTTTGTTTCTGGCTTAATGGTCTAATTTTTCTACAAAAACAAAAGTCATATTTAAAAGCCACGCAAAGAAATATCACGCTTAAATTGCTCAAGTTTTAAAAGAAATTAAGAAGCATTGTATGTGCCAAGAAGCTCCGCATAAGTTATCTTGACTTAAAAGTAGTGGATTACATGAAAGAATGGAACTTTTAAATTTTACAAGAAAATATTCTATAAAAGGAGAAAAACTAGTAAATTTAATTAAGTTTTGAGATTTGACGCGCTCTTGAAAAGAACATAGTAAAATAGAGATTCTAAATATATAAATTTTCAAACTTTATTGCTCGATTTTTTAAATAGTATTAAAAGTGAAAAATACAATATTAATTCATCATAAAATAAAATATCTATTATTTATCTAAATAATATCGCTAAAATTATAGTAATCCATGTTGTTACTTGAATTCCTAAAAGCCAAAGAAATCTACTGTCCAGTTTTTTATCAAACCCATTTATTCTATTATTCATTTCATTCCTTGTAGCTATTACTTCGTTTCGCAAAGCATAATATCGCTTTTAAAATCGTCCATTCTTTTAGATAATTCTTCAACCTTTCCTTCTAATCTTGATAGCCTTTCCGCCTCCACAATGCCACGAACTATATTAATAAACTAACTATAAAAGCTTACACTAATGATGTAAAAGCTTCTCTTAACTATAAGACATTTTATGAACTTTTTTAATTACTAAACTTCTTCTTATAATCAATATTATCAATATAAAAATAAATTGTCTATTTAAAAATTTTAATTTTCCTCTATTTTTTATATTTTTAAAAGTCTAACTTTCATATTTTATTATTTTTGGGGAGCATGGGTGTGGGAAACATTTTAATGCTTAGCTTTTGTTAATATTATATGATAGGAGAAATTTTGTTAAGGAAAGCTGATGAAAAAGGTAGGATTTTAATTTCAGAATTTAAGGAAAAAGAAGTTTATTTGGTAAATTTAGGTTCAGGATTTTTTGTTACCGATAATAAAAGCATCGCCGAGAAAGTGGCAAAGAATGCTTCGAAGGTTTTTGAAGAAGAATTTTTAAAGCTAGTTGAGGAACTTGGCATCAGCGCAGAGGAAGTGGAGAAGATTTTAGAAAAAGAGATATTAAAGGGAGCTTTGTGAAGGAACTGACCTTCTCACTGCCCTAGAAGGGTGAGGGTTTTCCTTCTAGAATAGTTCATTGGTTTCCAGCATTGATTCGGAGCTACATATCTCATTTGCTGGACATTTTATAGCTTAGAGCTTTTCCCATATTATCTGGTTTCAAAGAAAAGAAACCTTCATATAAAGGGTTGCCAGCCCTATATCTGGATTCTAAAGAGAATTTTTCATTTAATAATTGCAATACTGAATTCTCCTTCCTAAGTCCCATAAAGCCCTCTATCGAGCTTAGGAGGAGTGTCACTGAATTTCCTAAGAATTTTTATAAGATAATTATTTAAGCCTTTTCATCCCCGCCATAAATGGTGAGGCTTTCATTTATGTAAAATACCTTCTAGATACGGACATACTTTTTTCTAAGGAATATTTACAATTTAAAGGAGAAGGTGTCGTTACGGTAATTACTCTTTACGAATTCATCACCATAATTAGGAGAAGGCATATTG
>Ga0081474_109658_pt2 | contig 19492 bp, 18 predicted proteins | sample OneHunmetagenome_2_FD_70978 | JGI IMG/M metagenome (GOLD analysis project Ga0081474, IMG submission 70978) | Ferrous microbial mat communities from One Hundred Spring Plain, Yellowstone National Park, USA v2 (version 2) | ecosystem: Environmental > Aquatic > Non-marine Saline and Alkaline >... | reverse complement strand
GCGGGAGGCTAGGATGGTGGGTGGGAGGGCTTAGGCTCACCCACTAGCAAGCCACCGCATTACCTAGTTAAAGCAACGAAAATAACTCAAACCAACAACCCTATACACCACTACCCCACGGCAGTATGCGAAAAGCATTTAAATAACTCACAAGTATTACTAAAACATGGAACCTAAATCGATGCTTGGTGGGGGTGGTTTGAGTAGGGTTGTTGGTGAGGTTAGTAATGTCTTTGGGCAGGTTTATAAGAGCATCTTGGCCTCGCCCAGTGGTGTTTTCATGTTCCTCATTGCCCTGCCGAATAGGTCTGGTACCCTTGCTGGTTTAACCTCAAGGCTTGCTGAACTGAACCTAAACCTAGTCCTAACATACCTATACACAGTGAGCGAAGACTTAGCAATGGCACTGTTAATCTATGAGGCCAAGGATGGCTTGTTCGAAAAGGCCGTGGACGAGTTGAGAAAAGGAGGAGCAGTGGTAAGGGAAGCATACGAAATAAAGATCACTAAAGCAGTAACCTAACTACTGAGGATACCTAACAATGGTCAGGTCTCGCCCTTAAAGGACAGGGAGTAGGTCGTTTCAGAGTTCAGTTCTCTAGGATGTAATGTTTACATCATATGTTAGCAGTTAATTATTTCGCAGTGATGGGTTATTATAAATAGGTAGGTATTTAATTTCTACCAGTTCTTCAACTCCTCACGCAAGCTTCAGTATTAATAACTTAGCTGAGTTACGCATCGATGCTGGTGATTATGAGGTAACGTTGGTGTTAGTGAGAGCGATAGCATACCGTGTCTCTATACGCATGGTGGTTCATGTCGGTATTCATGGTTAAGGGAACTGAATGGCGGGTGGTTTATTCTTTATGGTGCGGGGGGTGGGATTTGAACCCACGCAGGCCTACGCCAACGGATCTTGAGTCCGCCCCCTTTGACCAGGCTCGGGCACCCCCGCCGGGGTTTGGCTTTGGTTATACCCTTTAAACTTTTCCTCATAACGGCATTAAGCTTCGTGTTGGATGTTGCTTGGTTTACCGTGGTGGGTTAGGGCTGCTGAGGGTTCTTCTAGCTAATTCGTAGTAAGTTTTGGTCAATGCTTAAAAGGAGGGGGTTTACTGGTGTTTTATGCTTAGTCTTGTTGAGTCCATACCCATCGTTGATACCCATGAGCATCTTGAGGCTGAGGTTGATAGGCTGTCTAGGGTTCAGGATCCTTTATCAAACTTCATGCACTACGTTTGTGATGACTTCTTCGCCCAGGGTATGACGCCTGAGGAGTATGCCATACTTACTGATCGTAGGAGGCCTTGGGAGGAGAGGTGGCCTATATTTGAGAGGTATTGGGATTACGCCAAGACCACTGGGTATGGTTTGGCGCTTAGGATTGCTATTAGGGAGCTTTACGGCATAGGCGACTTGACTAGGGACACTTACCCGAAGTTGGTTGAGGCTGTTAAGAATAGGGCTACTAAGGGGTTCTACAGGTGGGTCCTTGAGAGGGCTAACATTAGGAGGGTTATAATTGACCATGGTGATAACACAGGTGAGTCACTGCCTAAGTTTGATAGGGACCTATTCACCGGTGTTATTAGGTATGAGGGTATTGTTTTCATTAAGAATTGGCGTGACTTAGCCAACGCCTCAAGGAGGCTTAAGGCTCCTATACACAACCTAAGTGACCTTGAGTCAGCCTTCAGGAGGTACATTAGGGAGACCCTACCAAACTTCGTGGGTGTGAAAACCGGCTACCCGGCGTATTGGCAATCACTAAAGTTCGAGTACGCTACGTTTAATGAGGCTGAGTATGCACTTAAGGCTGTTATTCAAGGTAAGGAGGGTTTTAGGGACTATGCACCATCACTCGACACGGTTAAGCCGCTTCAAGACTACCTATTCAGGGTAATGCTTAGTGAGATTGAGGCCTTGGGTAAGCCGCTCCAAATACACACGGGCATTCAATCAAGCTGCAACGCCGATGGAACACCAACAAACGCAGTCTACAACGCAAACCCAACACTCCTCATAAACCTGTTTAGGGAGTATCCTAATGTTAGGTTTATCCTGTTTCATGCCAGTTACCCGTACTCCAGGGAGGCTGGTGTTTTGGCTAAGCAGTGGCCCAACGTCTACCTCGACTTATGTTGGATGCATGAGATTAACCCAAAGGCATACGAGGATATCCTAAGCGAATGGCTCGAACTAGTACCAAACAGTAAAATAATGGCATTCGGGGGAGACTACGGATACATAGAAGGAACCTACGGAGCATCAAGAATAGCAAGACAAGCAGTGGCAAGGGTAATACAGGAGAAGGTGGACAAGGGGCACTGGGACAAGGAAGACGCAGAAAAAGTAGCAGGAAGAATATTAAGACAAAACGCAGAAACAGTATTTAAACTAACCCAATAAACTTAGATCACTCTAAAAGTAAATTGTGACTCATTTTTGGTTTATATATAAAAATCCCAAACTTATTAGATTATTAAAACACATTTTAAACAATTGCACAGATAAACCGTTAAGTTTAAAAAAGTCCAACTAAAAGGTGTCTTAGTATGGTGAATCGTAGGAGGGGAGTGTTGATAGTGGGCTTAGCGGTGGTGGCTGCAGTGGCGTCAATAGTGCTAGCTGACGTAATCTTCGTATACACGGGGACTATAAACGCATACAACATAAGGTCGCCGTTGATATTTGACTCAGGCCCAAATGCACCCCCAGCCAGTTCAGCGGCGGCGCCGTACGTGTCCTTTTCACAGACCAGTACAGGCTTCACAGTTAACCTAGCAATCACCAATGCCTCAGCCATATACTACTACGAGGTTGGTCAACTAACGGTAACCGCCAATGGATTCCTCTACGTCAATGATGCAACTATTACGGGTAGTGCAGGTATAGGTGCGTTATACATCTACATAACACCAACCAGCAACCCTAGCTCGCCAGTATGCACCATAACGCTAACCTACTCAAGTGGCAGCTTGACAGCAAGCTACTTAGGAAGTAGTTCAACTAATAATGGGTGTAGTTTACTTGCCGGAACATACTACATAAATATAAAGGTTGTTCCAATCACGTCACTACCGGCCTCATCAGTCTTATCAATCAGTGGCGCAAGTTTATACGAATCAATAACCGTTAACTTCGGCTATAATGTAGTAAACAAAGGGCAGGTCACGGTGCCTTCCTAATGTGGTGATGTAACTTGTGGCTTCAAAATACCTTAAAAATTTCCTTATTTATTCCACAGCCTTAGTGGTTATTAGTCTACTTCTGATTGTGTGGACTGCTCAACTTGCACCAACCCTAATTAGGTTCGTAACTCTGACAAGGGTTCCCTATGTTCAAGTGGCGTCTATTAACGTTACCGCTAATGGCGTGTTCATATCATTAACAGTGGTTAATAATGATTCCTTAGGCTTTAAACCAACCGGTGGCTGGGTTGAGGTGATGGATACTGGTCAATTCGGTGTAGTTAATGAAACAAGCCGTTCGTTCACAGCCGTAGTACCGTTAACTAGCCAGTGGCTCAGCTTAGGTAGTGTTGGGGTTAGGGGTTTAATTAACGGTTACCTGAACGGTAACCCAGCGTACATAGCCTTCTTTGATGTTATACCAGTTCACGTGGTTAACTACATTGATGTATCGGGGATTAGCTATAATGATTGCGTCATCACTGTGACGCTGAACGCAAGTTTAGTGGTTCCCATTGTTATCAATACTGTCAGTAACATGAGCCTCTTCACTAAGTACACGGCCCAATACGTGTTCAACACATTAACAACATATAGCATTAACATTAAGGTGCCTTCAGGTAACCACCTGGTTAACTTAACCATACCCATTAAGTCTGGGCCTAATGTTTACGCCTTCTCATGCAGCCTAAGCAACAACACTACCTACGTCCTTTACATGCCTACCATAATAACCTATGAATTTCCCAATGGGAATGAGACTACGAGTAGGTTATTCATATACGTCTTCACGTATAGGGGTGGTTAATGTGAGACTTGAAGCCGTAATACAATTAATAATTGCCGCCTTGTTCGTGGCTTCATGGTTAGTGACCCCTATTTGGGCTATTAAGGGTATTAATTACTCAATTTACCTAACCCCCTTGGGATACGTCGTAATTTTCTTTGGAAATAAGGCACTAGTGCCTCCCCCAACGGTCTTCGCAGTATGGCTATTTGCCCTTGATGCAGGTTTGGTGCCTATTATTTGGCGGAAAACTAGGTACCCACTCTACCTGTCTATGATACTGGCCGTGTTATCGTTGACAATGCTTGTTGACACTGTCCTTTTTCAGCAGAGATACCTACAGGTGAGGGGTTATGTGACATCACCTACGCCCAATGGCTACATATATGTTCAACTACCCCATGTGTCAGTCTTTGAGGTGCCGTTTTACATACTCCTAGCGTTGGTGGTAATCACCGTGGTTAACTCAGTTACTGGAGCTAAGTGGACCAATGTGCAGGTTATAATTAGGCAGAGGAAAATCACCGGTGGTAATCAACTGGACATTATCAAGGGGGTGTTAGATAGGGTTGGGGTTAAGTATGAAGATGTTGATAATGGGGTTAGGGTAGGTGGGACTATGGTGCTGCTGAAAGGTAATTCGTTAATTCTAGTTAAGGATTCCATTGAAACTGAGGTTAGCCCTGATGTTGCGCTAGCCGAGTTAGTCAGGGCTGGGGCTGACCAATTGATTAGGACTGCTGGGGATGATTATGAAGGTGAGTAGGGTCCTGCTAATAGCTCTATGCATAATGGCGCTGGTATTGGTAATCAAAGCTGATGTAGTATTCACATACATTGGATTAATTAATGTGTACGTAATTAAATCACCAATAACCGTGGTACCTGGGCAATGCCCATGCGGTTGCTCCTCATGGTCGCAAACAAATAATGGCTTCGCGACGACAATAACAGGCTATACGCTTAGCACGACCAGTGGTTACGTATTAACCACACCATTTGTTCAATTCAACACTGCCACAGGGGGCACATTAACAATGACCCTTACCCCAAGCCAGTACTTGGCTAATGATTACGTGAACGGCACAATAATATACCCAACACCGGGAAGCTTCAGCCTTGGTGTTGGTAATTACCTATTGATACAAAAACTAACCCTAAACACGGCTGTGTCAAGTACTTCAATAACGCTGAGTGGTCAATACAACTACACGGTGGGTGGGGTAACGTTCCAGTACTCGTTCAGCGAGACCATAAATCCACCTAGTGCCAACGTAATGAACCTACTCAACGGTTTACAAGCCTTCTACGTACCGCACGTGTACCAGGGCGACAATGGAGGTACGCCAACAAATCAATGGCCAGTGTATTATGGGCCATCGACAGCGAGCCAGTACTGGAGCTACATATCAACTAGTATAAACCAGCCCGTGCTTAAGATGGTTCCCTCAAGTCAATCCTGGTCCTCGGGTGCCATGTTTTGGCAGGAATACTACAGCGGGGGCTTGGTGACAATATCGATGATTGGTACGTACTCTTACAATAACCCATCAGCCTCCGTATACCCGTATGTGGGTGACGGCTACATAATATACCTATTCTTAAAACCAACAAAGTGGAGAATAAGCTCCAGTTACAATTACTCAATACCCTACGTAGCCTCCAACATCTATACGACGGCCATATCTCCAGTGCAGGGTGACGTAATGTTCCCCCAAAGCAGTGGAACCTACATTGTGGTTGAGTGGAATCCACTGTGGCAGTACGCATACAGAACAAGCGGTGCCACTGGGCAGTGGGACGTATGGTTAGCAACTAACCCAAACGGTATCACGGCATATGTTAGTCCATACCCATCGCCAAACCTCGGTTGGCCATACGCCGGTTGGGATGGTATTGGTACAGGAGCCTTCCAGCCTAACCCTGGTGACTACATATGCATAACCGTTACCTACAACCCAAGCACAAACACCCTCAGCGGCGTGGCCTATGACATGAATACTGGGCAGTCAGCAAGCTTCACACTAAACCTAAACGGCTACTACACACCACCGGGCAGTGGGTCTTACGTGTTTGGGGTTGATGGGACTAATGGCGCTGGGCAGGCTAATTGGGCCATCGTTTACGTGAATTACCTAAACGCAGCGAGCATAGGTGTAGGTAATACTCGCTTAGGCACGCAGATAGGCATGCAAACCACCACATCCATTAGTTACCTAACTGTAACCGGGAATAGATCATCCACCCATGTGCACATTAGCTAGGTGCAATCATCATCATGGCATTGGTCAAGCCTCATCCTTTAGGATGGGGTTATTTGCTTGAGGTTTTGGTGTGCCGGTTGGTGTTTTGTTTCTTCACCTCAATAGGGCAGGGGGAGTCATAAGGTTTATAACTCACTGGCAATGCATTCAAATGGTGAGTTGGTGAGTTTGGCTGAGGAGATTAAGCGGGTCTTGATGGAGCACCCGGAGATCCTAGTGGAGGTTCTCACAGCTAAGCCGGAGGTAATCTATGAGGCGCTGGCTAAGTTAACTCCCTGGCAGAACCTGGCCACAAAGGATGACTTAAAGAGGTTAGAGGAGAAGATGGCTACAAAGGAGGACCTGAAGAAATTGGAAGAGAAGATGGCGACTAAGGAGGAATTGAAGAGGTTGGAGGAAAGAGTGAATAGCATTGAGGAAAGAATGGCGACCAAGGAGGATTTAAAGAGACTAGAGGAAAAGATGGCAACTAAGGAAGAATTGAGGGCGGTCGAGACATCCCTTAGAGAGGATATGAGGAAGGTTGAGGCATCCCTCAGGGAGGATATGAGGAGACTCTGGCTTGCACTAAACGCCCTGGGCGCCAGGTGGGGTGTGTTCAGTGAGGATGCATTTAGGAGTGGCGTTAGGGAGCTGCTTAAGGATGCGGGGTATACCGTGGACAGGTGGGTTTATTACGATGATAAGGGCTACGTCTACGGATACCCAAGCGAGGTTGAGTTGGACATAATAATTAAGGATGGGAGGACCCTAGCCGTTGAGATAACCTCAGCCCTGAAGAGGGGTGACTTACAGCAGATAAGGAGAAAGGTGGAGTTGTTCAGCGCAGTCACGGGCAGGAGGATTGACGCCGTCTACGTGATAACGCCGTTCATACATGACAAGAACCCTGACGCCGTGGCTGCTGTGGCAAGCTCCATGGGGATTAACGTGGTGTGGCCCAGGCCATGAGGGTACTGATGTTAACTTAACCTTAAGCCTATTGGCGGCCACCCCTGGTTATTAGGGGTAGGTTCCTCTCCCTGGCTAGTTCATTAATTGGCTTACCCTTGACAAGTTCCCTAATCACATTAACCAGTTCACCCATGCCCACCCTAACCTGCATCCTAGTGTCCCTATCTCTAACCGTGACTGAGTTGTCCTTCAACGTGTCCGTGTCCACGGTTACGGCTAGTGGTGTGCCTAGGCTATCCCACTTGGCGTACCTGGCCCCTATGGTGCCATTGTCATCATAAACGGCTACGATTCCCTCGTTAATCAACGTGTCCCTAATCCCCCTAGCCACCTTAGCTAAGTCATCCCTGCTCACTATCGGTAAGACAGCCACCGTGACTGGTGCTATGTCCCTCGGTAGCTTAAGCACAACCCTCCCCTCGATGGTTGTGTAGGCGTTTTCGAGGGTCACGTAGATTATCCTATCCACGCCGAAGGATGGCTCAACCACGTGCGGTATGAACCTTTCCGTGTTGATTCTCCTCTGCTCAACCTTAACGAAGACCATGTCCCTAGTCACCCTATAGCCATTAACAATGGCCTCACCCCTATTGGTCAACTCCTCGGCCAGTTCCTTGGCATTAACCCCAGCCAGCGCCCTTAGGACTAGGGGGGCTTGTTCACCGTAAACCTCCCTGATCCTGGATGGGTTTGGGTAAACCCTATACTCCTCAACGATCCTAGGCTCCTTAAGCCTCCTAACCGCTGAAATATCCTGCCCACTGTAGGTGGCGTGCCTACTCAAGTCATAGTCACCCCTGTAGGCGTGTCCACTAACCTCAAGCCACCCGAAGCGCTCCGTCTTAACCAACTGGTCGTACACCATCCTTGCGTAGTGGGCTCTCTCATTGGGTAGCTTGGCCATGAACAGCTGCCTCTCCCAGGGCACCCCAAGGCCTTCGAGGAATTTGACGGCCAGGGCCATGTAGAAGGCCATCCACTCATTAGCTACATAACCCCTCTCAGCAGCCTCACCTGGCCTAACAACCCTAGGCTCACTAACACCCTTGGCCACGTCCTCCTCGGTCAGTAGCCTCAACTCAACGTCCTCGACGTCACCTAGGTATGGGCATGAGCTGCTTTGGGGGTCGAAGAAGAGTTCAATCTCCATCTGCGAAAACTCCCTCAACCTAGCCAACCCCTGCCTGGGCGATATCTCATTCCTACCTACCTTGCCGATCTGGGCCACGGCAATGGGTAGCTTCCCCATCACCCTGTATATCCTGTTAAAGTTGACGAACATGCCCTGAGCCGTCTCTGGCCTCAGGTAGCCTGTGTTCTCACTGTAGGGGCCTATGGTTGTTTTAAACAGTAGGTTAAACCTCTGGACGCTGGTTAACTCGCCACCGCAAACTGGGCACTTAATTCCATGCTTCCTGATTAAGCCTGTTAACTCCTCCTCATTAAGGCCCTCCGTCTTAACCTTAACCCCCCTCTTACCCAACTCCTCCTCAATGAGGTGGTCAGCCCTGTACCTGCGGCCGCATTTACTGCAGGTTACCAGGTAGTCGGTGAAGTTCTCGACATGACCACTGGCCTCGAAAACTATGCCGGGCATTATCATGGGTGTTTCCACCTCGTACGTGAAGTCCATGTAAGGCAGTATGAACATCCTCCTCCACTTCTCCACAATATTCCTCTTCAGTAGGACACCCAACATGCCGTAGTCGTAGAAGCCACCTACCTCCACCTTACCTCTATAGATGTCGAAGCTCGGCCAGTAGTAGCCTAACTCCGCTATCACCTCATCAAATTTATCCGACACGGAGGCTCAGGTTGAGGGGGCTTAAATGCTTTCCTAAGCCCAACCGAGTTAATCATTGAGGTAACTAGGGAAATTGCTACGTTGAATGTAGATTAGCATTGTGTTACGTGAGAAACCTCACCCATTCATAGTATCTCCCTGGCGAACCTGTAGTGAACGTAAATGTAGGGTGCATCGCCAACAGCAGCCCATAGGGCCGATGCTAAGTAGCCGTGGAGCAGGTTTAGGGTTAGGAGTAGTGTGAATAGTACCAGCATTATGGTCTCGATGGGCGGTGACTTGATGATGGCTAAACCACCCTTGGGTGTCACATCCCAACCCCTGAACCGAAGTCCCAACAACCCCCTTACGTATGAGTAAAGGACCTGTAGACCCATGGCCATTACCATTGCCGATGACCTGCCGGCGGAGTACATGTTTAAGCCCCCCTCCCCATGCCTAAGCGGTATGTAGCCGTAGATGAACGCCAGTGCACCGTATAGGAGTAGTAGTGGTAGTGTAACTAGCCCCACGAGACCCCCCAGGGCCAGTGATGAGGCGCTCACGATTAGGCTACTTAAAACAAAGAGTCCTGGGGTTATGTATTGGGTTAGGAGCATTAAAGCATCCAACTTGACCCTAGCCTCAGCTCTACTCCTCAGTAACTTGCCCATCATCCTCCTTAACGCGTCAGCCACCCCATAGGCCCATTTACTCTGTTGGAACTTAAAGACGCTGTAGGTTCTGGGGTTCTCCACGCCAACCACCTCACCATCGATGAAATCTACATCGTAACCCCTTGAAATTAACTTAAGCCATACATATACGTCGTCCTGGGGGCCACTACCACCCCAGGCGTCAACATCCTTAAGCGCACTTGCCTTAAACACAGTGCCGGTCCCAACAACAAGCGCAGGTAGACCCCTGGCCTTCCTACCACCCTGTATAGTGTCAACCGCCAGCTTCATTGACGCTGAAACGGCCTCTGAGACTAAGGTGTCCCTATTATAACCATACCACCTACCGGCCACGGCAACCACATGCCTGTTCATTAGGCTGCAGGCGTCTATGGGGAGGTTTGGGTCTATGAGCGAGTCCACGTCCATGGTTAACACGTAGTCGCCGCTTGAGTGCCTGAATCCATAGTCAAGGGCCCCGGCCTTCCCAGCCTGCTTAACAGTCCTCCTAAGCACCTTAACGTTACCCCCAATGCCGCTGAGGCTGCGCCTAAGCTCATTAACGTAATCCTCCTCATCATCAGACACCACTACGACCTCAATGGGGCCAGGCCAGTTAAAACCCAGTGCCCTCTTGACAGCGTTAACAACAGTGCTTAACTGCTCATGCCACGTCGGTATTATCACGCTTAAGGTGCCGCCGTTAATGCATTCACTGGGTTTAATATTCCGTATCCCCCTTTTCCTGTAGGTTACGTAATTGTGCACGTCGTATATTAATACTGCTATTGGGTGAAGCATCAATATAGCCACTACGGCTGCGGTAACGATGAGGGGGGTGGTCATACTTCAGTGTCATGGTTGCTTGGTATTTAACGATTATTCAATTGGGTTAATGCTTATTTACAACCAGCTACTAGGCCTAGTTATGAGACTGCTAACCTTTGAGGTTAATGGGGTCGTTAAGGTTGGCTTATACACAAACAGGGGCATAGTGGACTTACCCAAGGCCTACCTGGCAATTTACGAGGCTGAGTCGGCGCCGGACTTCCTTTACTCAATGAGGAGGTTGATTGAGAGTGGTGAGCCGGTCCTTAGGCTCATTAGCGAGCTGGGTGATAGGGCTATTAAGTCTGGTAGGGGGGACTTGCTCATTAACCCGGCTTCAATTAACTGGCTTCCACCTGTAACTGACCCAGAGAAGATTCTTTGCGTTGCGGTTAATTATAGGGCTCATGGTGAGGAGAGTAGCACAACGCCCCCTGAGAGGCCTTACTTCTTCCCTAAGTTCAGGAATGCGTTGATTGGTAATGGGCAACCCATAGTTAAGCCTAAGGCGTCCAATAAGGTTGATTGGGAGGTTGAGCTTGGTGTGGTTATTGGGAGGAGGGGTAAGTACATTGATGTTAAGGATGCCCTCAACCACGTCTTCGGCTACGTGGTGACTAACGACATATCCATGAGGGATTGGCAGTTCCCATCAATGGACCAGTTCGGCATGGATTGGATACACGGTAAGTCCATGGATGGGGCAATGCCCGTCGGCCCATACGTGGTCACCAGGGATGAGGTACCTGACCCACACAACCTCAGGCTCACCCTCAGGGTTAATGGTGTTGTGGAGCAGGATGGAAACACAAGGGACTTAATATTCAAGATACCTGAACTAATACACTGGGCATCCCAGGGCATTACCCTTAAGCCCGGTGACTACATATCCACGGGGACCCCTGCCGGTGTCGGCTTCCCGAAGGGTAAGTTCCTTAAGCACGGTGACGTGGTTGAGGCTGAGGTTGAGGGCATTGGCCTACTCAGGAATCCCGTGGTTAATGAGGAGTAACACCGGTGTAGGGTGACGGTTCACCGCGCCTCCAGGATAAGGCAGCCTTAAGTAGGGCTAGGAATAATGGGTGGGGTCTCGTTAACCTACTCCTGAATTCTGGGTGGAATTGGGTTGCTATGAAGAAGTAGTGGTTGTGGAGTTCAATGGCCTCAACCCTAGGTACATCAGCCCTCATGGCCGAGAACACCAACCCAGCCTCCTGAAGTTGCTTAAAGTACCTCGGGTTAACCTCATACCTGTGCCTATGCCTCTCCTTAATCCTCAGGGAACCGTAAACCCTATGCATGATGCTGCCCTCAACAATGTTAATATCCCTATTACCGAGTATCATGGTCCCACCCATTTTATCGATGCCCTTCTCCTCCGGTGTTATGTCTATGACTGGGTTAGCCGTGTCGGGGTTGACCTCGGTGGTGTGGGCATCCTTAAGACCAAGCACGTCCCTTGCGTACTCCACCACCGACAGTTGCATGCCGTAGCAAATGCCCAACGTGGGTATGTTGTTCTCCCTGGCGTGCCTAATGGTCATAATCTTCCCCTCAACCCCCCTGGCGCCGAAGCCTGGGAGTATTATGTAGGCGTCGGTCTCCATCTTAGTGAGTACATCTGGATCCTTCTCCACCTCCTCTGAGTCACACCAAATTATCCTAGGCTTAACCCCCAGCCAGGCCGCCGCATGCTTAATAGCCTCAACGATGCTTATGTAGGAGTCCCTCAACTTAACGTACTTACCGCATAACGTTACCCTAACCTCCTCCGTGGCGTTGATCATCGCATCAACCAACTTGGGCCAGTCACCCCAATTAGGCTCACTCACCTTAGCCCTAAGCAGCTCGGTGAGGCTATCACCCAACCCCTGTTCATCAAGTATCAGGGGTACCCTGTATATGGTGTCTACGTTGTAGGAGTTGAATATGAGTCGCTGGGGCACGTTGGTGAATAGGGATACCTTAGCCTTAACATCACTGCTTATGGGTTTGGTTGACCTAACCACTATTATGTCGGGTTGTATCCCAACCCTCCTAAGCTCCATGACGCTGTGTTGGAGTGGCTTTGTCTTGAACTCGTCGGTTACGTCAAGTATCAGCACCGGCGCCACGTGAACAAACGCAACCCTTCCATTCTCCTCAAGCCTCATCTGCCTAGCGGCCTCTAGGAATGGTAGGCTCTCGTAATCACCCACAGTGCCCCCTATCTCAACCACCACCACGTCCCAGCCCTCACTGGCTATTGACCTAATCCTAGCCTTAATCTCATTGGTTACGTGTGGGATTAACTGGACGGTCTGCCCCAGGTAGGACCCCTTCCGCTCATTGTTAATGACGCTTAGGTAAACCTGCCCAGAGGTTATGTTGTGGTTCTTGGATAGTTCAACGTCGAGGAACCTTTCATAGTGCCCAAGGTCAAGGTCCGTTTCGCCACCATCGGCGGTTACGTAAACCTCACCATGCTGGTATGGGTTCATTGTACCAGCGTCCACGTTTAAGTATGGGTCTATTTTAATGGCGGTTACCGAGAGGCCCCTAACCTGGAGGATCTTAGCTATGGACGCCGTGGTAATGCCCTTACCAACACTGCTCATTACTCCGCCTGTAATAAAAATGAACGCCGTCATGAAGCTTCATTAATGCGTTGCTTATAAACCTAACGAATTTAAGACCCAGTATCTACGTTACCCTTTTAAGATTCCTGGTGTTGAATGAGCAATGCAGCCACCCTACAATTACCCACATCAATACACTCAGGAGCGTAAGGGGAGGAGTTTGGGGTTAGTCTTAATAGCCATTGGCCTAATCTTGATGATAATTGCTGTGGTTTTGGCATACATGGAGTACGTCAATGTCTCACCCCTGGATAAGTACCTTGGTTCAAGTCCAAGCATTAATGGTGTACTTGAGTTAATAGGCTACGTGACCTATAAGTCCGTCTTCATAGTCATCATTGCGTGGATTGGCTCCATGATAATGGCTAGGGGTGTTCAATCCTATGTTGGGCAAGGTCGTTGAGGCATTTCTAATACTCATCCTGGCTATTGAGGTTTTCGCAATGCTGCTCTCAATGGCATCCATTATTAAGGGTGTATCAATAACCGTGAATCAGGTGGGCAACATATACACCACCAGGATATGCCTAAGCAATGTTGCCCCCATGAACGTTGGAATTTACGCGGGTTCAAGCGGCGTGATGCTTCATCCAGGTCAGTACGGCTGCTTGGTCGTCAATTCAACGCAACTCCTAAGCAACATTACGTTAGCCATTGGCTTACTCAACGTTACCCTTGGTGTTGGTTATGCCAAGTAGGGTTAAGTCGGTGGTCAGTAATGTAATTGCGGACATAGTACTACTACTGATCCTATACCTACTCTTCAGCCTAATGGGCTACGCAGTCTCATTAACCGGCCTACTATTGGTGGTGGTAGCCGTTGTGGCCGCTGGGGTTAGGTCCATAGTTAAGGGCACTGACCACTCCGTGTTTGCACTGGTGGCGTCGTTAATCGAGGGTTTGGCCCTACTCTCCCTATTCACCATAAGCATAGGCCCAACCTCGTTCATGGGGGTGACCACCGTGTCCCTGTCACCAACACTCTACTACATAGTCGCATTGTCAATTGTGGCCTACCTGCTCTACACCATGATTGATGATACGCTTTCCACGGACTAACCTACTTCAACCTGCGGGTGTTGAGGAACTCGGCAACCGCATTGGGCATATTGGGGAGGTCCATAATGCTCAATACACCTAACCTAATGGATGCTATCTGATTTGCGAACCTGCATGAATCAAGGTCACTAAGCCCCCTTAACACACCCGTTATGTATGCCGCGTTAAAGGCATCACCAGCCCCAACAGTGGTAATGATTCTACTGGGCTTGGTGGCTGGGCACCTAGTTGCCTCACCACCACTGATGAGTAATGCCCCCTTACCACCTAGCTTAACCACGAAGGTTCCCCCACTTCCCCTCATAAGCCTAATGGAGTCCCTGAACCCTGAGTTGTACAGGGCCTTGGCCTCAGAGTCGTTGAGCAGAATAGCCTTGAAGACTCTGGTTAGGTTAGGTATGTGGCTTCTAATAACGCCAGCCGCAGGCCCTGGGTCAAGGAACAGTGAACTGCCGTCCCTCAACCCAGCTTCAATAATCTTCATGACAGTCTCCCTAACCGTGGCTGAGTGGGGGATGTTGAAGCCGCTTATGAAGATTGCCTTAGACTCCTTAACAATGTCCTCATCCGCATCCGTAGGTTTTAAATGCTTACCAGCCCCTATGAAGCCTATGAAGGCGTGCCTCCCCTTATCATCAATTATGTTGTTTGAGATTGAGGTGTAGGCGCCCTTAACCCTCCTTATGAGGCCTGTGTAAACCCCAGCCTCATTAAGCATTCTCATGAGCAATTCAGCTGCGTAATCATCACCAAGCGCATCCACCACGGCTACCTTAAGGCCGAGTTTACTGGCCACCACTGCGACATTGCATGCGCCACCGGGTGATGGTACTGGTTCGCTGGTTAACGCAACATCATTAACCCTAATGGGTAGGTACTTGACCCTGTAGTAGAGGTCAAGGACGCAGTCTGACACCACAAGTAGGTCGAACATATTTTCACTTACCCCAAACCCTCACACTAACCCCCCTCCCGGTCTCGATGCCTGCTATGTACCAAAGGATGCTTGCCGCAGTGCCGACGCTGAATATTGCTGTATCCATTATTAAATACATGTTTATGGGTATGTAGGCTGAGGCGAATATGACTGGTATTGAGCCGCCTAGGGAGATTACTCTCACTAGTGCTGTGAACGTGCCTCTTCTGCTAACCCTCCAGTACTCCGACTTAAGCGTGTCCTCGGTTAGGAAGTAGGCGTTGACCAGTATTGAGAACGTTATGTATAGGGGCCAGAATAGGTTTAGGTTACTTGACCAGTGGTTAACAGTGATGGCGATGGCCAGTGACGTTAAGGACACCCCAACTGATGATGCTAATAGGAGTAGTCTCCTGCTTACTGAATCCGCCAGTAGGCTTATTGGGATGCCGGATGCGAATGATGCTATTGAGAAGACTAGGATTAACTGGTTGGTTAAACTGGGTAGGAAGTATGGGCCTAGGGTTAGGGCCATTAGGCTAAAGCCAGCCGTGTAGGCCCACCCAATTAACCCACCCACAAGCACCCTAAGCCACATCGGTGGTTGATTAACGGTAGTAATGGGCCACATGGAGGCACTGCTTCCATTTGCATTCACCTTAAGGAATCTTTCAACCTCTCCAGCGGCCACATCACCCTTACCCACCGCCTCAAGCCACATCACGGACTCAGGCAGCATGCCCCTAATCACGTAGAGTATGGGCACCGTGATTACTAGGGTTAGGCCTATGGCCAGCCTTTGCATCAACACTGATGATAGGTTGAGGAAGGCTAATGCAGATGCCAGTGCGCCACCCAGGTTTGTGAAGTTGAGCACAAGGAAAACGACCCTACTCCTAACCCTCCTTGGGAAGTACTCATGGGTAGCCGCCATAACCGTGTTATACTCCCCACCCGTCGCCATTAGTAGTAGGCTCAGGAACAGTAGTAGCGTAAGGTACTCACCACCTATTGTTAGGCCAATGGCTCCCACAATGTACATCAGCAACGTTAGATACAAGGTGTTCCTCCTGCCTATTAAATCAGATAAAGGCCCCATGGTGACTCCGCCAATGAGTAGCCATAGGGGTGGCCATATGGTTAACAGGGCTGTCAGGTACCTTGGCACCAAGACCCAGCCGGTTGCTATGTATGATATTGAGTATATGTAGGCCTCAATCATGGTACTCAAACTAAATGAAACCAGGGCAATTGTGTGAACCAAGCCCCAACCGGACTCCTCAATCACCGAGGACACAAAAATTAGGATAATTATCCTATTTAAAAGCTTTACCTGAACATTAAACAACAATACCTAACACCATCACGTTCAATAATCACTTGAGCTTATTATCGTGGCTAACCTATATGGTGTTAGGTAGAATAATCTGAAGAAAACACCACCTAACACCTTAGCTGATAGCCCCTTAAGACAATACATTGCACTAAGCAAATGAGCATGGGGTCTAAAGTGTTAGGTAGAATAACCTGAAGGTTATTCTACCTAACACCACACAAACTAATAGGTGTTAGGTAGTAAAATCTACAGAAAGTATAGCCTAACACTCCTCATGGCTGGCATTATCAAGTGTTAAGTGAGCTATCCATTAGTAATTAAGGTAAGGTAGGTGATGCTCATATGTTTAATATAAATGTTGCAGATATGTTGGTGTTAGGTAGTATTTTCTTTAGATTATTCTACCTAACACCATATTTCGATCACTTAACAATACCGGCGTTGAGTGGTTACAACTGAAAGTCTTGTCCTTTAGGGTGAGGTGTGGGGAGGGTTGTTGCAGTGAGATAGAGAACCCCGCGCCTGTGCTGTTGGGGGAGGTCAGTTGTCTTTATGCCCGTGTTAGTAGGTTATTAGTTGGATAGGCTTTGCTATGCTTTTAAAGGTGTAGTTGGTTTAGGTGTTATGGTTAAGTATGATGCTGTGGTTATTGGTGCTGGTCATAATGGGTTGGTGGCGGCTAATTACCTAGCCTCAAGTGGCCTTAGGGTCCTTGTGGTTGAGAGGAGGGGTGTGGTGGGTGGTTTGGCGGCCAGTGAGGAGCTTAGGCCAGGTTTTAAAATGCCCACGGGCGCCTATGTGTTGAGCCTATTTAAGGGTAGGTTGATTAGGGAGCTTGGCTTAGATAAACTGGGCCTTAGGGTCTACCTGAAGGAGCCGGGCCTATTCCTACCCTTCCCAAACGGCGGGAGCATAATGATTTGGCCTGATGAGGGTAGGACGGTTAAGGAGGTTGAACGCTACTCCAAGTTAGACTCCCTAAACTACCCAAGGTGGGTTTCCTTCTGGGACGCCTTCGCATCGCTCATAGACCCACTCCTTTACCTACCACCCCCAAGCCTAGAGGAGCTTATTGACGAGGTTAGGAGGCTAGCCCCCTTAATAGGGGTCTTGAGGGGTAGGGCTGAGGCCTTCATTGAGGAGTTCGCGTATGCCTTAACCACAAGCGCCGCTAGGATGCTTAACGATTACTTCGAGTCGGAGGAACTTAAGGCTGCCTTAGTTGAGGATGGGGTTGTGGGCACCTTCGCCGGCCCATACACACCGGGTACAGCCTACGTGCTGGCCCACCATGTCATGGGTGAGGTTAACGGTGTTAAGGGGGCCTGGGGTTACGTTGAGGGTGGCTTAGGTAGGTTGAGTGAGCTTTTGGCTGAGAGGGCGAGGGGCCTTGGGGTTGATGTACTGCTTAACGTTGGTGTTAGAAGGATACTGGTTAAAGATGGTTCAGTTACGGGGGTTGAGTTAACGGATGGTAGGGTTGTTGAGGCTAGGGTCGTTTTATCAAGCGCAGATGTTAAGACAACAATGCTTAACCTCCTAGACCCAGACACGCTGGGTGGGGATGTTAGGAGGAGGATAAGTAACATTAGGTCGATTGGGGTTTCGGCTAAGTTGATCGGTGTTCTTAAGGAGCTACCTAAGTATAGCGTCAAGGATGCGGACCCCATGATTGGGCATAGGGCCTCCGCATTAATAATGCCGAGTGTTGACTACGTTGAGAGGGCTTACCGTGACGCCCTCTCGGGTTCCTTCAGCAGGGAACCGTGGATATCGATAAACATACCCACGGTCTACGACCAGTCAATAGCTGCGCCGGGCTACCACGTATTCTCAATGTTCATCCAATACGCCCCTAGGACACTTAAGTGGGGGCCTGAGGATAAGGCTAGGCTTAGGGAGGTTGTTTATGAGACTGTTGAGCAGTACATGCCCGGCTTTAGGGATAGGGTTATCTTCGACCACGTGTTAACACCGCTGGATTACGAGGTTGATTACGGTACAGTTGGGGGTAACATATTCCACGTAGACATGACCCTTGATCAAATATTCACGAATAGGCCAATGCCAGGTATGTCAAGGTACTCAACGCCGATTAAGGGGCTTTACCTATGTGGGTCGGATGCCCATCCAGGGGGTGGGGTTACAGGTGCCCCTGGGCGTAATGCGGCATTAACAGTGCTTGAGGATCTTGGGTTAATTAAGCGTAGCAGGGTGCTTAACCTACTTGACTTATTAACAATGGCCATTAAGCTGCTTAGAACATGAAGGCTTGGATTACTGGTTTAAAATGGCTTACCTAACGGGCTTCTGCTTCTTACCGAGCAATATAGCCTTAAGGCTGACGCCGTTAACCTTAGTAACCTTAAACCTAACGCCAGGCAGGTCACCGTATGCCCTACCCTCTGACCCACCTATCCTCTCAATTACCACCTCATCATGCTCATTAATCACGTTCAAACCACCATCCCAAGGCACGAAGGCGGTGACAACCTTACCATTCTTAGTTAACTGAACCCTAACACAGTTGCCCGTGACGAAGCCGTTGGCTATGAAGTTGTGGTGCTCGCTCTCTGTTGTAACATCCCACAGCTTATCATTCCACTCCACGGGTCTCACCTCGGAGACTACATCCCAGACAAACCCTGAATCACCTAACCCTAACGTAGCTTCGTTAACCCACCTGTTGAAGGGTACGCCCTTAACACCCCTACGTAGGTACTCGTAGGCTAATACAGCCAGGTAATCACCACTCCTATTGTATGCATAGCCTATCCTCCCGAATAATCTCATTAGGTTCTCAGCATCATTACGTATGGATATTCCCAGCCTAATGACGCTAACGCCATCCTCCTCTGTTATGCCAGGGTAACTAAACACCGATGCCTCCACCCCGAATTCGGAGAGCAGTGCCTTAATGTCGTTTAGGAATGCCTCGCCCTGCCTCGCTAGGTGCATAGCCTTACGGATGATTAACGTTGGTGGTTCGAACGCATCCCCATCACCATTAACCTCAGGCTTACTTAACGCCCCACCTAGGTAGGCGGCTAGGAACTCCACCTTAACGTCTGGGGGG
>Ga0081474_121941_pt1 | contig 19550 bp, 16 predicted proteins | sample OneHunmetagenome_2_FD_70978 | JGI IMG/M metagenome (GOLD analysis project Ga0081474, IMG submission 70978) | Ferrous microbial mat communities from One Hundred Spring Plain, Yellowstone National Park, USA v2 (version 2) | ecosystem: Environmental > Aquatic > Non-marine Saline and Alkaline >... | reverse complement strand
ACTTGGACTCCACATACTTCTTGAACTCCTCATCATTAAGTAACTCACTAATATTCCTCAGTAAGCTATTAAGCTCCCCAAGAACATCCACAGCCTTCTTAACTGCATCGATGCGTAGCTTCCTCTTCATAAGTTCCATTATCTCCTCATGCTCTAATGCTGGGGTTAACACATATGCCCAGGCTATAGTACTTAGATGGGGATTAATACTGCCTAACTTATTCAGCAAATCAGCAACCCTATTAACTATGCTTGCTTTCTCGCTATCACTAAAATACCTAGGATACGTCCTGAGCAAGCTGGCGTAGGCGGTTATCGCATAGACTAGGGACCAGGCATGCTTCTCAATCTCATCACCATACCTGCCCAACACGTTATTCACTTCATTGAATACGTACTCAACTGTATCATGGTCAAGGTTACCTATATACAATGCGTGGGCTAATAGTTCGAGGTATCTATGAGGCGCCTTAGCATGCAACGGCTTTAAAGTACGTAGTATTGGCTCAACATTGCTTACTAGTCTAACATTTCGTATTGCGAATAATGCTATATACAATGCTAAATCTGCATCACTAGGTTTGATGACTTCGCTCAACATAGCGGCAATTGAGTCTAAACCAAGCACATAAAACGACTCAATGAAATAAATACCGACTCTCTCCCTGGCGTTATCAAAAACCTTATTTACCTCGTTAATAATCTCCTCGTATCTATCAATGAACGCAATGGTAATGGATAACCTATGAACATAGATTAGGACTAATATTAATGGTGAAATTCTGTTACCAATGAGTAGGTAATTATCAATATCACACCGCCTTAAATCATCACCTAGGGACTTGATAACACCCTCAGGTAGCTTAGGTACTAGAGGATACCCAGCCAAGGCTAGCCCAATGATTAATGCGGCCCTCCTCCAGCAGTTGCTGAAATCCCTTAGTGCGTCTATAAGCTTCTCGCCGTAGTTATCTACGAAGTACTTCACGGCACTGCCTACATCCCCCATCTCCGAGACCTTTTTCAATGACTCCCTAACTGTTCTTAGCCTCCAGGGCTTCAATGCGTCACCGAGTTCCTCACATTCCTCGCCCCCATTCGCAATGCACTTAAGCAGCTCCCCTATCGAATCCTCGATTAAGTCGTGCTGCCTATGGGCCAACCAACCCCTCAACTCCCCACCCTCCGCGCCATAGAGCATCTCCGCACCCCCCTCCTCGCCAATCAACTCAACAATGCTGGGCGTCAGTATTGGGTTGCCGGGCCTTACTTCATTAACGAATGGCCTCCTTAACGCGAAGATCTCAACCAAGGCCTTGGCTGTGTCTGGGTCTTCGTGGACTTTGAATAACCCATTCATATGCAGTATTATGAATGCCTCAGCTCTACCCTTGGCGCTGTTGATTAACCTCTCGACCTCACCAACACTGCAATTGTTTCTCGCCAGTTCCTCGCCGATAAGCCTAGCTATTAATGCATGACCAGAGTCGAACTTTGCTAATTCGCCTGCTAATTTGCTGAGCACGTCATTGCTTAGTGTGCACCCACTGGGTTTGTCCCTCGTCCTTGAATACTCCCCAATCAACTCGGCTAGGAACTCAGTATTAATAAGTCCCTGCGAGACATCTAGCCTGTACTTCTCCAGTGCATTCCTCACTTCCTCACTCAATGTATTGTAGATGTCGCTTGGTAGTACAATGAGTGTGAGTGGTTTCGAAGCTTTAGGGCTTATTGAGTTTACAACCTTCATCAAGTTATTTACTGTCCTCTCGATGCTTGTTTGCATAGGTGCCTCCACGTCAATGTCCCCTCTCTCATAGGCCTCGGTTGACACTGAGTCGTAGAGTATGAGCAACCTACCGAATTTCTCACCGTAGTTCTCAACGAACGTGACAAACTTCGGGTAATTGTAATTCTCTGCATCAAGCCTATCAACACGTGCAACTAGTCCAATATCGCTGTTCATGAACAACTCCCAAATCACGGCTGCAGCCAGTGTCGACTTTCCAATGCCCTTGGGCCCAACAACCACAACGAAACCATTGCTCGTAAGCCTACCCCTAACCTCGTTAGCCAATTCGTTGAACTTGCCAACCCTAACAATGCTGTGGTACCCATCCCCAACCCTAATCCTCAACTCACCACTCTCAACACGGATGTTTGGGTAAATCCTACCTTTCGCGAACTCGTTGGCATCAGCCGTGACTATGCCCGCCGGCACCTCCTGCCTGAACAACTCAAACTTCTCCTCAAGCTCCTTAATCCTCCCCTTAATTTCATTAACCATCGTCTCCAACTCATCTATGCTTAAGCCCGTTATGTCCATTAACGCCCTATAGGCCTCATCATAACTCATCCCCATTGCGTAGGCAACCCTATAAACCAACAATTTACCCAACTCATTAAACTCAAAACCGCCGCCCGGCTTCTCCACCCTTAACGTCTTAAGGCTATTCCTAAACTCAATGATTTCCTCGACGTAGCTCTTCTCCTTCCTACTGAATGCCATGTATGTGAGCACCGAGATGAGGGCTAGGGCAGCCTCGGCACCCACACCTACCAGTGGGTTTGCTATACCAATTAATCTAATTAAGCTACTGACCACGTAATACGCGAAGTTGTTCACGAAGCTGCTTAGAAACGCCACAGACGACTCATCCCACCTAAGCAAGTCCTCCCCCAAACCCAGAACCCCGCGTAAAGTTTCATCAATGGCTTTGAAGTAGGCTTCAACCCAGCCCCTCAACTCCTCCCTAGCCCCATCCTCATTCTTCTTAATCAAGTCGATGACCTCCTCGACCAAGCCCGGCGGTACGTACTCAGCCTTAAACCACTTAATCCTCCTATCCCCAAAGGCCTCCTTAATCAGCTTCAATGCCTTACCGACATCCTCGGAGACGCATTCACTGGGCTCATCCACGCATTTCCCCACTTCATCACGGTCCCACGGTATGTAGTAAGCCATGTGGGGCGAGCCCCCAATACTCCTCCTAGCCCCCTCAACAACAGGCCTTGGGGCTTTATCACCAAGGACCCTCCTCAGCTCCTCAACATCAACCTCCGCACTATCCCTCAGCCTCTTAATCCAGGGCATCATCCCCTTAAGATACTTCATAACCTTCTCACGAAGCCCCGGCTCACCCCTGGCTTCTTCACCCTCGGTCTTAGCGGTTGTGGTTATGCCTGGTATGAGCTCTTCAATGGCGACGCTCGCGCCTAGTTTACCCCTTAGGTGGTTCTTTATGAAAAACGTCTTACCGCTCCTCGGTGGCCCAATGAGAACGAACCTACCACAACCAGAGCACCTGCGAAGGACCTCGCTAACCTCACCCTCATTGAAGCCCTTGAACAAATCAATACTCAATACCGGAACAACTCACTAAACATAGCAGTAATTAGTCATATTTAAGCTTATGCATGCCTAACAATTCGCTTAACATAATATTGTAATTTATAATTATTCATAGTTAATCGTAGATGATGCCATGACTTATAATTACCCTGGACACCTCGTGAACGCTCGTCAACCCAAAGTAAACCCAGAATGATAAGTCACGCATTGAATGGGGGCGTCCTGGAGGCCGTCGCAGGTCAACTTGGAACCGTTTTAACGGCGTCCCATTGGCAAACTCTACTGGAGCAACTTTGGGGGCAGACGTCGAAGCCTTAGTTGAGGCCATAAGGAGGGGCGACGCGGCCAAGGCCCTGGCCCTGCTGAAGTCCGTCGACCCCAGCTCCAGGGACCGGTTCGGCAACACGCCGCTCCACTGGGCGGCGGCCTACGGCCCCGAAGAGCTCGTCAAATCGCTCCTTGACATGAGGGCGGACCCAAACGTCAGGAACAGCAGCGGCGTGACGCCCCTTCACTGGGCGGCCTGGGGCGGCCGCGCAGACAACGTCAGGGCGCTGCTTAAGGCAGGGGCTGACCCCAACGCCAGGGACGACAACGGCTTCACGCCGCTGCACAGGGCCGCTGACAGGGGCCACGCGGAGGTCGCATGGCTCCTCATAGAGAACGGCGCTGACCCCAACGCGAGGGACAGGGAAGGCAGGACCCCGCTCCACTGGGCAGCCGACAAGGGCCACGCGGAGGTAGTCAAGGTGCTCCTCAGGGAGGGGGCTGACATAAATGCGAGGGACGACCACGGCGTCACGCCCCTTCACTGGGCGGCCGAGAGGGGGCACGCTGAGGTAGTATGGCTTCTCCTCCAGAGGGGGGCAGACCCCAAAGCCAAGGACAACTGTGGCCTCACTCCGCTTGACCGGGCGGCCGCCGGAGGCCATGAGGGGGTAGTTAAGATGCTCCTCGAAGCGGGCGCCAGCCCCCGACGCCAAGGACAGCTTGGGCTTGAGCCAGCTGCGCGGGGCCGCGGCTGAGGGTCGTGTAGAGGCCGTTGAGAGGTAGCTCATGGCCTCCTCTTCGGCCAGCGTCCTCGCGGCGACGTCCCTGGCGTGACTAGGCGCCCTGAGGACCTCATCTACTTACCGCCTGAGAGGCTCAGGCAGCTGGCCCAAGCGGGCCCTCGCTGACTTCAGCTGTGAGAGCGGTGCGGCCAGCAGCTGTTAGAGGAGACCACCATGTGCGCCCCCTTCCACTCTATGCCAGAGACTTTTCCCTCGAACCCCTAACTACCTAAAACCTAAGCACATCAAAGTACTTTGTTCCCAATATCCTAGTATCCGTATATCCATGATATTCGAATGGAGGTTTACAGCTTAGTCAGTTTGTTATAACAACTGGGACGCGGGTCGTTCAAGTCAGTAAGTGATCTTACGTCTAAGTCGCGGGACGTGTATAGGTTACGTCAGGCTCCCTCGCTAAGCCCACGGCCTGTAATGATTTCCCAAAACATCTTTTTAGCTCCCTGGCCGTCTCAACCTGACGGCGAGAGTAGTGTACACGTTTGAGTACATACTTAGGAGGGCCTCCCTCCTCTTCCCTGACCAGGTCATAGTTGACAACTACGGGAGGAAGACCTACAGGGAGCTCTACGATGACGTACTGAGACTCATCCCCTTCCTCCAGTCAAAGGGCGTCAGCAGGGGGGACGTGGTGGCCATAATGGGCCTTAACAACGTAAAGTACGTGGAGCTGATATACGCCCTCACCTCCATGGGCGCCATAGTTTACCCCGTGAACGTCAGGCTGCCCCCTGAGCAGGTAATCTACACCCTGAACAAGTCCCACGCCAAGCTCTTCATCTACGAGGACCTGTTCAGGGACTACGCCAAGCTCGTCGAGGGCAGGCTGGGCGGCGTGAAGACCATGTCCCTCAGCGAGGTTGCCTACTCAGACGAGAGGGGGAGGCCGACTAGCGGCAGGGAGGACAAGGCCGTGCTGCTCTTCACGAGCGGCACCACAGGCCTGCCCAAGGCCGTCATGTACACCCAGGAGAAGATGATCATGGGTGCCATGGCCATAGCTAACCAGCTCTCCTACCACAGCGCGCCTGCAAGGCTTAGCCAGGAGGACGTCATGTTCCCCCAGATACCGATATACCACATACTCTCCTGGGGCTCCCTAATCATAGCCCCCATGATAGGCGCCAAGCTCGTCTACGCGGAGAAGTTCGACCCGAGGGCGGTCATTGAGACCATTGACAGGGAGGGGGTGACGTGGATAAGCGTCGTGCCTACCATGATGCAGATGCTCCTCGAGGCAGGCCTCAACAAGGGCGGCCTGAAGGTCCTGATAGGCGGGAGCCCGATAACGGACGGCCTTGCCAGGAGGATGAAGGAGAGGGGCATCAGGTTCTCAGCGATATACGGCGGCACCGACATGCTGGCCGCCTCAATAACGATAGAGACCTACATGGTCAGGGGCGGGTCCCTGGAGCCGCACAAGGTGACGCACCCAGTGCCCATGGCGGAGTTCAGGGTAGACGCTAGGGGCCCTGAGGACAGGGTGGGGGAGATACTCTTCAGGGCGCCCTGGCTGCCTGACGGCTACTATGAGGATGAGGAGAAGACGAGGGAGTCCTTCACCCCCGACGGCTGGTTCAGGACCGGCGACGTGGGCTACATAGCTGAGGACGGGGGCCTCGTCGTCCTTGACAGGGTCAAGGACGTAATAAAGAGCGGCGGCGAGTGGATCCCATCAAGCATCCTCGAGGCCGCCATATCGGAGCTCCCGTGGGTCTCGCTCGTCGCAGTCATCGGCGTTAAGAACGAGAGGTGGGGCGAGAGGCCAATAGCAGTCATAAAGCCCTCGAGGCCAATATCGCCCCAGGAGGCGAAGCAGGAGGTCATAGGGCACCTGATGGAGCTGGTGAGGCAGGGGAAGATAAGCAAGTTCTGGGTCCCCGATGACGTTGTAATAGTCAACGACATGCCGCTGACGGGGACGGGCAAGGTCGACAAGAAGGTATTAAGGTCGACCATCACAGGGAGTTAATAACGTGGGCCCTGGAAGCGATAAAAGCCGCCAAGGACCCTAGGATTGAGGTGACCTAGTTGCCCCTCAACGGCCTTGAGGGCGTGTCCTACGCCTACGGCCTGAACCACTACGAGGTTGACAGGCCCCTCAGGGACGTAATGGCGGTGTACACCAAGCTCAGGAACGACCTCTCCCCGCTGGGCAAGTACGTCGGCACCGAGGTCTACGAGGTGGCCTACAGGGTCGACGCCGAGAGCCTCCCGAGGCTTGTTAACTGGGGAGTTAACGGGGAGAGGGCCGACTACGTGTGGCTCGACCCTCACGAGAGGCAGGTGGTCAGGGACTTAATGCTCAGGTACGGCGTCAACAGGTACCCGTTCCAGGGAGGCACGTGGCACGACCACTACGCTGGCATATACCTCATAGGCGACCCAGGCATATCATGCATACTCACCATAACGGTGCAGACCGCTTACGCCCTCCACAAGTACGCGGAGGGCGAGCTCAGGGAGGAGTACAGGAGGCTCGCAGGCATAGAGGAGCCCCTTCGCCTCGGCGCCACCTGGTTCACGGAGGTCCAGGGAGGGAGCGACCTGGGGGCCAACACGACAACAGCTAGGAGGGCCGAGGGGAGGAGGTACCTCCTCACGGGCTACAAGTACTTCGCCAGCGGGGCGGGCATAGCTGACTTAGCCCTGGTCACGGCTAGGCCTGAGGGCGCGAGGGGAGGGGCCAAGGGGCTCGCCCTGTTCGCGGTGCCCAGGCTGAACTCGAAGGGAGGCCTTAACTACTACATAAGGAGGCTGAAGCTGAAGAGCGGGACCAACGCCGTCCCCACGGGCGAGGTCGAGCTGATCGACTCCGAGGCTGAACTGGTAGGGAGGGAGGAGGAGGGCATATACTACACCATGGAGGACCTCATGGTCTCAAGGCTGGCCAACTCTGTGGGGGCCGTCGGCATAGCCAGGAAGGCCTACCTTGAGGCCCTCGGCTTCGCGAGGGAGAGGAGGGCGTTCGGCAGGAGGCTCATAGAGCACCCGCTCATGAGGAGGGACCTGCTCGACATGGAGGTCAGTATAGAGGGCGCGCTGGCCCTAACCTTCAAGGCAGTTGACGAGTTCCAGAGGTCCCTTGAGGCCAGGCCGCCCTCCTACACCAGGGGCTACCACTATGCCAGGTTCCTGACGCACATAGCCAAGAACCTGACGGCCGAGGTGGCGGCGAGGGTCACGCAGCTGGCCATGGAGGCGTTCGGCGGCATAGGGTTCCTCACCGAGTTCCCGGTCGAGAGGTGGCACAGGGAGGCACTCATAACGCCCATATGGGAGGGCACGAGCAACATACAGGCCCTCGACATGCTTGAGGCCATGGTCAAGAAGGGGGCCCACGAGGTCTACCTCGAGGACATGAGCTCCCTCGTCAAGGAGGCCCACGACGCCGACTTCGCGAGGAGGGAGCTGGAGAGGGCCAGGGAGCTTATGAGCTGGTTCTCCTCGCTGTCCCCGGGCGAGGCGGAGTTCAACTCCAAGGAGTTCCTGAGGCTCCTCGGCCACATGACCGCGGCAATTATGCTTGAGGTCCTTGCCTCGAGGACCGGGGACGCGCTCTACGACACCGTCGCCAAGCAGTACCACAGGCTGTACGTTGAGAGGAAGGAGCTGGAGATGGTGGGCAACGCCGACGAGATAATTTCAGTTCACGGAGGCGCCTAGCAGGAAGGCCCTTAAGGGCTGACCACAGGACAAAAAGGCAGTTGATGTTAGAAGACCCTCCCTCAGCCCCTCAGCGCCTTAATTGAGGCCCCGGAGGCGCCCGCCGAGAGCAGCATCAGTGAGGTGAAGGACAGGGTTATGCCAAGGGAGGAGAGGGGCGCGGCGCCCATCCCGAAGAAGTAGTTTATGGCGCCTATGGCGGAGAGGTGGACGGAGCTCAGGGGCAGGCCGAGGACGGCGTCGAGTATCATCGCCAGGACCATGAGCCCTGAGATAGCGGCTATGGCGACGTGGAGGGGCTTCACGGGCCTCAGGAGGGCCGCCGCGCCCACCACGACGTTAAAGGCTGCGTAGGCGGCCAGCAGGTAGTAGTGCAGCGGGGCCATCGTCCTGAGGGCCCCGTCGTAGGCGAGCAGGTAGGCTGAGGGCACCACGGCAGCTATGGCGACGGCAGGGCCTGCCCTCCTGACGCCCAGGGCCCCTAGGCCAACCACCAGGGCAACTGATATTATGACGACAGCTATGAAGGCTGCCAGCGGCGCGGCGCCGACGCCCGAGCTGACGGTAGTCGTCGTTGTCGTAGTTACTGTCGTTGTAACCGTTGAGGGCGGCTGAGAGGTAGCGGTGCTAACGGGCGTTGCTGTTGTGGTGGAAGTCGTTGTGGTCGTAGGCGTGCTCGTTGTCGTCGTAGTTGTGGTGGACTCCACGACAACGTATATCACGGCCGGGGCCTCTGAGGGGTCGTCGCCTGTGGCGCTCACGTTGACCTCATAGGTGCCGGGTGGGGCTGACGGCGAGACCTTTATCGTCAGCTTGCCGCTGAACGTCGGGTCCCCTGAGGACGGCGTCGCCGAGGCGCTTACGTAACTTGACGACGTTGATACCTGCACCTGCGTCCCCCACGTGGTGCCGCTCACCAGCTTGACCTCGAACGAGAGGGTTATGAAGCCGCCGGGAGGCAGCGTGACGTTTGTCTCGTTAACTATCACCTGGGACGTGCCGGAGGAGCCGTAGCCGTACTGGGCTAGGGCAACCGCTGGGGCCAGGAGGACGGCCACCAGGAGGAGGGGCCACAGGCCCCTGAGGTACCTCACGCCATCAATCACCCGAGTTTTAGGTGAGCCTAAAATTAAATTCTCTTTACCAGGATCTTTTACAAAACCAGCTCAGGTCAGGCCAGCGCCTGACGGGTGAGGCAGCTCCTTAACGGAGGGGCGCCCTAAAGGCCCTTAGGAGGCTTAAAGGACTCCACGACTTCGCCTGCTGGGAAGGCCCTCGCAGGCAGCAGGGGAGGAGGCTGAGGAGGTGTAGGTTAGCTTTACGCTTGCCTAAGGGCCCTCAACGACCTGAGGCGAGGGCCTGGCGTGAGCAGGCGTCTGAGGCGACATAGACGATGAGGAGGGCAGGCTGAGGACCCTGAGGCCGCTTGAGGAGGTCATAAGGCTAAGGCGGTGGTCTCTGTCCACATCATCTGCAGCAGGATCGCAACTCAACTACAGCGCTGACTGTTGACCTTTACAGCGCCAAGCGCTAGGGGCGTCAATAGCCCAGGCCTTCAAGGCCGCCTGCAGCTATGTCGTCAGGCCTAAGCGGTTGCTCCTTAGAAGGCCCTGGAGGGGCCTCAGCACAATGACCTGGCCCTAAACATTCCTACGCTAGGCTCCTGCGAAGAGGGAGGCGTCAAAAACCCTTCAGGCCCTCGCGGCCGCCAGGAGGCCCTTCACCAGCTCACGGCAGTAGGCCTCCGGGGGCACCTCGTTGTAGTCCCACCACATCACGTAGCAGAGGAGCGAGCCGAAGAAGGCCCTCCTCAGGGGCTGAGGTATTTTCCTCCCTATCATGGCCTCGACCCTCTCGAAGAGCCTGTCCATGGTGGTGAGGCAGAGCTCCCTGAGCCGCCTGCCCACCACGCTATACTGGTCCTTCTTCGCCATGGTCATGATAAGCAGGGACCTGAGCTCCTTAGACCTGTACTTGTTGAGGAAGGCCATCCCCACATCGCAAAGCAGGTCCTCAGGGTTGTTGTACTCCTTCCTGAGGACCCTCTCGACCTCGCTGAAGGGCAGGGAGGCGAGGGCCACTCGCTCCACCAGGGCGTCCTTCCTCCTGAAGTACATGAATATGGTCCCCTTGCTCACCCCGCTCTCCGCCGCTATCTCGTCGACGCTAGCCGCGTCGTAGCCCTTCTCGGCGAAGACCCTCACGGCGGCTTCAAGTATCTTCTTCTCCGTGTCCCTGGGCGTCCTCGGCCACCCAGCCTGAAGTTGGCCACAGGGCCTAATAAAGGCACTGACCGGTCAGACTGACCGACTGGTTGGACTGACTGACCGGTCGGTAAGTTTATATACTCTGGCCGCACCAGCGCAGGCGGTGAGTGAGAGTGGGTCGTGAGGTTGGGTCACCGGCCCAGCCCCAGGGGCTTAGGAAGCTGGGGCTGGACTTCGGCCTGATAAGCGGGGCCGAGTGGCTCATAATAGTCGCGGCGTTCCTGGGCAGGTTCCTGCTGCAGTTCTACCAGACCACCATACAGGAGCTGGGCACGGCCTTCGGCATGGACCCATTTGAGGTGGGAGTAGGGTTCGCGCTGTTCACGCTGGCCTTTGCAGCGTCGGCGTTCCTAATGCACAGGCTCAGGCCCAGCCAGCTCAGGACGGCCGAGGTGATAGCCCTTGTGGCCCTGGGCTCAACCATGCCGCTCTACGCGATAATAAGGGGCGTGGGGCCCGCGTACGCCCTCATGACAGTTGACGGCTTCATCACCGGGGTTGTGATGGACTCCTTCATGACAATGGCGGGGATGGCATCACTCGAGCCCGACAGGAGGCAGATAGAGCAGGCGGCGTTCTCCTTCTGGGTAGCGCTGGCCCTTATAGTGGCGCCCTTCACGACGGGGCTGCTGCTCGGGCTTGGCATAATCAGGCTGTTCACGATGTTCGCCATACTGGCCTTCGCGGCTGTGCCGTTCGTGCTGGCCCTCAGGGGCAGGTACTCCCTCAAGTACATGGAGAGGAAGGGCGAGGAGAGGGGGTCCATATCATCGCTCTTCAGGAACAGGCAGTTCAACTGGGCCTTCGTGGCGGCGCTGGGCTACACGATACCCTTCTTCGCCCTGATGTCGTTCGCCGCGATTTATGGGTCGAGCATAGGCTTCTCCCCCACCACGGTCTTCTACCTGCTGGCAGTCATGTTCGTGGGTGACGTAGTGACCAGGCTCTACGTAAGGCTGAGGTCCCCTATACAGAACAAGTACCCGTACTTCGTGGCCGCGCTTGCCTTCGCTGCGGCGGCCGGCCTGTTCCTGTACCTCAGCTACTACGTGCACGCGCTCTACTACCTGGCTTTCGCTCTGGCTGGCATACCTGACGGGATAGTGTGGCCCCTTGGCCTCCAGGTCGCCAACACCGCCTTCAAGTCCGGCCAGATAGCCTCAGCCACGTCGTTCTTCAGCTCGGCCATGATGATAATGTCAGCCGTGATGCCCGCCGTCGGGCTGCTGGCCTCTGACGGAGGGTTTGGGTTCGCTGGCGCGTTCCTGATGCTCGAGGTGGTCACCGTCGCCTTCCTCCTGGCAGAGCTGCCGCTGAGGCCACAGCACGAGCTGAGCAAAGCAATAAAGTCAGCGTGAGGGCCTTCCGCCCTAGGACCTGAGGTGTTTTTTTGTTGATGGACAGGGAAAAGGTCAGCTCAGCCGCGGGCCTGGCACAGGCGGTGGCCATCATAGTCACTTTGACGTTTTCGGTGAGGGCAAGTAACAACGTGCTGCAGACGACTGTCCCGCTCCTCGCGAAGTTCAACCTGACGTACACGCAGCTCGAGGTCGGCCTGCTCATGGCCACCATGTCCGCCTCCGCCCTCGTGGCCGCGCTCGTTAACAGCAGGGTGAGCGTCGCAGCCCGCAGGCGCCTCTTCATCCTGTTCAGCGCGCTCTACGCGCTCAGCCTCTTCACTTTCACCTTCTCAAACAGGGTGTCTGTCCTGGCCTACGTCTCGCTTGCGGGGGTCAGCTATGGGTTCATCTTCCCGAACATAATGACGGCTGCCCAGCTCTTCCCTGACCAGAGGCTCAGGGAGAGGGTCATAGCGGCCTACACGCTCGCGCTGGCCATCAGCCTGATAGCGGGCCCTGCCCTGGAGTCCCTGGTCCTAGCGTACTTCCCCCTGAGGCTGTCTTTCCTCTTCTTCGCGCCGCTCGGCATAATTGTGGCGGCGCTTTCCCCCCTTGTGAGGTTCCCGAGGGAGCCTGGTAAACGCAGGGAGGACAGGGGAAAAGGTCCCTCTGTGTGGTCAAGGGTGGGCTTCAGGGTCGGAATTTACACGTTCCTCGTGTACAGCGCGCCGGCGGCCTTGCTGCTCACCTTCGGCGGGATATTCGCCAGGGAGGCGTTCCACGCGCCCTACTGGCTCGTAACGCTGATATTCGCTGCCTTCTTCACCGCGTCGTTCCTGACGAGGGTCCTCCTGCTGGCCAGGCCCATAGGCAGGCTGATCCCTTACGTGATCACGATGATGTCGATCTCGCTGGCCGGGCTGACGCTCGTAGCAATCAGCAGGAGCCTGCTGCTCTACGTGATCGCGTTCTCCGTGCTGGGCGTACCTCATGGGCTGGGCATGCCGCTGGCCATGATCTCCATAAGCCGCTCCTTCCCTGAGGAGGAGAGGAACAGGGCGAACAGCTACTTCACGTCAACAATGATGGCCATGCAGATAGCCATGCCGCTCGTCGGGGGCCTTGCCCTTAGGTACACAGGGTTCAGGGCCCTGATGCTCTACACGATACCGGCGGTGCTCTTCCTCCTACTGCTCACGCTCTGGGAGCGCGCGAAGCTAGGCCCTGCCCCTGGGGCGGTGGGCCCGAGATCGCCTCCTGTGGGCCCAGCATGAAGGGGGCTTGAAATAGTGAGCGAGGCCAACAAGGCGAGCCCTTAGCCTAAAGCCCTTCACCTGGCCCTGTCCCTGTACAGCAGGTATATCGAGCTGTCGTAGCCCGCCTTCACCGCCCCGCTCAAGACGAAGGGCATGCCCAGGAGCCCTGAGGAGAGCATCGCGCCGACCAGCAGGGGGCCGGGGAGGCCCGCCAGGCTCCTGAACGTGTTCGTCACGGCGAAGGCCCTTACCCTCTCCTCCTCGTCAAATATCTCAGCCATGAAGGCCTGCCTCGTGGGCACGTCCATCTGTGAGAGGCCCTGCCTGGCCAACAGGAGGGCGGCGCTGGAGCCCAGCGAGCCCCCAAACGGTATGAGGGCCAGGAGCACGTTTGAGGCCAGGTGGGTGAAGACCATGGTCCTGAAGTTCCCTATCCTCTCCGCTATCAGGGGCGCCACGATGAGCGAGGCAGCGGTTATGGCGTTGGCCGCGCCGAAGACTATGCCCAGCTCGGCCGCCGAGGCCCCGTACCTCACGTGGAACCAGAGGGAGAGGAGCGACTGAGACACAAGCCCTCCACCGAAGGCGTCTGCTGAGAACAGGGCTGAGAGGACCGCGACGTCCCTGTTGGAGAGGAGCCCCGAGAGGCCCGCCCTGGCGGCCTGGCCCGCGGGCGCCTCAACGCCCCTCAGGGCCCTGTACGCCAGGGCGAGCGAGGCCGCTGCCGCAATGTAGAGAAGGAAGGTCACCCTGGCGACCTCTATCATGTTGCCTGCCAAGAGGCGGGAGAGGAGGGACAGGGAGAGGGCGCCGAGGGAGGAGGCGGCGTAGCCCAGCAGGTTATAGGCCCCGAGAGCCCTGCCAGGCCTCCTGGCCAGCCTTGGCACAACGCTCACCTCAACGGACTGGAACGGGCCTGTCTCGGTGCCCGTCGTGCTCATGCCGCTGAGGAACAGGGCCGGGGCTATGACGTAAAGGCCCCTCGAGAGCTCAAGGGCCGCCCCTGAGGAGGCCATGAGAAGGCCGTAGAAGACTAGGAACCATCTCCTCCCCACGCGGGCCTCGTAGGATGCCAGGAAGAGGTTAAGCGTCACGTTCCCGAGGACTATGAGGAAGACGCCGAGGGTCACGTAGAGCGCGGGGTAGCCGAGGGCCGCCAGGCAGAGGGGAGGACGCTCACCAGGCCGAAGACGAACGTCCTGAGGCCCTTTGCCATGAATATCAGGTAGAGGTCCCTGCTCACCCATCGCCACCTGAGGCGCCTCTCCGCAGCCCCTGCATGTCGTGGCCCTGAGCGTTGCCTTAGGACAGGACGTAGCTGCCCCTATTTATGTTAAGAGACCCTTGTCACCTGCCTCTTAAGTCCCTCGCTGGCCGGGACTGCTACGCCCTCGGTCAGCACTGCCTCCGCGACCTGCGACCTCTTCGACCGCGGGGCCCAGGCCCCATGAAGGCCTGAGGCCCCTGGCCCTGGGCCTGGCCTCCCTCCCCTGAGGGCGCCTGGCCCCCTGACGACAGGAAGGCCTTGACCCTGCTGACCGCCTCCCTGGGGTCGCTGACCCCCCTCAGGGCCTCAGCGAGCCTCGCCTCGCCTATGTAGCTAAGCCACGCCGTTATGTGGCCCTCCCTGAGGTGGTACTCCAGCGCCGCCGGGTCCTCCTTAGCGAGCCTCTCCATCTCGCTGGCCAGCTCCTTGACGTCGTGGGCCACCCCTATGACCCTGTCGTAGGACTTGAAGTAGAACGGCTCCTTCCCCTTGGCCTCCAACAGCTTCACCTAAGGTTCACAGAACATGGGGGGCTTTACGTGTTCTGGCCCGCCAGATGTTTAGATAAAGGAGGTCCCCCTGAGGCGCTTAGTCCCACTCCCAGAGCCTTCCACGCCCCTGAACCTAGACCTGACAAACTGACAACGAGCCTTTACCCTTAGGGCGAGGAGGTCAGAAGGCCCTTTGCCCGCTCGAACGCTCTCCTCGCGCACTCCGCGCGCTTGGCCGCCGAGGCCTCATCGTGGTAGTCTAAAGGCTCACGGACCATTAGGCAGCGCCACAGCCGAGGAGAGGTCATTCCCTGACGGCCAGGACAATTAACGCCAGCCCTATAACCTCTAACGTCGTTATCGCCAGCATGGGCACCGCTACGTCAGCGGAGAACCTCCTGGCGAGGTAAAATGAAGTCACGGCCGTGACCAGCATCTGGACCGTGAAGACCCCTACCGCGCCTGTCAGCTTCCTCCCTATGGATGTCCTCCTGACCCCTGAGCCGTAGTAGAACGTGAAGACGTAGGCTGCCAGCGCGAGGCCTACTATGGAGACCGCTATCTCAGCGCTCCAGAACGATATAAGCGTCAGCCCCACCTTAACCTCCCCTCCTTAACCATCTCCTTCACCCTACCCAGGGACTCGACCATGTCCTTTGATAGGTAGTAGAGCTGCCCGTACCTGGGGCCCTCTGTCATCACCAGGCCCGACTCGACCAGGAGCTCCAGGTGGTGCCTGACGGTCCTGTAGTTGACTCCAAGGGCCTCGGCTATCTGGTTGGCGTTAGCGGGCCCCCTGGCGAGCAGCTCAACTATCCTAAGCCTCATCTCCCCTCCCCTTGAGCCGACGAAGAGCCACCAGAGCATGTGGTCCCTGTCTCGAAAGCCGAGGCCCCTTTCAGGCATTCATGTGTTTCCCAGGAGATCATACGCGGGCCTGAGCAAATAAGCGTATCAAACAAAAAAGGCCTCAGATTTGAGTTCAGGTCACACAAGATAGGCCCCTCAGCCCTGGTACTGGCCAGGCGTGTAGCCTGGGGCCACGTCAGATATGGGCAGCGGGTGCACTATCCAGTACTCGTTTACTATCTGCCACTGCATGGCGGTAGCGTTGTAGTTGTAGTAGAGTATCTCAGTCACGTTCAGCACGAACTCCTGCGGGTGCGGGTTAGAGGCCGTCGGGAACGGGAACACAACGAACTGCAGCGGCGCCTTCACCATCGCCGTGTCGCCCTCTACCTGCACAGTGGGCGGCACAAGGGCGTACCAGACCACGTACTCGTAGGTGTTGTCGAACTTGGTCCAGGTGGCGTTTATGGCAGCTATGCCGGTGTAGTTGCCGCTCAGAGGCCCGCCTATCCAGTGCAGCGTGGCGTTCGGGGCGTACTCGGAGATTATCAGGGAGGCGTTCTCAATGGCTATGTCGTTCCAGTGGCTCATGGCGGCCGCCAGCACCATCTGCTGCTCTACGTAGGTCTGCGGCGGGTAGCCGGCTATCACGTCGCTCAGCGACAGGGGCTTCACCTTCCACACCTCGTTGACGAGCTGGAACTGAGCTATGCTTGAGTTGTAGACGTACGTGAGCACCTCGGTTACGTTCAGCACGAACGGGTGTATCGGGACAGCGGTCGGCGCTACAAGGAACTGGACGTAGCCGGTCACGTTGAACTCGGTGGGGCTCACCTGCGTCACGGTTGGCGGTATTATGGTGTACCAGTAGACGGTCTCATAGGTGTTGAAGAACTTGTTCCACGTGGCGTTTATGGCAGCTATGCCGCTGTAGGTCCCGCTGAGGGGCCCGCCTACCCAGTGCAGGACCGCGTTAGGCGCGTACTCAGCTATCACCAGCTGTGGGCTCTCTATAGCGATGTCGTTCCAGTGGCTCATGGCGTCGGCGAGCACGGCGTCCTCGGCCAGGGCCTCCTGGCCTGGGTAGCCAGCTATGACGTCAGTCAGGGGCAGAGGCTTGACCTCCCAGACCTCGCTTTCTATCTTGTATCCGCTGGAGGTGTTGACGTAGGTCAGCACCTCTGTCACGTTGAGGACGAACACGTTAATTGGGGCCGCGGTCGGCGCTACAAGGAACTGGACGTAGCCGACGGCCTTGTAAACGCCTGGGGAGACCATGACGACGCTGGGCGGTATTATGGTGTACCAGTAGACGGTCTCGTAGGTGTTGAAGAACTTGTTCCAGACCGACTCTATGGAGCTTATCCCGCTGTAGGTCCCGCTCAGGGGCCCGCCTACCCACTTAAGGGTGGCGTTGGGCAGGTACTGCGGGGCCACGAGGCTCGCGTTCTCTATCGCGATGTCGTTCCAGTGGCTCATAGCAGCTGCTAGTACAACGTCAACCTGCTGGTTCTTGTACTCGCTGTAGAGCGTTGAGTACGCGCTGCTCAGCGTCTCGTACTCCCCCTCAAGGCTCGCGTAGCTGCTGTTGAGGCTCTCGTACTGGCCCTTGAGGGAGCTGTAGCTGGAGCTGACGCTGTTGTAGCTTGACTTCAGGCTGGCGTACTTTGAGGCCAGCGATGAGTACATGACCCCCAGGGCCCCTGCGATGATCACCAGCACTACAACCAGGGCCGAGAGGGCTGCCAGTCTTACGTCCACTCCTCCCTCGCCTCAGGGGGTTTAGGCTAGGTTAAATTAAAAACTGTTTTCCAAAATTATGTGCGATTCATATACAAAACCTAGGTCCTCTTATAACGTTTTAAATAAATTATTATTTTATTTTAAAATAAGATAACTTAAGTTAGCAGCGCCCTGCCAGTACCTTACAATAAGCCCTTTCAAGCAGGACCTGGTTTAACGGCTCACCGCGTCATGGCCTTTAACTCCTGTCGCCCTTCAGACATCTCCATTATCCTCCTCATGGGAACCACGTTCTGGCCAAGGACGCACAGGCCCCACAGCGCGTTGACCAGGGGCGGGAAGACGTTGAAGAGGGCGTAGAGGGCGCCCGCCAGGGCGCCGTACTCGTATAGGTATGCCATGGCCTTGAACCTGCCCGCCGTTAGGTAAGGGGGCTGTCCGAGAACTTGCACTCAATCACCAGCAGCCTCTCGCGCTCCCCGCCCTTGACCTTCCACAGGCTTATGTCAGGTCCCCCCTCGCCTTCTTGGCTATCTCCTTATCGCTGTCAATGCTAACCAGCCTTGACCCCTCCATGTCGCTGTTGAGCAGGAGCTCAACAGCTTCGTTATTGTCCCTCGTAAGCACGAACCTGTTGACGTCGGCCTTCACCCCCAGTTGGAGGCTTCGCCCTTCAGGGCAGGAGATTTCTTATCGCCCAGTACAGTGGGACGTTGTCCCTGTCCTCCCTGAAGCCGCAGCTTACGCACTCCATGACCCTAGTCCTCCTGGTCCTCCTCACGAGCACTAGCCTGCCCCCGCAGATCGGGCAGACGGTGCTGTATAGCCTCCTCTCCTCCCAGTAAACGCCGTACCACGAGAGCAGGTTCTCAAGGCGCCTCGCGAAGCCGTAAAGCGTCCTCTGGAGGGGCGTTCCGTGTAGTGAGCTGTAGTCTGGCTTATCGATAATGACCAGGGGCTCCTTCCCGTGCCTCCTGGCCATCCTCCTAACCCTCTTGACTACCTCTGCGGCCGCCTGCTGCTCCCACACCCTCATGGAGCCCTTTAGCGTCAGCCTGGCCAGGGCGCTGTACACGTTGATCTGCCCCTGGGACAGGCAACCTTGGTTATAAAGAAGGTCCCTGTGGGACATCAGCTCCCTCACGTGCCCCCACCCGTTCCCCCTGTTCGGGGGCCTGAGCTTCACGGTCTTGATCAGCTTCCCGTCCCAGAAGTGCACGACAACCCCGTATGAGCTGTTAACGTCAACGACGACCAGCAGGGGGTCCCTTGGCATCTTGACCCTGTTGGCTTTATGGAGAACCACCTGAACGACCAGCCTATCGCCCCTCTCAAGCACCCTAACGAACTTCTTGTCGGGCCCCTCGGCGAGCCTCTTCTCAAGCCACTTTAAAGCCCTCTCAGGGATATCAAGCTCCACTTTCCTGTTAAGCCTCAGGACGAGCTTGTCGTCCTTTATGTACGCCCCCTTGTTCTCGTGGAGGGCGTCTACAAGCGGGAGCCCGAGGAGGACCCTGGAGGGCGCTGGGGTCCCCTCAACCCCCTTGAACAGGTACAGAGGGTCCCTGGGGTCCACCAGGTGCCACCTCCAGTAGCTCGGGACCCTCCGCCATAGCTCCTCAATGACCTCGCTGGTTGGCTCGAGCCCGAGCCTCCTGGACCAGTAAAAGTGTGACGCCAGCGTCCTGTACCTCTCAATGAAGCCCCTGACGTCCTCTGTCATTGGGTACTTGAGCGTCAGCACCCTGAAGCCCTCCTCAGTCCTCTGCGTAGATGTGGACGTCAAGCTCGACCCCCTTCTCATAATATTCCCTGAGCTTCGGCTGGAGCTCCTTCGGTATGTATATTATCAGCCTGCCGCCGCCGTGGCTTGACAGCCTGGCCCTGAAGACGGCCACTAGACCCATACCAACACCAAGAGAACAGTTGAGCAAAAAGCTTATAAGCTTTTTGCTACAACTTTACTGTGGAGTTGGGCGCGGGCGAGCTTAGCAGGCCATGAGCCCGCGCCTCCCCGAGGCTGACGGCGGGGCCTGAGCGGTGATGCCGCGCCCGTGGGGGCGCCTGAAAGGTGATGGGAAGGCCCCAGTGGGCGCAGAACCCCTGCCCTAAAGGGCGGGGAGCCGTCAGCGTGGGCCTGTCCCTTCCCCAGCTCAGGGAGACCTCAAGGCCCACGACCCTGACGCCCCTCACGGCCTCGAGGGCCCTCCTGAGCTCGGCCGTGACCGGGCTCCTGAGCCTCAGGAGGG
>Ga0081474_121831_pt1 | contig 19585 bp, 17 predicted proteins | sample OneHunmetagenome_2_FD_70978 | JGI IMG/M metagenome (GOLD analysis project Ga0081474, IMG submission 70978) | Ferrous microbial mat communities from One Hundred Spring Plain, Yellowstone National Park, USA v2 (version 2) | ecosystem: Environmental > Aquatic > Non-marine Saline and Alkaline >... | reverse complement strand
TCTCCAATAATAAATACTGGATTTTCAATTTTTATATTTTCAATAAATTCCCCATCTTTATCTAATAAATATATATTTTTTCCATTATTCTTATATCTATCCAATAAATCGAAAAAATCAACTTTATCAACATATATACCTGGGAATGGGTTTTTGATATTCTTTTTATTATATTTTTTCAATGATATTGATAATAATGTGGATATATCTTTTTTTGACCATGGAGTATTTATATCAGATTCTATTCTTATCAATCTTGGAGGAACAGGTTTTCCATTTAAACATAAATCAAATCTAATATTTTTTCTTAATCCATTTGATACAAAAAAAGCATGTATAATTGAATTAATTGCTATATCTAATCTTCCGGAATAATATATGTTTTTAAAATTTCCATCAGTTCTTATAGTATTTGAATAAAAAATAAATATTCTCATAATCAAATATTCAAATAAAATCTTATAAAAAATTAAAAATAATAAAATCTTATGAATAAATCGAAAGTATTTTTCTTATTATTAATATTTAGTCTTTTTAATATATATTCACAAAATTATTCATCAACATTGTTCAATATTCCAGTAAATTCTATAAATATAAGTCAATTAAATATATATAATCTAGGTCAGGGATCTTATGGTGATTTTTATATATTATATCCAGGATATTATTTTTCTTACCCAATATATTCATCAAATCAATATTTAAATATATATTTTAATTCATCAATTCCTTTATCTTTTTATATAATGAATCAACAAAATTATCTAAATTTTCAAAATGGTGGAAATTTTACAACAATTTATCAGGGCTATACAAATTATATAAACCAAAGTATATATTTACCTTCAGGAGATTATTATGTAGTAATTTACAATAATAATGTACAAAATGCATATTATTATTTTATATATAGTTTAACAAATCAATCAATAAATAATATTTATTCTCCAATAGGAGTTTCCGATTATGGTATATATATTAACAATGGAGATATTTATGGATATAATATTACAACAAATGAAGTTATTGGAGATGTTTATTTAAGTAGTTTTAGTTCATATGTTGATCATTCATGTTCTAATAATTTTATAGGAGAAGATGCAGGTTCTATACAATTAAATGCAGTCCTAGAATTAAGTAATGGTCAATATTATTGGTTACAAAATGTTTTATTAATAAATAATACTGGCGGATATTATGAATTTGCTGATAATATGTGGAATTTTACTTCTTTAAATTCTTATTTATTAGGTAATTTAATTAGAGGTAATGGAATAATAAGTAATTATAATAATGAATATTTTTATGTATATGAAACAAACAATTCTAATTTACAATATCCGTTAAATGCATATTTAATAATTAATATTACCCAAAATAATTCTTATCCAGAAATACAATTTGGATATAGTTTAGATGGACAAAATATAATTTGGTATGATAACGTTACATTATTAGTTCCATCATACGGTAATATAGTTATTTCTCCATATTTTACAGGTTCTAACAATGTAGAAGATTTAGAGTTAGTTATTGGTGGGCCCGGATATGGAACTTGTATAGGTATAAACAATATTGGTGGTTATTTAGGTTTATATTATTTGTATAACAATCAATATCTTACTCCAGATCCTTCAATATTTAATTATGGTTTTAATACAGCAGAATATTCCTCAAATATTAATGAAAATATAATATCGCAAGGATTTGTAAATTTATCTGCAGGTACTTTTTATCCAGAATATTTGGGAAGTACAACTCCTTTAAATTATAATATATCAGTTTATTATTCTTATAATAATTCATATATAAATTATCAATATCCATTTGGAACAGTTTTTAATATAAGTATCCCAATATATATTTACCAAAACAATATATTATATTTATTAAATAATTTAACAATAAATGGAGAAAATTATAATATTAATTATTCCCAACAATATATAAACATAGGTTTGTTAGCAAATAACAATTATAATATTTCTACAAACTATACAGAATATTATTCAGTTATTATAAATAACAATATTGGAATAAATTTTACAATTTCTGGAAATTATCTAAATGAAACTTATTATAATAATACATATTCTCTTTATGTAAATAATTTATTGAATATTTACCTAAATCAAACATATAATTTTGGAAATTATCAATATTATTGTCCAAATAATATAACATTAGATATAAATACATCAGAAAGTATTGATCTATCAAATTATTGCTATTTACAATATCAATTAAATATATCTTTCCCATTTAATTATACAATAAATAATAATACATATTCTGGAAATAATAGTTTTTATATAAATGCAAATAATAATGTAACCATATTAATAAATCCAATTAATTATATAAATAATCAGGAAAGATTGTATTGCAATCAAAATAATATAAAAATAAATATAACTTCTCCAACAAGTATCGATCTATTTAAATATTGTATATATCAATATTTAGTAAATATTAATACACCATTCTTAGTAAATGTTTCTATAAATAATTCTGTAAATACTTATGGAAATATTTCTATTTTTTTGAATGATGAAACTATGATAAATGTTTTACCATCAAAATATATTTATCCCGGATTCTTTTATAATACAATTTATTATGAAAATGGATATAATTATATTGTAAATCAACCACTAAATATTGTTATACAATTTAATAAAGAAATAGAATATAATTATTTGAATATTGGATTATTGATTGGAGGAATAATTGGAATAATAGTGTTAATATTATATATTTTATACTAATGGGACCGCCGGGATTCGAACCCGGGGCCACCGGTACCCCAAACCGACATCCTTCCAAGCTGGACTACGGTCCCAGATAAAATATATGAAAAATTAAAATATATATGGAATAAATCTAAAAGTTTCTTTCATATATTCTTCATATTCCTTTCCAAATTTTTCTAACATATATCTTTCTTCTGGAATTACTTCTCCAACATATACCATTAATGATACAATAAAGGCTCCCAATATTCCTAATAGACTATATGTTACAAATCCAAGTCCAAAAAATATAAGTAATTCTCCTAAATATCCGGGATGTCTTATATATTTATATATACCTTTTTTAATTATCTTCTGATCTTCAGCAGTTCCAATATATGGTAAATAATATCTTCCAAGAGTTGCTTCGGCAATACCCTGTAATAATAATCCTATTATAAATAATGCAAATCCAATATAATAACCTAGATTATAATTAAATAATCCAAAACTATAATAATAATCTATTGATGCTAGTATTACTATAAATGTCATTCCGACAAGTACATACAATATAAAACCTACCAAAGAATATAATTTTAATTCTATTATCTTTTCTCTTTCTTCCTTTATTATAATAAATGGCAATACTAATCCAACTATTATTTCCGATATTATAAAAAGAAATAGATATTCTTGTATGCCAAAGTTTATTATCATTCTAATATTTTATTGTTTTTAAATATAAATTTATGTCATCGCAAGATTTGAAATTATGATATATAGTTAACAATTCTTAAGTTTGTAATACTAATGGTAAGGTTTACTATATGTTTTATATTATGGTTTGGGATTATATAGAACTTAAAACCTAGGAAATAGTTATGATATTTGTGTATATGTTGTTGTAATTGTAGCTGAATAGGATATCGTTAATGTGTTACTTGGGTTGTAAATAGCTATTATGTATAGTCCTGGGCCAACGGAGACTTGGTCATTTATATATGTACCCTGATCATAGAGGTAGTATGTATATGAGTAACCCTCAGCAACTTGTATTAGATTATATAAGTCAAGTACATAGACTTCGACTGGGCTTGATGCCGATACTGTTACATATATTGTTCCTGAGAATCCTTTTGGTACAACAACCCACGGATGTACAAAGTAGCCTGGTGGTAATGTACCATCACTAATATTATCCTGTCCTAAGAATGTGAGTATATTAGAATAAGTATTATTTAAATTATTGTACTGACTTTGGAGATTAGAATATTGGTTCTGTAATGTTTGATATCGGTTTTGTAAGGTGCTGTAATTTTCTTTTATGGTTGTGTAATTAGATTCAAGTAAGTTATATTGTGCTTGTAATGCTAGATATAGACTCTGTAAATTACTATAATTTGTCTTTAGATTTGTATAATTAGATTGGAGATTAGAATATTGGTTCTGTAATGTTTGATACTGGTTCTGTAAGTTAGCATAATTAACTTGAAGGCTTGTATAGTTTGTATAGGTTGTGAGCCATAGTACCGTGAATATTGAAACTGCTACAGCCAAAATAATCAAAATAATCAGATATGTCCTAACCGACTTCATACGAAATAGTACTAAATAAAATTTTTAAGTATTATTAAAGTTATATATTTTAATTGTCTTTATATCTCGACTGTTATGTTTATACCCGATAGCTGGATATATAACAACCAAATCTATGACCCAGTAATAGCCAGCGTGTTAGGTGTTGTTGGTGTATATATAATTGTTATGTTACCAACTATATATGTGTACTGAGCATTTGACAATACATTACTAATGACTAAATAGTAACCACTATTAGCTAGTTGGGCTGTATTTAACGTAATTTCTGTGTTAAATGTTGCCGATTCACCACCATAGTAATATGCAGGGCCTGTAAAAGACCATGCTTCTTGTTGGTATAGACTTTCAAAGTAATTAAATTGATCTGGTGTGAATAAAAATAATTCAACAGGGCTTGTTGAGGTAATATTTACAACTAATTCTGCATATTCGCTGTTTGTTGGTAAGTTATATTGTATTGGTAAATATGTATAATACTGGGGAGAAAGACCTTCATTAATCGTTGAAACTGTAATTGTTGTAGGCCCACTGCACCAATTGCTTAGTTCAATTACCAACCATGTACTATTTTCAATCTCTACTGAGCATCCATATGACTGAAAGTATTGTGGTATATTTATGTTTGGACCGGGTATCTCGGTTACTGGACATGAACCGATAATTGCATAAGTTGGTCCGTATCCAATATAATATCCATAATATGTATAATTGCTATCTATTAAACCTTCCCAATGGATCGGAGCCTCTGATTGTAGGATCTGTATATAATCGCTTGGTGTATAACCATCTGGATACAGAACCTCTTCTCCAATTAACAGGGACAGGGAATTTTGATATTGGTTTAAGTATCTGTCGAAGTCTTGATCGAAGTTATAGTGACTTATTGCTGGATTTTGAATCATTGTTTCGAATCTAATATGGGCAAAGTTATCTAGCCAAGGACAATATTGTAGTGGCGGAGCACCATTTGATTGTCTATATTGATTTACAATACTAAAGAATTGGAAAACCCATGTTGAATTTATTGTAGGTTGTGAGTATGTAATTATTGATTGCACGGTTGTTGAAATATTGTTAATGCTTGTTTGTAAGATTTTTAGTATTTGTTTTATATATGAAGGATAATAAATGACTATCAATATTATTAATAAAATTATTATGACACGAGCAATAATTTTAATAAGTCTACTTCTCTTAGGTTTGCTCCCACTTACATTATTATATTTATAATTATTATAATAATAATTATTATACCAGTCCTTATGGCTCCGAAATCTATTATCATTTCTATGATGCTTATGTCGTGTATAAAAAATTAGTAATGATCTAATTATTTTTTTAATATTTAAGAATATTTTGCTTATTAACATATTAAAGTTTTCTGAAATTATTTGTAAATAATTTCTTCTTATTAAGTATTTATTGCTACTTAAATTAGTAATATTAATAATAATAGCAGATAAAGTATTGTCTTTATGGTTTAAATAACTATTGTTAATAATCTTATTCCACATTAAATAATTATAATAAAAAAATATATAATATCTCTCTAATGAAAAATTAAATGAAAAATGGTGCCACCGCCGGGATTTGAACCCGGGACCTCTACCTTACCAGGGTAGCGCTCTACCATCTGAGCTACGGTGGCTATTTTCCTATCTTTTTTGATATAATATTTATATATTGTGGATTTATACTATAAATATATTCGTTGTTATCCACTTCTCTTAATAATATACCCTGTTTATACATTTTATTCAAATATTTTGATACGGTATTCCTTGGAAGATTTAATATTCTACATATTTCTCTTGAAGACATCTTATTTTTATATAATATCTCTAAAATTCCTTTTTGTGTATTTGATAATCTTATATCGCCTTCCAAATTCTTTATTTCTTCTAAATCCTTATTTATATTATTTATCCCTTCCTCTAATAAATTATTTAATTCAATAAATATTTGCCTAACATTATTATTGTTCTTTCTTATTAAATTTCTCAATATCTTTTCATCTATATTTACTTTTCCCCTTAATTTTTTATTTATTAGTTTTAATATTTCATCTTCTGGAGGAAATTTCATTTCAATCTTTCTATATAGTCTATTTAAGAAAGATAAGGTGGCATTCATTACTTGTGGGGATGGTTGGATTAACATTATTGAATGAACAATCTTATTATCATATAAATATTTTAGTTTTTTAGATAATTCTTCTGAAAAATTATAATATTCATCTAATATCAATACTATAGGTAATTTATTTTCAAATTTAAAGAATAAAAACTTAATATATTTGTTTTTTTCAATTATATCATTTATATCCTTGTCTTTTTCATATTCTCCATTTATATATATTATATTATAATCGTCTGATAGATCTATTTTAATTTTAAATGCTAAAGAAGTTTTTCCAGACCCAATTGACCCATATAATAGAAATATTTCTCCATTTATTATAGAATCTTTTACCATTTTTATTACATCATCTACCCCAACCAAATCTTCATTTGGTCTTATATCTAAAGGATTTTTAAAGAACCCGTATTTTTTCCACCACATCTTATTTTATATTATTTAATAATTCTATATATGTTGATATTGACCATAATTGATGTAAAGCCCCTACTGGTTTTAATTCATATGCACTAGATCTCTCTGGTAATGTTCCTATCATTTTTATCAATCTTTCATCAGCTTTTGTAATACTATTTATTATATTACTGTATTTTTCCTTATTTAAATTATATAGATCCATAGCAGCAATGTTGTTTATAAAAATCCATGAATCCCCATTATGCATTGATTTTCCTTCATTTCTAAAATAATTATCTTCATTGCTATATGGAATAAATTCTTTGTCAAATATAGATAAACTACCAATTCCTCCCCATTTTAGATATAATTGCGTTAATGAATAATCAAATATATTCTCCCATTCATAATTTGAAAAAATCTTCGGATAAAAGTAATAAGATAAAAATACATTGCATCTTATCTTCTTATTTTTTATATCATCATATAATGAATAATCTGATAAATAATTTTTTCTAATTGAATTCTTTATTTTTTCAATTTTTTCTTTATATTCATCTTTTTTTGTATAATTATATAAATTATCATATACATTTGCCATTAAAAATTGTATTTCTATTGGATAAATTCTGTTTAACGTATCCATCCACGTTTCATTTGGATATGCCTTAAATAAAAATAGTTTTTCATCTAAATAATTATCTTCAAATAATTTTAATTTTTCTATTATATTATTTATCAATTTATCAAATAGTTCTTTTTCAAATAAATCTTTAAATTGAAATAATCTAAAAATGTATAATCCTATTCCATCAGAATTTCCAACATTTTCATTTTTTATATTCTTTAATCTTCCATCTAGTAAAAAATAATTTGAATATTCAATTAACTTATTCTTTACAATATCTTTATTAATATAATATAATCCATTTAATGAAATTAATAGATCTCTGCTCCATTCTTGAAAATACCATGGAAAACCTGCGGAAACATTATTATCATAAATAAAAGATAATAATCTATTTTCAATCAAATTATTTCCATTTAAATTTTCTTTATCATTTTTATATATTATTTCCAATTCCTTTGCATAAAAAGAAAATGGTAAATATACATATCTTTCAAATGGAGGGGATTTTCTATATAAATCATAATTATAGTTTACCTTTATCCATTTATTTAATTCTTGATAAACTTCAAACCCTCTTATTATTACTTCATAGTTTAAATCTCCTTTATTAAATTTTATTTTTACATAATCCTTATTTTTTTCATTATTATATATTCTTCCCCATTCATCTATATCATATAAATATCTTATATCGAAATAAACATCTAATGTAGAATATTTATTTGTTTTATATATTAATTTATTATCTATTAACTTATATTCCTCCCATCCATCTTTATATATTATTTTTAAATCATTATAATCCTTTAATATTACCTTTTCAATTTCATTATAATTTATATCTCTATTTTCTATTTTTTCTATTATTTTGATAAAATTGTTGTTATAATATTGTAATAAACCAAAATATCTACTGTTATATAGTAGAGGTAAAAACAAAAAGGAGCCTTTATTATTTATAACAGCATAATCGAAATTTTCTAATTGAATCTCCTTTTCCATACAAATATCTTTATTAAAAGATTTATAATTATTTTTGTTTATTTTTTAATTATGAAAATATTATTTTTATCATGGGGGGTGTTTCCTCAAAAAGGCGGAGGATTAGAAAAAGTAACATATTATTATTTAAAATATCTTGATTATTTTAATAACGATGTCTATTTATTTATTTTAAACCTGACTGATGATATAAAATCTTTTTGGAATAATAAATTAAAGAATTCAAAAATCTTCGGATTAAATATGAAGATATATCAATCATATATAGATTATTTTAAATATGAGTCTTTTACTTTGTATAAGAGGAAAATTATAGATTATAAAAAAGCAGTAATTGAATATAAGGATAAAACATTAGATTTATTGAAAAAAATGAAATTAGATTTTGATGTTATATATGCATATGACTGGTTAACTGCTTTAGCAGGTATGGAAATAAAGAAAATATACAAAAAACCATTGGTTATTCATTTTCATTCTTTAGTATATGATAGAGTCGGTGGCAATCAAGATGTATTAAAATATTTATATGATTATGACTATGGAATAGAGTTGGAAGCCTGTAAAAATGCAGATAAAATTATAGTAGTAAGTAAAAGAGAGAAGGATATATTGGTAAAATATTATAATTGTGATGAAAAGAAGATTGATGTAATATATAATGCCCCAGATGATGATTTTAATATAAAAGAAAAAATAAATAATAAAATAAAAGAAAAATATAAAATAGTATTATATCTTGGAAGAATGACAATGCATAAAGGCCCAGATTATTTATTAAAAGCGGCTAAAAAAGTTTTGGAAAAAAGGAAAGATGTATTATTTATATTTGCAGGAACTGGAGAAATGTTGGAACAATTGATAAAAATGGCTGCAGATTTAAATATATCTAAAAATGTAATATTTACTGGATGGATTGATGATGATCTAGCAGAATATTTATATTCAATAGCAGATATCTTTGTTTTACCATCTATATCAGAACCATTTGGTTTAACTCCATTTGAAGCTTTAAAATATAGAGACTTTATTATAATATCAAAACAAACAGGTGTATATGAAGTATTAAAGAATGCATTGGCAGTCGATTTCTGGGATGTAAATAAAATGGTGGATTATATATTAGCATTATTATCCTATCCAAAATTGGGAGAATATGAGATAAAATTATGTTTGGATGATATAAAGAATTTATCTTGGGAAGATTCTGTAAAAAAATTAATTTCTATTTTCAATAGCCTGGTTTAATTCTATATCTTTTAGAATATTCATATATGATATAAAAGAATCATATGGCGTCGTAAAAGCTTCTTCTCTAAAATATTTATGTACATCTCCATCACTATTGTATTTTAAACTCATATAATAGAAGTTATCGGAAGTTGATAGATATCTTAGGGTATTTAATGTTTTTTCATCATTTTTATACTTTCTATATAATTCTCTCAAATAATCTAAAGCCTCCTTCTGTATACTATCTCCGATCCACGCAGATAGATCTCTCTCAATATCAGCCCATGATATTAGTTCTGGAATATTTAATTCATCCTTATAATTAAGTTCTTCTGCAGCTTCAGTTATATTATATGTCTCAAAATATTTTTCTTTTCCAACATATTCAAATAATTTATTCCAGAATTCAAATATCCCCGCTTCCCTCCATATATGTTCTCCTATTGTTTCAAAATCCATAAATATATTTATTATATCTCCTGGAGTACTCCTTAACCATAAATAATATTTATCTGCAGTTAATGGATATTCTGGCCAATTCTTATTTGTAAATCTAAATCCTATATCATCAGACAATCTATAATTTCTTAATAATAATCTTAAATTATTTATTTTTAATTTATAAACATAATTTTGACTTCTATTTCCTAAAATTTTTTCAGCTCCTTCAGTTAATGCTACTTTATATCCTAAAGAATATACAATTTCTCCAATTTCATTGTTGAATACAAGTTCGAAGTTTCTGAAGCTTCTAGATTTATAATTAAATATTTCTTTTATTTTCTTTTTATGCAATTTTATTTGATTAATAAATTCATCCTTATCAATTAAATATGCCAATGAATGATAGTAAGTTTCCGATACAATTTCTACATTTCCAGTATCTACTAATTTTTTCCATAATTCTAAAATTTCTGGATGATATAATTCTAATTGCTCAATTAATGTTCCAGAAATTGAAAATGATACTTTTATATCATATTTTGTAATATTATCATATATTATTTCTAATGCTGGTTTATAACATTTATATACAACCCTATCTAATATCCTTTTATTTAGATCATCGTTGAAATAATCTTTTGATCCGATATCGAAAAAGGAATAATATCTTATTCTTCTTGGCTGATGTGCATGGAAATAAAATACAATGCCTGTCATAAATATTTTTTAAAGATATAATAATATAAAATTTAATATGATTGAAGTTGATGATGAAAAACAAGCTTTTATCACTATTGATGGACAAAAATTATATGGTCTTCAAGACCTATTAATTTGGTTATATAATACAGATCAAGATAAATTCAATTATCATAAAGATCATTTTCTAGAATGGATAAAAAATTCATTAAAAGAGGAAAGTTTATATGAAAAGATAAAAGAAGCGAAAGATAAGGATGAATATGTAAAGATTATAGGAAATTTCTTAAAAGCTCATGAAATATATGTAAAGAAAAAAATTTCAAAAGAAGAGGCTGAAGTAAAATTTTCAAAATTATTGGGATTATGATAGTATCTTTTATATCATTAAAGGGAGGGGTTGGAAAAACTACATTAGCAAATAACCTTGCAGCATATTTAAAGAAAGAATATAATTATAAAGTATTGATAATAGATACAAATGGAACCTATTCTTCAAATTTAATATTTCTAAATAATGAAAAATTCTTTGGAAATAAAATATATCAGGGAATAAAGGTATTACCATACTTTCATTTAAAAATTATAGATAATTTAGATTTTAGTGTTAATGATTTAAATTATTTGAAAAGATATTATGATGTAATTGTTTTTGATGTCCTTCCAGATATAAACTACATATTAAATATTGAAAAAATATCAGATATAAATTTTCTAGTAATAAATCCAGATTTTTATTCTTTATATGTAAACAAAAAATTATATGAGCTTTTAGATAAAAATAAGGTTAAAATAGTATTAAATAAATATGATAAAAGTATTGAAATAGATTTTATAGAAGATGTATTTAACAAAGAGGTATATACAATTATTCCAATAATTAAAGATTTTAGTAATTATCAATTTCAATATCAACCAATTTCATTTTATAATGAAAAATCAAAAGCATTGAAATATATAGATGAACTAGCATATTGTATAACTGGTAATAAAAGGAAGAGAAGTATATTTGATATTATATTTAGATGATAATATTTGAACAATCTTGGGAAGTATGCAATAAGGTAGGAGGAATATACACTGTAATATATACTAAGGCAAAGCATATAAAAGAAAAATATAAGGATAAATACTTTTTGATTGGTCCATATAAAAATAATTCAGAATTTATTGAGTTAGATCCTCCAAATTATATAAAAGAGATAAATTATCAATTAGATGGAATTAAAGTACATTATGGATATTGGAATATTGAATCAAAGCCAAATGTATTTCTAATAGAATTTGACGAATTTTTTAATAAAGAAAGAAATTTATGGAAATATAAATATTGGGAATGGTATAAAATAGATTCTCTAAATTCAGACTTTACTTTTGATGAACCATTATTATGGTCTGTTGCTGTTGGTATATTTTTAGAAAAATTAGATAAATATTTTAATGAGAGAAAAATACTGCATGCACATGAATGGTTGTCTGGTGGTACAATATTATATATAAAGAAAAATAATCTAAATTATAAAACGATATTAACAATTCATGGGACAGTTATTGGGAGAACATTATCTGAAAAAAATGCAAATGTAGAAAATGCATTGAATATAATAGATCCCGATAAAGATTCATATAGATTGGGAATAAATTCAAAACATCAACTGGAAAAGCAAGCAATATTAAATTCAGATATATTTACAGTGGTATCTGACAATTTAGGAGAGGAGGCATATAAAATATATAAGAGAAAACCAGATTATACAACATATAATTATATAAATGTAAAAGAAAAAGAATTATTTAATTATTATAAAATTTCAAAGAGGTGGATAGATGAATTTTTAACCTGGTATTTTTATCCATATTATGATCTACCAGAAAAATATTTACTAATATATACTATTGGTAGATATGAGCCGTATAATAAAGGTTTAGATCTATTTATTGATCTATTAAAATATTTAGATGAAAATAGATTAAATACTATTGGATTTATTTTTGTTCCTTATAGTATTAAAGGACAAAATAATGATATAATTGGATCTTATAAAGAATATATTAAATTGAAGGAAAATATAGAAGAAAACATACATTTAATTATCAGATCTTTATATAATGGAAAAAACATATTAGATAAGTTAGATAGAATAAAGAATAAAAATCCACCAATCTGTACTCATGATGTAGAAAATAATATTATAGTTGAAAGATTAAGAAAAAATAATTTAGATAATGATAAAAATAATTATGTAAAAGTAATATATGTTCCAGTTTATCTAGGAAATGATGTATTATTTAATTTGGATCCAGAATATATATTACCAGCATTTGATTTTGGGATATTTTTATCAAGATATGAGCCTTATGGATATACGCCCTTAGAAGCATTAAATAATTTTGTTCCGATTGTTTTATCCAATAAAATGGGATTTTATAGAAACTTAATAAATAAAAATATAGGTCATGAATATATAATTAATGTAGATCCAAACAATTTAGATAAAGAATTTATATATAATAAGTTTTTACAATATTATAATTTGGATTTATATAATAAAATGGAAATAAAAAAACAAATGTATGAAATATCTAAGAAATTTGATTGGAAAAATAATATAAATGAATATATAAATATTTATGATTCTATGTAATAATTTAAAAGTAATAAAAATTAATTTTGATATATGACATCATTTGCAGATTTTATAATAAACCTAGTAAATGTATTAGGAATAAATATGATATTTGTTTTTCTATTTTATTTTGGAATATTATATTTCCTAATAAAATTTTTAATGGATATTATGGTAAAAGGAAGTGAAAAAGGAGAAAAGAAAGATGAAAAAGCAGAAAAAAAAGATATAAATAGAATATTAGCATTTATTATATCCGTTTCTGCATCATTATTGTTAACAACATTTACTGGTTTTGTGTTATATACTCAATATTTTGTAGCTTTTGTAGTTTCAATGATTTTAGTATTCTTTTTCTTTATACTTATATCATCTTTAATAACAAATGGTAAAATATTTGAATTAATAGAAAAAGGAACATCTTCAGGTGAAGGAAGGCCAAGTGGTGCTAGATATATACCATTGGTAATAGTAATATTTATTATCATGTTTGCTTTATTAGCTATGTATTATGCATATCAACAGTATTTTTTATCAATAACTTTAGGCACATCTCCACAGGCACAAACTTATTTAATAACTTTTAATCCTTATATATTATTTGTAATGTTCTTTTTTATTCTAATAGGAATATTTTTGATATCCACCGGTACTATTGTTAGTTCTGAGGGTGGAAAAGGACCTGAAAAACAAGGTGGAAATAAAGGAAAATCTCAATAATTATTTTTTTATTTCCTCAACCATACAATCATCTCCGCACAATTTTCCTATATCTGAATAAAATTCCGATAATAATCCAATCGGGATTTCTAATATCGCTTCATAATTTTCACCCCAATTTTCCTTTATAATTTTATATTTGCTCTTTATTATTCCAATTATTTTTAATTTATTTGGATATACCGTAAGTTTTATATTTTTATATTCGATCTTTAATGGATATTTTTTTCTTATTTCCTTTAAAACCTCCTCGGCTTGTTTTTCTACAGGTCTATTTATATCTATATTATATTTTATCATTTCAAATAATTCTTTTGCTCTTTCATATGTTAATGGCATATTATTTTTGCTATCATATGCTATTCTTCTTATATATTCAATAATTTGTTTTTTCCTCTCTTCGATTAATTTTCTCTTATATTCTGTTGGTAATGGAATTTCAGAATTCTTTAATATTTCTTTAGCAACTTCAAGAGCATCTGTGGTTCCAAAAACTTTCTTTAGAGATTCTCCTGATGCTCTTTCATTCTTCCTAGAGTCTTTAAAAATCTCTTCTACAGCCAATACTTCCCTTATATCTTGTATCTTCCCTTCCTTATATTCAAAAGCCTTTCTTAAATATACAATTATCTCAAAATTATAACCTTCTTTCTTATATTTTATACTTATTTCTGTATCTTTATTCTTCATATAATTCTTTTACTTCATGATTTTCAAGTGTTTTAACTTTATAACCTTTCTTTACATAAGATAATATTAATCTCTCATATGCAAAATTATTTCCTAAATACTCTTTTAATACATCTATTCCAAATTTAATTGCCTCATTTAGATCCATTTCTTTATATTTTTCTTCCAGTATTGGTGTAATCTTGTCTTCGCCCTCTCCAATTACAACAGCCTTATATCTGTAGAATATTCCAGAAGGATCTAATGAGAATAACTTTGGTTCACCATCTTTATCTATTCCTCCAACTATTAATGATACAGCAAAAGGTCTTACTCCACCAAATCTTGTATAAGATTGCATTATATCACTTATTTCTCTTACTAATAGTTCTATATCTATTTGTTTTCCATATTGTAATTTATGCTGTTGAGCAATTTCTCTTGCATTATCTATAAGTACTCTACCATCTGGTATAAATCCAGAGAATGTTCCAATTATATTATCATCAATCTCCATAATTTTTTCAATAGAGTCTGTTATAATTAATTTGCTTGGAATTTTCTTATCTGCAATTATTAATATACCATCTTCTGTACATATTCCAATTGCTGTTGATCCAGCTTTTGCAGCCTGTTTTGCATATTCTACTAATATTAATTTTCCTTCTGGTGAGAATATTGCCCATCCTCTATCCATTGGTCCAAATTGTCCAACATCAGTTTCCATAAGGATAAAATTTAAGATATATTTAAAAAAGATTTTGCACCTTTTAATATTTTAAATATTTTAAATTTTTTTATATTTTGTAGATATAATAAAAAAATTATCCTATAAAGATGTTTTTTGTTTACAGACAAAATCATTCTTTTATTTATTTCTATTTTATTCAAATGTAAATCATAATAATGTATATATCCAAAATATTTAATAAAATCTTTTTTTAATTTTTCTTCATCGAAAAAATCTATTAAAATATATCTATTTTTAATTTTTAGAGCTTTTGGTAATATCACCATTCCTCAACATTATTCATCTTTGCTTCAATATCTTTAAGATTTAATTTTTCTAACATTTCCTTATATCTATTTCTTATTGTAACTTCAGTTATTCCAGCAACTTCTGCTATATCTTTTTGAGTCTTTTGTATTCCATGCTTTACACATGCTAAATATATTGCAGCTGCAGCAACCCCTGCTGGACCTCTGCCTGCAGTTATATCAGATTCCTTTGCTTTACTAACGATATCTATTGCAGTAGATATTGCTTCTGGTGGTAAGTTTAGTAATGACGAGAATCTATGTACATATTCTGTAACATCTATTGGTTGTATTTTTATCTTTAATGCTTGTAATAAGTGCTTATATGTTCTTCCCAATTCTTTTTTATGTATATTTGATGCTTTAACTATTTCATCTATTGTCCTTGCAACATCATGTATTCTACATGCTATATATGTACATGCAGCAATAACTGTTTCTACAGATCTTCCTCTAATTAACCCCTTTTCGACAGCATCTAAATATAATTTCAATGCTGTTTCTTCTACTTGTTTTGGTAATTGTAAGAATGAAGAAATCCTTTTTAGCTCTTGCTGTGCTAATTTTAGATTTCTTTCATAAGAACTTGTAGATCTTTGTTGCCATTTCTTTAATTTTCTAGTTAGTGTAATATCTTCATCCTTTGATTCTGCTCTTCCAATTTCTGTTGATATCATACTTGGTATATTGGTATATCTCATTGCACTACCAGTTCTTGATAATTTTTCTGCATCTTCTGAATTTATTGTCCTATTTTCCTTTCCTAAATATTGAACTTCTTCAATTACATACCCACATTTTGCACATACTAGTTCTGCTGTCTTCTCATTGTATATAAATTCTGTACCTCCGCATACTGGACATTTCAATTCAGGATTTTTTATAAGCTTTTGGACCATAATAAATTTTTAAATATTATGTTTATAAAGGTAACCTTTTAAGTATTATCAATTTTTTACTATTAATCAATGAATATCATCTCTAATAATTTTTATATCATTTTGTTAGAACGTCAAATTGCCCTCTTATCCATATTATAGAAAATACTGCTAGAGAAAATATTATTACTTCTATTGGAGTAAATATTATTGAGAATATTGGTAACAAAGCAATAGTTACAATAGATGCAATATAGAATGGGGTATTTGATAGTATTAATATATCTCCAATAAATTTATTGGAATATACATATCCTCTTCTAATTGATAGATATGGAGATAATAATATTCCCACTGGTATTATTGATGAATATGTAAAGAAAAATAAGAAATTAAAGAAATAATAAACAAAACCATATAATAATGTTGAATAGTATGATATATATTTTATTGATGAATATATTATCCACAATATTATTGTAGAAAACAAGAATATCCTTAATAATTCATCATTTCTTACTTCTATATTTTTATTCCTTCCAAGCCTTTTATATTCTATTACTATTGGTTTCATGGAAAATATTACTGGAACAAATAACCCAAGAGTAATTATTGATATTATAATTGTAATTATGTAACTTAAATTATGTCTCTTTATATATGTAAAGTTTAATTGTTCACTCTTTGAACTCTTTATTTTTAGTTGTTTTATATAATTATAAAAGAACAATATCACAAAAATAGATATAATAACATATACGAACAAGTTATATCTAAATATGAAGAATAATATTACTTCTAAAATGATTAATAAATAATAAAAGAATGAATATGATTCTCTTTTATAAAATAATATTTTTAATTCTGCAATAACATTATCTAAATAAATATATAAACCATAAAATGATGAAACTAAATTAAATATAAATAAAAATATAAAGTATGAAATTATTGTATAAATTATTGAGAAAAATAAATTAGCTAGTCCAATAAATAAATTATCCCAATGATTAAAGGATAAGAAAAAGCCTATAATTATTAAATAATATACTATTCTTCTATCTATTTTTATGTATTCAAACATATTTCATCTTTTTATTTTTAACTTTATAAAATATATTATGCCCGAAAATAACATAATCTCAATAAAAGATCTATATAATATATTCAAATTTAAGACTACGGAAGAAATAGATGTATCTGAAAAAATATCAGAGCAGATTATTGGACAAGATAAGGCATTAGATATAATTAAAAAAGCTGCTAAGCAGAGAAGACATGTTTTGTTGATAGGAGATCCAGGTACTGGTAAATCTATGTTAGCTCAGGCATTGGCAGAGATATTATCAGAAGATAAGGATCAAGTTGGAAATTTAGAGGATATATTGGTATTTCCAAATCCAAATGATGAATACCAACCAATAATAAGGACAGTTCCAATGGGAAATGGTAAAAAAATTGTAGAAGAAATTAGAAAAAGGATATTGGAGCAAACAAAAATGTTCCAATATTTTTATATTATATTATTATTTATATCTGCATTTACTCCAATGTACTTTTACTATGTAGGAAATTATATAATGGCTGGTGCAACATTTATTGGATTCATGATTTTAATGGCAAGTTTATCTTTTTCTTTCCAAGTAATGCAAAAACAAATAATGAAAAATGTACCAAAACTATTAGTAGATAATTCAAATAGAACTTCTGTACCTTTTGTAGATGCTACAGGGGCATTTGAGGGTATGCTATTTGGGGATGTATTACATGATCCATTTCAATCTGGAGGTCTTGAAACTCCAGCTCATCAGAGAGTAATTGCGGGTGCAATACATAAGGCAAATAAGGGTGTATTATTTATAGATGAAATTGCGACATTAAGACCGGAGGTTCAGATAGAACTATTATCTGTTTTACAAGAAAAGAAATATCCAATATTTGGAAGATCTGAGCGATCTGCTGGTGCAATGGTAAGAACTACTCCAGCTCCTACTGATTTTGTACTTGTGGCGGCGGGAAATTTGGAAACATTGCAAAAATTGCATCCAGCATTTAGATCAAGAATAAGAGGATATGGATATGAAGTATTTATGAATTCTGAAATATTATTTACGGAAGAAATTGCAAATAAATTTGCCCAATTTGTTGCACAAGAAATTAAAAAAGCTGGTAATGTACCCTCTTTTACAAAAGAGGCAGTAATAGAAGTTATTAAAGAAGCTCAAAGAAGATCTGGAAGAAAAAGTTATTTAACATTAAGATTAAGAGATTTGGGTGGATTAGTAAGATTGGCAGGAGACATTGCAAAATCAAAAGGAAAAGAGTATGTTGAACCAGAAGATGTTATGGAAGCAAAAGAAAAAGCATTAACAATTGAAGAACAATTATCCAAATATTATATTGAAAGAAGGAAAGAATATCAAATAATAAAAACTGAAGGATATGAAGTTGGAAGAGTAAATGGATTGGCAGTAATTGGATCAAGATTATATTATTCTGGATTGGTATTACCTGTTGAGGCAGAGGTTGTACCTGGAGGGGCTAGTAGAGAAATTACTGCTACAGGAAATTTAGGAAAAATTGCAAAAGAGGCAATAGTAAATGTATCTGCAGTATTAAAAAAGAAATTTGGGGAAGATTTGAAGAAATACAAGGTTCATGTTCAATTTTTACAAACATATGAAGGTGTAGAAGGAGATTCAGCTTCAATAACTGTTGCAACTGCAATAATATCTGCATTAAAGAATTGGCCAGTAAGACAGGATTTGGCAA
>Ga0081474_140298_pt1 | contig 19620 bp, 23 predicted proteins | sample OneHunmetagenome_2_FD_70978 | JGI IMG/M metagenome (GOLD analysis project Ga0081474, IMG submission 70978) | Ferrous microbial mat communities from One Hundred Spring Plain, Yellowstone National Park, USA v2 (version 2) | ecosystem: Environmental > Aquatic > Non-marine Saline and Alkaline >... | reverse complement strand
TGAGCTCTTGTAAATACTCATAAAATTTCTCAGCTAATTTTCTTTACTTTTGAATAATTATCTATAAACTTGTACATAGATTTATTCAATTATTTGCGCTTAGGACACTCTCTTAAGGGGATTAGAAGTAATTAAAGATAGCGAGTAGTTACGTAAAAGAGTTACAGTCTTAGGGACAAAACAACGTCGGTTTTTGTTCCAGAAGAGGAGTCCAAGAGAACTTAGGGTAATTGAATTACCCGCATGAGTTACAAGTTATACACGTTCAAATAATTCTATGCTTACCATTTTAATATCTAGTTTCGCATATTTTCTGAATAGATTTTCTTTCAGAGAATTCTTAAAATTGTAGTTATAGAAACTAATGTAAATACACTGCCTAAAAGAGCGTATATCATGGAGGACTTCATAGCATTAGCTACTCTTGCAAATAAATACCCTGAAACGAGTGCAGTTAAGCCTATTATTAATGAGGCTATAACGTCAGTTTTCCCAGCAATAATATAAGCTGAAGCTCCACTTAAGGCTGAAAGCAGCATGGCTAGCGTTGCAGTGCCTATCATTTTCTTTATATCAATAGAAAATAAGAGCATCATAACTGCTACGAACATTATCCCCCCACTAGCACCTAAAGTACCCGTAACCATACCTATAAGTATGCTAAGTATAAAGGCTAGAAAATACTTAGTTTTATTTAAATTTATTTTCTTCACACTAAATTTATTTCTTGATCTCTTAAAAGACACGTATGCCATAAAAGCTGTGAATATTGTAAAGGCTATTTCAAGTTCTCTCTCTGGTGTAATAAAAGCTATACTGGAACCTATCTGCGCGCCAATTGCTGCACCTAAGCCCATAATAAGGGAAATTTTCACGTCAATGTTCTTATTAAGGAAATATACGTAGGTAACTGTAGTTGTAGTTATAATGTCAACTAATAAACTCGAACCTATAGCTTCCTTGAAATTTAATCCTAAATACAGAAGTGTTGGAACAACTACCAGTACACCGCTAGCTCCAGTAATGCCAGTTAATGCACCAACAGCTATCCCAATGATTACCAGAAGGTAAATTGGAATTAACATAATATAATTTAAGACGTTAAGAGTATTAATACCTTTACCAGTTTTTAAATAACTTATATACTTTATATTATTATAAATCTTATTAAATATAATTTAGAAATAATTTATATATAGATAATTTTTTAATAAAAAATCATCATAATATAATCTATAGTAAAAATAACGTCAAAATAAAACCGCAATTAATGAAACTTAATGATTGACTACATTTATTAAGGATTGCACTTTTATTAAATTATGGACGATTTAGATAAAAGGTTAATACTACAATTGTTTCTTAATCCCAGAGCGGGAGTTAGGGAGTTATCAACCAGATTAAAAGCTCCTCGAACAACAATTCATTACAGGTTTACAAGGCTTATTAGGAACGAGGTAATTAAGGGATTTTCTCTATATGTTAGCCCTAGCTTATTAGGTTTTTCACACGCTTTTATAATATACAAGGGTAATTATACTTTACCCAACTCCGTAATTAACTTCAAATGTATTGAGGGATTTACTATATCGCAAATCTTCTATAAGGATCATCTATCTTTAACTGAAATAAATCCCATAAGAGTATTCCCAGTAAAAGAAGCAATTCCCTATTCCCTATCAAAGTTTGACTTAACTCTTATTAAGGAGTTAAGTAAAAATCCTATTAATATTAGGGAATTAGCTTTTAAGCTTAAACGTTCGGTAAAAAGTATAAGAAGACATATAGACTTTCTAGAACGTAACGGTATAATTAAAGTTTTACCTATAATAGATTTGGGGAAGATAGACTTACTCTTTTATGCAGTATTAAGTGAGGAACCAGTAAGTGTTCCAAATGAAATATGGAGGATTTCAGATAATGTAAAGATAGCCATTGCTTCAAATCTAGAGGAGATTAAGAGGAACACTGAAGGTATTAAGGAAAGGAGTTTAATTACAATAAAATCAGAATATTATGTAAATAACTGGATTGATGTAGTCCAAATTAATTGGACGTAACTTTATGTGATACGAAATTAGTTATTTGAAACATGGAAAAGGGAAAATATGCCTTCATAATATTTAGTGATCCAGAAATTAAGTCAGAATTGGTTAAGGCAGCTCACGCCTTACATTATGCTTTAGGATTAAAAGAGAAGGGATACGAAGTAATTGTGTATTTTGAAGGTCTCGGCGAAAAAATATTAACGTTAGAACCTGATTATATAAAGCCCGTTTTAAATAAGGCAATAAAAGAGGGATTAATATACGGAGTTTGCGGTTACTGTGCATCTCCACCTCACTTAAATATAGCTGATAAATTGAGGCAGAAAGGATATAATTTAATAGGAAATGAAAACGACCATAAAGATATCTCAGAATTTATAGAAAAAGGTTACAATGTTATTCTAGTCTAATTCTAGTTATGAGAAATATTAAACAATCATAATAAAATATAAAGTAATTTTTTGTTTCGATTTTATAACTCAGTGGCAACATTACGCAATCATATTAGTGATACGGGAAAAAATAAACATATATTAACAGAAGATAACTGTAAAAAATCAACAATTTTATATTGATAAAATTTATAATCAAGAAATAAAATTAAAATATTATTATATTATTCGATAATGGATTTTTATCATAAAAATTCTTAAGAAATAGATATTAGTAATTATGAAATTATCAACTAACTTTACTTTAAAATTAAAGTTAGATCTATATAGTTAATATTAATAGTTCAAAAATTGAACTTTCTTCTCAGTTTAAAATTTCTTAGTACAAATTTATCATATGGAGGTGCGTTAATAGCCGTATTAGGCATGGAAATTAGTCTAAGGAGCTTAATGCTTAATAAACGGGATTCGAATTACGTGAGTATCATAATAAACTATGAAGAAACTCATGTAAGAAAATTTTTCAGTATTGGTCAATCATTTACAGCTCATTTTACATTTGGATTATGTTAGAGATAGTTTTTACTTATATCATCCCCTTTGTAATAAATAGGAATGAAAGTGCTAAAGTAGGGAGAAAAATCGCTTAATAATAGGGTATAATTGCCGAGAGTAAAAAACTCCTTGTCGATTATCTTATGACTCACTTTTCCTTTCGTAGGAAAATCTCTTGGACTTCTTATCAAGTTGTTCCTTCGCTTCCCAACTTATTCAAATGGTATTGTAAATTACCTTATAGTAGTCTTACTGGCTTATCTTTTTCATCAATTCGTAGAAGTTCTCATAGGGATGTATGGCATGTACGTCTACGGTAACTGAATGGCCCAACTCCCTCATTATAGGCAAGGTTTCAAGGATTTCATCTAACTCCTCATGTGAGTTTACGTCTACTATAGCTATAACTTCCCTCCTCCCACTCACCTTATATAAGCCCTTTATCTTTCCAGCCTTTACGGCTGATAGTGCTGCTTCAGCTTCTCTTTTCCATATTTCCATTAGCTCCTTTTGTGATAACTTCTCTGGTTGTTTTACTTTAAACCATAACAAGAATAACATTTTGGATTCACATTATATAATTATTATATAAGTTTAAAAATGTAAATTACAAACTAAGAGGGAATAGAAAAAATAAAGAAATAGACTATCTTTAAATTAACTCAATACTGCCCTTCCAAGAGGTGGGTTAATACCTAAAGCCTCAGCCACTACAATAGCTAATCCAGTATACCATGCTGCTATTGCTGTCAGTATTCCCACATATCCGCCCGCGTGAAATAGGGCAGTGCTGTTCACCATTAACCCTATTCCTAGTAAGAAAAAGGTTATCCATAAAAGTAGAAATGTCATAAAAAGCCCTAAATTGGCTTTAAAAGTACCGAACCACATGACTAATGTAAATATTCCGAAGGCTATGAGTACTAGTCCTATTGCTTGTGGAGTTGCATCAAAACCGAACATAGAGGTTAAGAAGTACCACTCCCAGAAAGCCCCGTAAGTAAAGAACGCAGTATAACCGAAGGTATTACCAGCCCTCCACTCAAGTATTCCGGCTAAAAGCTGTGCTAGTCCTCCATAAAACGCGGCTAAGCCTAAAACCACTGACTGTCCTTGTGACATAAGTCCGGCGTTAAAGACTGAGAGTACTAAAGTAGTTAAAGCAAAGCCCGATAAACCGAGTGGGGCTGGATTAGCCCTTTTTTGTTCAGTCATTAATATAATAGACTTTATTCATAAATAAAAATTTTTACATTAATATTTGTTAGTAAGCTATATTTTTAAACTTTTTAATGTAACTATATTTAATGTCAGTAACCTGGGCCCTCCCTTTTGAAAAAAAGGTAAACCCAAAACTTAACACTAATAAACTAATTGACATCAATACATACAAGGAAATACACAGTCAATCAATAAAAGACTACAAGCAGTTCTGGTCTTCAGTAGCATCGGAACTGGAATGGTTTAAGCCGTGGGATAAGGTAATCGATGATTCAAACCCACCTTTCTATAAATGGTTTGTAGGCGGAGAGATAAACGCCTCTTACCTCACAGTTGATAAGCATGCAAAGAGTTGGAGGAAGAATAAGGTAGCAATGATTTGGGAAGGAGAGCCCACTGATGAAAACGGTGAGCCTAAAGAAATTAGAAAAATGACTTACTATGACCTTTACAGAGAGGTTAATAGGGTAGCGTACTTACTGAGGGAAAAATATAAGCTCAAGAAGGGTGATACTATAGCAATTTATTTACCCATGATCCCAGAATTGCCGATATTTATGCTCGCAGCGGCCAGGTTAGGAGTTGTGTTCGCTGTTGTCTTTTCCGGCTTTAGTGCTGACGCTTTAGCTAACAGGATTAACGATGCTGAAGCAAAACTATTAGTAACTGCTGACGGCGGTTGGAGGAGGGGTAAAATAATTGATTTAAAGGGGATAGCGGATAAGGCTTTAGAGAAAAGCCCCACAGTTAAAGACGTAATAGTTGTGAGGAGAATCGGGAGTAAAGTAAACATGGTTGAGGGTAGGGACAAATATTTTGATGAGGTAATGAAGGAAGTACCTAAAGATACTTATGTTGAGCCGGAAAGGGTTAAGTCCGAAGACCCCCTCTACATACTCTATACATCTGGCACTACGGGTAAGCCTAAAGGGATAGTTCACGGTACTGGAGGTTACATGACTTTATTGCACGCAACTATGAAGTGGGTATTCGACATAAGGGATGACGATATTTACTGGTGCACTGCAGATATAGGTTGGGTTACCGGGCATTCATACATTGTCTTCGGACCTCTAATGGAGGGGGCAACAATTGTTATGTATGAGGGTGCTCTAGATTATCCTAAACCGGATAGGTGGGTTTCCATTATTGAGAGGTACGGGGTTACAGTGCTTTACACTTCTCCGACCGCAATAAGGAGTTTCATGAAATACGGAGATCAGTGGATTAAGTCTCATAATACTTCAACAGTTAGGCTAATGCACTCTGTGGGTGAACCTATAAACCCAGAGGCCTGGGAGTGGTTATGGAAGTTGGTGGGTAGAGAAGAAGTTCCATTCGGTAGTACCTGGTGGATGACAGAAACCGGTGGGATATTGATTTCCCACCTCCCCGGACTATACTTAATACCAATGAAACCTGGGACAAACGGGATGCCAATACTCGGTGTAGAAGCTGATGTGGTTGACGAAGAGGGGAAGCAGACAAAACCGGAGGAGAGAGGGTATTTGGTCATTAAGAATCCATGGCCTGGAATGCCCTTAACGATTTACAAAGACCCGGAGAGATATATTAAGGTTTATTGGAGCAAGTTCCCCAACATGTTCTATGCCGGTGATTACGCAGTGAAGGACAGTGATGGTTACTTCTGGATTTTGGGTAGGGCTGATGAGGTGATTAAAGTTGCTGGGCATAGGCTTGGTACTTACGAGTTGGAGTCAGCACTCATCGAACATCCCGCCGTCGCAGAGGCCGCGGTTATAGGTGTGCCAGATCCCGTTAAGGGTGAAGTTCCTTATGGTTTCGTAATACTTAAACAAGGCTACTCTCCAAGTCCTCAGTTAACTCAAGAAATAATGAAGACTGTGAGGGAAAAAGTTGGGCCCATAGCTACTTTGGACAAAATTTTCTATGTGGGTAAGTTGCCTAAGACTAGGAGCGGTAAGATAATGAGGAGGGTTATAAGGGCTGTGGTCACTAAGGCTGAAATTGGTGATGTAACTGCATTAGAGGATGAGGCTTCTGTTGATGAGATTAGGAAGGCTTTAGAGGAGTTTAAGGCTGAGTTTGAAAAAGTTAGTACATGACCCTTTATTTTTTTTAACTTCTCTAGTTCTCTTTGAAAGTAAAATATATTATTTAACAATCCTTAATAATTATTGATGGTATTATTTGTAGTACTATCGAGACTAACTGATGAGGGGGCTAAAACTGTTCAAGAGAAACCGGAGAGGATAAAGGAGGTTAATAAGGAATTAGAGCAATATGGTGCGAAGGTATTAGAGCAATACGTAGTGTTTGGAGATTACGATTTCGTGAATATAGTTGAGGTTCAAGATCCTAACTCTTTTCTTAAAGCCTTAATAAACTTAAACAGTAGGGGTACTGTAAGGACAACTACATACCTAGCTATTCCGGTAGACGAATTTATTTCTTATATGAAAAAATAACAAAATTTTTTAATATATTTTTTAATCATACTTTAATACTTTTATCATAGCTAAATCGTATCTAACCTTTTCATCTAACTTATTAAAAATAAAAAACAAATTTTTCAAATTGTCAATGGGTAAATGCTATTTATTGTTAGGGGGTTTATAGGATTAAATTTGTAAAGATAAGTGATTTATAAAGTGTGGAATATGAAAAATGTTTAATTATTAACGATATAACTATCAACTTTTTTAATCCGGCAGTGTGAAAAATCATTTCTTCAAGTACGACCACGATCTCCAGTTTAAAAACAAAACTTCTCTTATATCAAAAATATGTATAAATAATTAAATTTCTATTCTTATAAGTAAAAACTTATTAAGTTATAATTTGATAATTTATTGATGAAATATGAGTAGTAAGAACACACTATTAGGTATAGGGGTGACCGTATTATTAATTATCGTAGCAGTCATTTCAGTAGGGCTTTTGACAACTCGAGGAGTACAGACCACTAATATTAATGTTGACCCGTCAAAATACTTGGGCAACACGTGGGTTGTGACTTCCTCGTATGTTAATACCTCCCCTTCATCCATACCCGGGGCTAAAGTTGAGTACTATAAGAGCTTTTCAGACCCTCAGCAAGACCAATTAATAATCATAAGAATAGTATTTAATTCACCATCGGATGCAAAAGCCTATATGGCTTATATAGAGTCAACGAACGTGAATTCAGTCTCTGACCTATATTATAACATTCTAGGGTATACGGATCAAGTAGCCTTATTACAAGGGAATAGCATAGTCGAGATTAACTACGTGGGTACTGTAAATCAAGTCCCGATTAATGCGCTAATAGGTTTAGCTTATGCCGTAATTTAATTTTTTATCTTAATTATCTTTTTTCTACTCTAACAGAAGTATACATTTTCACACATAATCAGACTTTTAGATACATTTTTATGTATGTTATTTAAATTTATAAAAACCAAAAATAGCATATGACAAGAAATCCCCTCATTATATCATCACTCACTTTATTATCCCTTGTAGACATCGCCACTACATTCTTAGGCTTAACCCATGGACTTATAGAGGCAAACCCCTTACTTTCTTCCCTCCCCCTTAATCTCATGATCCCTACGATGATTTTACTTAAATCATTACTCATAGTACTTGCCTTTTATGCTTTAAAAAGGGGTTATTGGATTCAAGTACTACTAGCCACCGGTATACTCTTAGCCGTTGCAATTAACAATATAACCCTTCTCCTTTTGAGTTGGTAAAAATTTTATTTTTAAAGAAGAATATTATATGTGTTTAGGTCACAACTTTACGTACCCTCGAATAATGAAAAAATGATAAGGAAAACTGAAACAATAAACGCCGATATGTTCATATTCGATCTTGAAGACGCGGTACCAGATAATGAAAAGAATAAAGCTAGGGAGTTACTTAATTCTCTATTACCACAACTTAACTTAAAAGCTACAGTGTGCATTAGAATAAATCCACTATACAGTAAAGAATTCGCTCATGACATCCTTTTCGTGAATAAGAACGATAAAATTGAGTGTTTAGTAGTTCCTAAAGCTGAGATAGACTTGTCATTCCTTTATAAACTTACTAGTAAGGAATTATTACCGTTAATAGAGACGGCTAAAGGCCTATTAAGAATAGAGGACGTTGTGAGGAGTGAGGGAGTTTTGGGGATTAGTTGGGGTGCAGCTGATTTAGCAGATAGTTTAAGGGCTGATGTAAAGGCTGTGGAAGGAAGTGAATATATAAGGCTTAAGATAATTACGACTGCCAGAGCTTACGGTATAACCCCAACTGATAAAGTATATTTCGACGTTAAGAACTTGGAGGGGTTTAGAAAAGAATGCGAAATGGCTAAATCATTTGGGTTTGATGGCAAGCAAGTAATACATCCAGAACAAGTAAAAATAGCTAATGAAATCTTCTCGCCCAGTAAAGAAGAGATAGAATGGGCTAAAAGAGTTATAGAGGAGTATGAAAAAGCTAAAGTGAGCGGTAAGGGAGCCATAACTGTTGACGGTAAGCTAGTAGATGCCGTGCATTATAGGATAGCTAAAAGATTGTTAGAAAGTGAACTTTCATGAACATATTCCACTTGCTGTGTGATGAAAAGTAGGTTTTTCCTCATTCTCATCGGACTTATCATATGAATAACCTAAACTTCAATTATAACCGATTTCGCTAAATATTCTCTTAAAAAATACCCACAAGATGATACCCACACCTAACATATCCATGAATACGAACATCACCGTCCCGGCTAGTGGGAATTGTGATGAGGGGTATATTGAAATAGGGTATGCGTAATAAACAGGGTTAACAATCCATAAATAAGAGAGTAACGAATCTCCTAACATCCATAACGAGAATAATATCAGCTGGAGTGTTAAGTTACTACCTTTAATACACGAGCCTATTACATACCCACTCATAAACATTGAAAAAACGTCCAATACCCAAACATCTATATATCTCGTAGCTAAACCGAAAAACCACGGCAAGTGCCAAAGAACTACTACTGGAATAGCAGATATCAATAGGTACTTCTTCTTGTTCTGTCCAATTTTAAGCCCAAAAAATATTGAAAAGGCCAATATCCCGTAATGAAGTAACATGGGTAATAAAGGGGAGAGGTAAAGATAAGGGTAAAGTACTAAACCCAAAACGAGGGTCAAAAAAGAGGGAATAAAAAATTTGTTCACTTCAGACACCGAAGAAGGAAATTTGTGACGGGTTGAACGGATGATAGAAGGGCAATTGTAAGTAAAGCATAGTGAATACTATAACCCATATACCGTCTACGAAATGCCAGTAGTATGATGCTGCCGTAGCACCTTCATATGGTATAATTTTCCTAGCTCTTAATAACACGAAACTCCATAGGGTTAACCCCATTATTACGTGGAAACCGTGTAACCATACTATAGTATAGAAGAATGATGTTATGATATTATCTTGTGGTAAGAAGTGAATTATGTGAGTGAACTCATATATTTGCCCTATGAGGAACGTGAAGCCCATAGCAAAAGTTAGTAGCCCTAAATACTTAAACCTGTTTACCTTACCCCTTAACAGACTATCATATGCAAAGTGAGATGGTATTGAACTCGATAATAGTATTACAGTCATTATTAGTGGTAAACCGTACCAGTCTACATGGAATGTTGATAAATAAGGCTGTGCGGCCGGAGTCCAATTTATCGTGTATAAGTAACCGCCTATGAAGGAACCGAACAAGAATATTTCCGCAATTATGAAATAGAAAACTGGGGTTCTAGCCTCTATTGCCTTCCTTATTCCCTCTTGGGTCACTACCAATTGGCCGTTTGAAGAGGGAAGCGGTAAACCAGCCATTTTAGTGAAAGACACGTGGTGAACTGGTGGGACGCCTCCATAAAATTCTTTGAAGTAATCGTGATAAGCCCAATAAATTCCAGCTCCTATAAAAGCTAAAATCATCGGCACTCCTATGCTTAATAATCCGAACCTTAAAATCATGAGGAAACCGAGGGGTGGAAGGAACATCATTAAACCGAGTAGTGAGGGAAGGAAAGTACCGTGCCTATGCTCCGGTATTGAGCCGTCAATTTCCCTACCGAAAGCTAAGGGCAATGCTACTGGTTTAATGTAAAAGTCCGGCATACCCATAACTTCTGCACCCCATGGGTCTAGATTTTCTACCCTAGGCCCTTTAATCCATGCATACAGCAAGTCACCAAAGATCATTAAAAGCCCTACTCCCATTATTATTCCTCCAACGTCAATAAATATTTGGAACGGGTAGTACATCATTGATGGTACCCACGCATATCTCCTAGGCATTCCTAAGACTCCTTCAATAAACATTCCGGTAGATATCATAAATGCCCCAGCTATAGTCATTATAGCCCCGCTCTTAGCCAACTCTTGGTCATACATTTTACCGGTGAAATAGGGGAAATAGTATAAGAACCCAGCAATCAATGCAACTAATATTGCGAAAACCATGTAATGGAAGTGCCCTACTACCGCATAAGTCCCGTTAAAGTCGTAGTCAAGGGGTATCAAGGGAAAGAACACGCCTGTAATTCCTCCCACTAAGAAAAGTGCTATAAATCCTATTACTAATAGTGAATAACCGGTAACCCTTAATCTACCTCCATAAAAAGTTGCAGTCCAGTTAACTACTTTAACACCGGAAGGAATTGCTATAGCCATTGTCATTGAGGCTGAAATTGTATCTGCCCAGAAATTAAATATTGAGGTGAACACGTGATGCATCCACACTCCTAAAGCGCTCAATAAAGCTATGGCAAAGGATGAAAGTGCTAAAGCTTTATAACCGAAAATCGGCCTCCCAACGGATCTTGGAAGTATTTCACCTATTAATCCCATAGCGGGTAACATGAGAATGTAAACTTCTGGATGTCCGAAGAACCAGAAAACGTTCTGCCATAATAATGGGTTACCCCCCAATAGGTAGTCAAAGAATGGCAAGTTCCAGTTCCTCGCCAAGAACGCCATTACTAATCCACCAGTTAGCGGGGGTAGGGCGATCATTAACAAAATGGCTGTTGCAAAGAAAGCCCAAACGAATAAAGGCATCTTAAAATACGGTACTTTCTTAAGTCTAGTTATTGTAAGTATGAAGTTTATTCCAGTCAGTGTACTTGATACACCTGCTATTATTAGACCTATTTCTATTAAATCTACTCCTATCCCACTATTTACTTGCAAGTCTGTAGACAATGGTGCATACATATACCAGCCTATATTAATTACTCCGAAAAGCGGTGATATTGCACATAAAATTACTGCTGGGACTAGTATCCAGAAAGATAGAGCGTTAATCTTGGGCCAATACAAATCCCTGGCCCCTATCATTCTGGGCACTAAGTAGTTAGCCATCCCAGCAGATAACGGCATCACTACGAAGAAGATCATGAAAATTCCGTGAAGTGATACTGCATCGTAATAGTCTGTAGCCCCTATATTGTTGAAAGTCAATTGTGTCCTTATCATCATTGCCTCCAGGCTACCTATTATTAGGCTTATAATACCGAGTGTTATATACATTATACCTATATCTGATGCATTGGTTGTTGTAAATGCTATACCTAGCACTCTTTTGATTTTTGAAACTAGTCTCATTTGTCATTATTAATTATCAAACGGGTTTATTAACTTTATTATCAATATTTTTACAAAGTTCAGTGTTTATGAGAATTAAGGAATAAGTCCATACTATAAAATCATTTTTCGCCAAAACTAATTAGTCCATTTTATTAATTTAATTTCTTACTAAAATATAATATGTTGTTAGGCGATTTTTGAGCAAAAAATAAAAAGAGTAAAACCATAGTAATAATTGATGAGGGGAGTCTCTCCAACTTTTACTTTTATAATTGCAATAATAACTGTAATAATTGTAGTAGGTGCTAGTGTATATACATATGAGCAATTCAAAATTTACACCACATCTTCAGTCTCAACAACTACAACATCATCAACTTCTAAGATCATTCTACCCTACAATAATGCTACTAAAACTGTATATATAACATTAGTCACTCTTTCTTCTGGCCCTACTTTCAACTTTAACGGGACTTCATTTGGACAAATGGTAATATACGTACCGGCTGGATGGAATTTACAAATAACTTATATTAACCAACAAACTTTAGAGCATAACCTTAACTTAGTACAAAATACCACGGCTACGCCGACATCAGATATTGGTCAAGACGGAAAAATATTACTTGCAATAGGTGCATCACCCTCAGATTATCAGTACATGGGACTATCGTCTGGACAATCAGCTACTGGAACCTATACAGACATAGCCCCCGGCATCTACTGGCTAGCCTGCGGAATAACTGGTCATGCGGAATCTGGTATGTGGGTTGTTCTAATAGCATCTTCTAACGTAACTGTTCCTTACGTAGTTATTAAATAAGGTAATTTTTTATTTTATTAAGAAAAGTCACTACATTTTTGTAATTAAAATATAAAAACTTGTTTACGTTAAATATTATCTTGATATAAAATGCCTAAGGTTTCGGTGGAATTATTAACAATGGTAGGGGCTGTAATAATTTTAGCCTTCTTAGGAGGATTAGCATTCCATTACTTAGCCGTCATTGATACCGGTGCGTTCTTCCCCAATACTCATCAAAAACCCATAGTGATAAAAGTAATAGCTAAGCAGTACGTTTGGGAGTTTATTTACCCCAACGGTACGGTGAGTTATGATAAGGTTGTGCTAAAAGCAGGACAACCATACATCTTCAACTTAACCTCAGCAGACGTAATCCACGCAATGTACATTGTACAATTAGGATACAAGTTAGAAGCTGTACCAGGTTATTATTACCCACTTTACATATATGTTACTAAGCCCGGTGTCTATAACATATACTGTGCCGAGTTCTGCGGGCCCGGACATTACACGATGATTGGGGAAATAGTTGTAGTAGGGGGTGGTAGTTCCTCATGAGTTATAAGACATTAAGACCAGTAGACTACATCTTGTGGTTTATAACGATTCTAATAATGTTTTTTATATTTGAGGCGATAGGCGATTTCGGGAACTTACCAGTTTCATCAGCTTCCCCAGTAAGTTTATATGAAAAACAACTGTTCGAATACACTTATATAGCGGCTGGCGGAGTTTTTGCGATCTTTATGGGTAGCCTCGTCTTCCTCGCTGGTAAGTTTAGGGAATCCCAACCATCTCAAGTTAAGAAAAAGACTGATTACACTGCTATAAGTCTAGTACTCTTAATAATTGCTGGAGGAGTGTTAGTTTATTCCGCCATACCTTACTTCTCACCCTATTTACCTTTACAACTTCAATTCAACATGGGTATATTAATTGCTATGGCGATGCTATTGCTCTTCGGAATTACGCTAGTAATGTATAAGGAGTATTATAAAGATTAATTTTTAACCTCAATAAACAAAAATAAACTAAGTATGAATAAGAAAGTATTAATTTATATTATATTACTTTTCATTTTATTTTTTACAATCAGTATACCTAATCAAGAGTTAAATTACATAATAGCACCAACAACTTTCTGGGTTATCGTAGGATACGCGGTTTTAAACGCTGAAAGGGGTGTCGTAAATTACGTAGTGGGGAACTTTATTAAGAGGAGAAGTATATCCCTTTCATTTCTCTCTTACTTACCCGTTCACATAATAATTTATAGTATTGCAATTGAAAAACTCCTAATTTCTATCTTTGGCTATCAAGGGTATTTCCCCTCTCAGATTACCTTAACTTACACACCTTTCCCATATCAAGGAGTTGGAGTTTTATTAAACTTACTATTAAATCCATCATTAAGCATTTTCATACAACCCTCATATTTTCTCGACTTAACACCTTTCGCGTTACTATCAGCCGTAATTATAACCTTCACAGTGTCAGCTAATATAGGAAGAATAGTAGATATTATGAGGAGTACTACGAATATGGCAAAAAGCATAATTGCCGTAATCTCTTTAGGTTTGATATCTGGTAGCAGTTGCTGTCTGTCTTTACCCTCTCTAATCGCCTTTTATACCCCCCTCTCAATTTTAGTTTATGACATAGCCGTTGGAGATACCCTCTTGGCGCTCTACTTCCTTTTACCGATTTTCACAATAATAATACTGACAGATCAGTTCAGAAGATTAAAGCTTAAGAACATAGAGGAGAATAAAAGCTACTAAAATCAAAGAGTACAGAAGGCTTAAATTGACATAACTGAGCCTTCTCATCATGAAATAGTTGTTATTCGCCAAGTAAAAGTATGCTACCCTACTTACAGAATTTATTATTATGAACGAGATTATTTGGTTAAATAAGGCTATTAAGAGAGAGTACAGTGGGAATAAGGTTAATAAGGAGTTGATGAAGAACCACTTGGCTAGCACATAAAACGATGGTTTATAACTACCCTTATAGTGAACATCGAACAGTAAGTGCATGATTTCATTATAAAGTAAGATAGACAGTAATATCATTAGCTCGAACGAATTAGGGCCAAACCTAATGAAAATAAAAGGGAAAAGGAAGGCTGATGTGATAACAGTTAACACTAAGAGGCACAGTATACCTCTCCTTATCCCACATAACTTAGAAAAATAAATGGGAAAAAGAGATCCCTTAAGCGGGTCAAAGGAGAATAACACGCTAAGAATAGCAATAAGAATCTGAGCTGGCGTCACCACCATGTAACCTCACTTGATGTGCCCTAGCCTCACCGAAATTCACGAAGAATTCCTTATCTATACTTAGACCGTTTTCAGCATTAAGTCTTACAAGCCAACCCCTAATCCCCTCTGGGTAAAACTGGTTATCCCATGTTGAGTAAAGTGAATTAGTAACATATATCCTCTTACCGTCCCTACTGACCTCTAACATTTGAGGAGCTCCAGTTAACTTATATCCTAATGGATGATCAGCCCTATGTAGTATCCCTCCCAATTTAACCCTTCCAGTCTCTCTGGGCCTAAATGGATCCGATACATCATACTGTCTCACCTCTCCTATTCCCCACAAACTAACGTAAAGGTATTTATCGTCGAGGGTTAGATCTATATCAGTTACTAAAGGTGGAACAACCTTAAACGGCTTTAGAATTTCTGGTAGTCCACCTTCAGTAGGCTCAGCCGGTATTTCTATCACCTTTTCAGCTTGCCATTTATTATCCTCATAGAACCAATACCATATCGAACTGCTTAGATCTTTCAAACTTACCACTACATTAACAAACCCGCTAAGTTTAGTTGGATCGTGGAACGGTCTTATTTCTAACGCCATTCTGTTTTCTTGGCCTAAAGTTACAGAACTTATCTTCTTTCTCTTACTCAAGTCCCAGAAATGCAATCTATTCCCGTACCTATCCTTAAGGTGTTCTAATTTCAACCCATTCTCTATGGTATTAGGGACTGCCCACTCACTGGTAACCATAACCTCATTAGGTAAGTTCCACCAGAAGTCGTAGGCAAGGTATTGGTCTTTTCTGTCAACCTCCCACTTACCTAAAACTTCAAAAGAGAAATGATCGAGAACTAAAATACCCCCTGGACCTTCACCGGCTTCATTCCCTAAAGCACTTATATAAATCCCATCTGGACCACAGTGTACGGTATGTAATCTGCTATAACCACTCTTTGAGATTACTTCCTCAGGTTCTATTGTTTTGACTAATTTAGGACTCTTTGGGTTCTCCTTCACATCAATTATATAAATCCTTGAAGACCTCAAGCCTGGGACTATTAAATACCTCCTTTCAAGGTAGGGTTTACCGTTAGGGCATAAAGCTGAACTACACGCATTCCAACCGAAGTGATGAAGTTCATCCCCTACATGAGGTAGTTCTACTTTTCCCAATATCTTAGAGAAAGTTGGTGATTGAGGATCGGTATCTACTACTGCTATGAAATCCGGCTTGTTTATTCCGGTACCTTCATATAAGCAAGCTACATAGGCTAGCTTTTCCGGCGGTGCTCTCATTGCAACTTTAGGTGAGGGGTAGAACGTGGGATCTAACCTTATTCCCATTAAGAATATAGTGCCTATTCTGAGATATAAATCTTGCTAACAGTGCAATTATATTTTATTACAAAAATTTCTCATTTTACGCTTTCACTAACACATATTTAAAAACATAAAAATCAAAACTTAACTATGCCAATTTGCCCGGTTTGTGAGTATAAAAGTAGTGAGTGGTACGAAATTGCGAGACACATATATTCACTGACTAAGAAAAGTGATGCAAAGCATATTATGTGGCTTAACAGAAACTTGAGCGTTAAAGAGGTTAGTGAAGAGGAACTGACTAAATCTCTTGAAGGTTTTTTCAGAGTGAGAAATAATCTGTCTGACTGGATCAGACAAAAGTTTATAGATAAGTTTTACGGAGAAAACCCCCATCCGTTTATCTTGGCGATGCAGAAACCAACCAAAGCAGTTCTTCTAGGTTATGTTATTGAACATCAACATTTCTTAAAGAACTGGGTTAGGATCTTATCAACGATAGTTGCGAGAACTGATAAAGACGACATAATAAGATATGAGCTGGGGAATATAGCGGTTGAGTATATTGGATTTAATAATAAACCTTCTCATTACGAACTACTCTTAAGAATGGGAGAGAGACTGGGAATGAAGAGAGAACAGATACTTTCGATACCGCCCTTACCGGCAACTAGGTCTGCCTTAAACACGTGGTGGGATATTGCATTAAATAAGGGATGGGTGGAAACTATGGCTTCAATGCACAGTCTAGAATTGGTTGCTGATAGAAGCTTGGTTAAGTACGGGGCTAGAATGCATTATTTTAACCCTAAAATTTTGGAATCAAATGAATATCCTCAAGAGGTTAAAGATTTCCTAAGGGAGGGATATGAGGCTGATGAAGGGCATGCGGGAGAAGCTTTGGAGTTAGTTGATAAATATGCAGAGGGTTTTGAGGATATACAAGTTTCTGTAATAAGGTCATTTGATGCTTTTTCGAAATATTTATTAGCAAGGCTTGAGAGAGCTATACAAATAGATAAAAGTGTATTGGGTGTTTTAACATGAGGATTATAGTTAACGGAAATGAAGCTGGAACTAAAGAAACCGGTTGTGCTTTGTGTGGTTCTACATGGGGGGACTATTATGAGGAAATAGATGGTCAGAGGCTCTTCTTTTGTTGCGATGTTTGTGCATTAGAGTTTAAGAACATGATAAGTGAGGTAAAAAAGAGGACTGGCTGGGATAGGATTGATGAGCTTGTAATAAACGGTAATTACTATCGCGGTAGGAATTGCATAGCCAGACATGAAGGTAAGGAGTATAAATTTTACGTTAAGTTCGGAGATGAGGGTGAAATTCAGACTTTTTTAGACTAGAAATTTAGTAGAGCTCATACCATGAGAAACGTAAACCATTTTAGGTTTAAATTCCTTAATTTTTTCAATACTTTTCATCAGATTATCGAAGTCCTCATAAATTACCGGGATCTTTAATCCCTTCCTATCCCCGAAAAGCGTATCACCCACTATTAACGAGTTCAACGGTTTAAGGTAAATTGAGATTGAATCGTCAGTATGCCCTGGCGTTTTTATGATTTCCACGCCTTTAATCAATTCTCCCTCTTCCAACACAAAATCAGCTCTAACTCCCCTCGCACCTCTGAGGAGAAATGGTTTTGCAATTGAAAACAACACCCTCTGAAAAGTGGAATGAATTATTGGCTCCCTAATCTTCCCTTTTTCTAAATACTCTAACCCCTCTCTTGCTATGCCAAATTTAGCGTTTTTTAAGGCGCTTCTTAGTTCCGCAGAACCTCCAATGTGATCTAAGTGGGAGTGTGTGAAAATCACGTACGATACACGCTCTGGATTTTTACCAATTTTAACTAGTTCATTGAGTATCCTTCTACCTCCTCCTGGCGTTCCGGAGTCAACTAAAATCAAGTTTCCGTCATCATTTTCAATTAAGAAGGATTTTACGAATCTGAGTTTTAATTCATAAACTTGCATAAATAGATGTTGGTAAACAAAAATTAATTTTTTTAGGAATTTAACCTAATCAACCCTTCGTAAGTGTATTTTATAACATAGAATTTCTATTTAAATAAACTCATCATGAATTACCCTGAATTATAAGCGTTATTAGACGTGTAAAAAAGTTATATAATACGGGGAGGATATTAATTTTATGATAAGGCAACCAATAGAACCAATTAAACTCACCCCTCAACCAAGCACGTCATATCCAGTAGTGATCGATGTGTTACTTAGGTGTAAAAAGTGTAACAAAGTAATGTCAGCAATTTACGCTTATCAACATCAAAAAGAGCATGAGGCTAAGGGAGAAGAGGTCTGCTTTGAGGTAGAAATGCCTCCGATAAGGACTCAGCCAAGAGAATTCCAAGGCATTATCTAAATCAAGATTCGGCTAAAAGTAGACGGAGCCCATTTGCTAACTTAAGTAGTGCCAAGAAAAAGTGAAATAGTGGCCAGCTTGTAAGATTATTCTATGGAGACGTTTTGGAATTACTAGATATCTTCATTTTGCTCGTACTTTATCATTATTTTCTACAACATTGTTTAAAAATTTTGAAATTGTTAGAAAGGGGAAAAAAGAAGAATGTTTAAAAGTGGGGAACTCTCTATCAGAAAGTTATAACTTCATAGCCTTGGTTTACGTAATATGCTACTCTTTCACCGGCCGGCATCAAGCTTACTCCCATATTTTCTAATTGCGGTTTTATGTTCATAGCTTGTGCTACTCCTACGCATGCCGAGTCAACTACTTTGTTTTGTATCAACTCTTGAACCATGTTCTTTATTTCACCCTCTATTTGTGTTAACTTCTTTTGACTCTGCCCGAAATATATTATTTTTAAGTCCTCATACCTCTTCGCTTTGTAGGAGTTATAAGCCATTCTGGTTGCTAAATCGAATTTGTCGTCACCCGACATTATTAGGAATAAGACTTTAGTCATCGGGGTAAAAAGGAGAGTTTATGCTAAAAAGCGTTTCTTAGAAAGGGTTAGAAAAGGATTGAATTATTTTATTCGTGGAGTCCCCACATACAAGGGTTGAGGAGCCTGTGCTTCTAAAGCTTACGGAGAAAAAGGGATGGAACATTATAGGGGTCTGTACTTTCATTGAGGTTTCATGAATTGGTATTCAATCTCAAGCCCCTTATCCAGCTCTCCAAACCTAGGTGTGGTAGAAAGATGAGGGAAGTTGATTATCGTTTGATTGAGTGTGTTTGTGGTTATGAGAATGATCGTGATGATATTGCAATAGTTAATTTAAACGGGAGGGGGTCTCTGGCCCTCTCATCTGCTCACCAGATGAGAGCTAAATTGATGTGAGAACTATGAGGCCTCTGGAGAGAATTCTCGTCTCTTCCAAGATGGGGAGCCTCCGGTATGAAAACGAAAAATCGAGCATAG
>Ga0081474_120766_pt1 | contig 19650 bp, 16 predicted proteins | sample OneHunmetagenome_2_FD_70978 | JGI IMG/M metagenome (GOLD analysis project Ga0081474, IMG submission 70978) | Ferrous microbial mat communities from One Hundred Spring Plain, Yellowstone National Park, USA v2 (version 2) | ecosystem: Environmental > Aquatic > Non-marine Saline and Alkaline >... | reverse complement strand
GCCTTATTGGTATATATCAAGGTTAAAGGGAAAGGGATAGAACACTCATACCCTCATAAATGATATTTGCAGCTAGCATGCTTGTTATCTCACTTACGTCATAAGGTGGTGATACTTCAACTACATCAAATCCTATTATTTGGCCTATTCTTAATTGTCTTATCATTTCTATTATTTCAAAGCTAGTTAGGCCTCCTACTTCTGGAGTGCCAGTGCCCGGTGCAAAAGCTGGATCAACAACATCTATGTCAATTGATATATATGTTGGACCTTCTAATGAATTTATCTCCTTAATTACGTTTTGCATATTATATTTAAGATCTCTAATTGTATAACTTTTTACGCCTAGTCTTTCCTTATCCGCTAAATCTTCTTTAGAGAAAGTTGATGCTCTTATTCCAGCTTGTATTACACCTTTTAATAATCCTTCTTCTAATGCTCTTCTCAGCCAAGTACCATGAGTATATTTCTTACCCCAATAAGAGTCCCAAAAATCATAATGTGAGTCTAAATGTATTATATTTACTTTGCCATATTTTTTATATAAAGCCCTCAATATGGGTAATGTAATTGAATGATCTCCACCAGCTATAAAGGGTACTATATTTTTTGATATTATGTTAAATATGTTAGTTTCTATTACCTTCATTGTATCTTCAATATACCCTGGTATGATATTAACATCGCCTATGTCACAAGCGTTTAACTTATCAAAAGGGTAAGTGTCAAGAAATTGATTGTATGGTCTTAATAATCTGGATCCTTGCCTAATTCCCATTGGTCCAAATCTGGCCCCAGGTCTATAAGTAGTAGCATCATCAAATGGTACTCCTATAAAAACAGCTTTAATGTTCTCATCTTGTGAACATATAGGTAGTCTTCCAAACGTTGAAATTTGAGTAAACCTCGGGGATTTTAAGGCATCTAGCTGTCTCATGTATATAATTTAAGTTAAATTGGGATTTGAAACTATCGTTTTTAAGAAAGGATCAATTATAGTGATCTTAAATAAAATTATAGACTAACTGATATTATTAATAATAAATAATTCATATAATAATACTAAATTTTTGATAGTTATGATATAAATCTTTGAAAAATATGCCATGTAAATGATAGAAAGATTTTTAAACTAGTTTAATGCTAACATTTCATAAATGTCAAAAAGTAATATAGATAAAAATCAATCATTATTTATAAGACAATCATCTGGTCTAATAAGGGAAGTGAGTCCATGGGCTTCATTTTTTGCCACATTTGGTTTAGTAACCGGTGGAGTTCCAATATTAATATTATCGTGGCTTTACTTATCCCCTGGAGCTAATTGGCCTTTAGCATATTTAATAACTTTAATACCTACACTAGGAATGGCCTTTTTATTTTATGTTGCAACTACTTCAGCACCTAGGGCAGGTGGAGATTACGTCTTTAATGCTAGGGCTTCTCATCCTATTGTGGGATTTACAAATTATTGGGCTTTATGGATAGCATTTGCACTATCGTTAGGCTTATACAGCTATTTAGGTGCACAATGGTTTGCGTATCTCTTTAGCGGGATAGGTTTATACTATAATAATTCCTTTCTAATAAGTTTAGGCTCTTTCTTTACTTCTACTACTGGCAGCGTTATCGTAGGTATTATAGTTTTAGCAGTGTCAACAATAGCTGCATCCTTAGGGAGATATGGTTGGAAATTTATATTTATAGCAGGTATTATCTCAATAATAGCTACTATTGTAACTTTTATCGTTTTAGCCTCTATAAGCTCATCTCAATTCTATTCCTCACTATCATCATTTACTGGTATAAATAATGCATACGAAAACGTAGTGTCTACAGCTACCTCTAACGGCTTAACATTCGTATCTCCTTTAGAAGGCGCATTATTAGCTATTCCAGTTGTTTGGTATTACTATGTCTGGTATAATTTACCAGCATCTTGGAGTGGTGAGATGAGAAAAGTTAAATTTAATGCATTAATATCAATTGTAGTTGCAATATTATTTATAGGAATTTATTATACAATATTTACGTATCTAAACATTCACGCTTTTGGAGAGAAATTCTTGACCGCCTGGTCATATACAGTTGCTAACAATCTAAATAGCACAGTGTATCAAAAATTAAGTAATATAGGTACATTTTCACCATTTTTCGCTTTAATAGTAAATCATAGTTTACCGCTTTATATAATCATGTGGATTGCGTTCTGGCTTCCAAACTTTTATAGCTTATCACCATTAACAATAGCTCTAACTCGTTATTTATTTGCGTGGTCTTTTGATAGAATTATGCCAGAAAAGTTAGCAGATGTAAATGAGAGGTTTCACATACCTTTTAAAGCTACTATTACTGCTGTCAGTGTAGGTATATTAGGACTACTACTATATGCGTTTATCCCCGCAATATCGATAGTTGATATAACTGTAGTATTTGAAATAAGTTACGCTATTTTTGCTCTCACAACAGCTATTATGCCCTTTATAAAAAAGGGACTTTTTGAGAGAATGGTAGCAGTTAAGACTAAATTTGGAAGGATTCCAATTATTTCTCTAATTGGATTTCCAGTATTTGGTTTTCTATTATATGCCTTATTTATAACGTGGGGAAACCCAGTATTGTTACCTATTAATTTACCTACTTTGCTTTCATTAGGTATTATATATGCTAGTGGTATAATAATTTATCATATAGCATATTTTATTAATTCAAGAAAAGGAATCCAAATGAAATTATTATTTAACGAAATCCCACCTGAATAAAAACTTTTTATTCAAATTTTATTTAAATAATATTATATAACTTCCAATTTTTAGCTAAGTAAATTTTTAAGTGTGTGTTACCCTAATATCATTTGTGGGGTTATTTAAAAAGAATAAACCTGAGTCAAATAGTGTAGGAAGTCTCAAGATATTTTTTACTACTGATTTACATGGCTCAGAAATAGCTTTTAGGAAATTTTTAAACGCTGCTCTTATGACCAAATCAGATGTTTTAATAATAGGCGGAGATTTAGCAGGAAAGGCACTAGTACCAATAATAGATATAGGTCAAGGTAAGTTCAAAGTGCAAGATAAGATAGTAGGAAGAGAAGGGTTAGAGGAGATTATAAAGAACTTTAAAGCTACTGGTATATACTATACTATAGTAGACGAAAAGGGATATAATGAATTAAATGAAAATCAAAAAGTCTTAGAAGAGGAATTTAAAAGAGCCATAATTGGAAGATTAGAGGAATGGAGTAAAATTGCTCAAGAAAAATTAAAAGATACCAATTTAATTATTTACACTAATTTAGGTAACGATGATCCATTATACATGTTTGATGTGATTAAACAGAGTGAAAGGCTAGTGAAATGTGAGGGGGATGTAATTAATCTAAATGGCTACGAAATGATAACATTCGGTTACGTTAATCCAACACCATGGAATACGCCTAGAGAAATGAAAGAAGAGGATATATATACAACGTTAAAAGCTATGGTTTCTAAAATTGATAAGCCAGAAAAGACGATCTTTAATCTTCATGCTCCACCTTATGGTACAAGTTTAGATAACGCACCACTACTTGATAATACTCTTAAACCAGTTGTTAGAAACGGAGAAATAGTCATGACACATGTTGGTTCGACCGCAATAAGAAAAATTATGGAAGAGGTTCAGCCATTAATTGGTATTCACGGGCATATTCATGAATCAAGAGCCTTTGATAAAGTTGGAAAAACTACAGTCATAAATCCTGGAAGTGAATATAATATAGGCATACTCCACGCTGCATATATCGTATTAGAGAATAATAAGGTTAAGTTACATCAGTTTGTTATAGGCTAATTTAGTGTTATTAAATTAACATTTTTTATAATTGTTGAACATTATCTATGCACAACTTGGTAAAATTTTAATATAAAATCAACATATAATTATAACTTGGGTGGTAACATTGAGCTTAGATATAATAGAAGTATATAAATCATTGACAAATAAATCAAAATCACTTTTTGAGGAATCTTTAAAATATTTACCTTTTGGTGTATCAAGTAATTATAGATATTTTGATCCTTATCCTATATATCTAGTTAAAGGGAAGGGAAGTAGAGTGTGGGACGTAGACGGAAACGAATACATAGATTATATTCTAGGCTTTGGTGTTTTGGAGGTTGGTCATTCTCATCCTAGGATTGTTGAGGAGGTTAGGAGGGCTGTTGAGGATAGTACTATTCTTGGCTTTGAGTATGAGAAGAGTGTTGAGTTGGCTAAGATTATTTGTAATAGGTATAATGTTGACATGGTTAGGTTTTCATCAACGGGAACAGAGGCAACAATGCACGCAATAAGAATAGCAAGAGCATACACGAAAAGGAAAAAAATAATAAAATTCGAAGGACACTACCACGGATCACACGACCAACTACTAATGAATGTATCTCCTATAGTATCGGGTAAGAGATCGATCTCATCTCTCGGCATACCTCAAGATACCGTGAAAAATACTCTTGTTGCTGATTGGAATGATTATGAGGGTTTTGAGAGGTTGGTTAGGGTTCACGGTAGTGATGTTGCTGCTGTGATCATGGAACCCGTTGCTATGAATATGGGTTTGATTCCTGCTGATCTTGATTTTCTTAGGGGTGTTTTTGATTTGGCTAGGGATTATGGTTTTCTTGTTATCTTTGATGAGGTTAAGACGGGTGGTAAGTTTTATTCTGGTGCTTCTGGTTATTATGGTTTGAAGCCTGATATAATAGTATTGGCTAAGGCTATTGCTGGTGGTTTGCCTTTGTCTGTTGTTGGTGGTAGGAGGGATGTTTTGGGTGTTGTTGGCCCTGGTAGGGTTGCTCATGGTGGTACTTTTAATGCTAATCCTTTGTCTGTTAGGGTTGCTATTGTTACTTTGAGGGATATTTTGACTGAGGGTGCTTTTTATTATATGAATAGTTTGAGTGAGGAGTTGCAGAAGGGTTATGAGGACATTGCAGATGATTTAGACATAGACCTAGTAGTCAATAGATGGGGGGTTAGTGGTACCATTATTCCCGCTGAAACTCCTCCTAAAAATTACAAGGAGATCGTAAGAAATACTGACTTTAAGACTTATTCATTATACTTTTACTCTATGCTTACTCAAAAGATAATTCCCATGGCTTATCAAGAACAGTGGACAATTTCAATAGCTCACACTTCCGAAGATATTCAAAATCATATAGAAAAGGCTTATGATACCTTTAAGTCAATAAAAAGTAAAGGATCTAGTATATATGGTGAGCTTAATTTACCTGATATTGAAGAAACGTGGTGACTAATATGCTAAACTAGAACAAAATATATTCCTAACTCAAACTATGAAATATCTAAACTAATACTCATTTATTAATGGGATTATAGAATGAGATTCGTATAGTTAGTTATGATTATGATAAAATAACTGACAACAAATTTTATATATATGTTGTATAAATTAATATTGTATGAAGGTAAGCGTTATAGGTGGGTCTGGATTAGTAGGCTCTGTGACTGTAAAGGACTTAATCGAGAATAATATAGACGTAAAGGTTATAGATATAAGGGAACCTAAAGAGAAGGTTGAGTATGTCTATGGTGATCTTAATGATATTGATGATATTTCAAGGAAGATTAAAGATAGTGATTATGTTATAAATGCTGCACAATATTATTTTAATTTAAAAGCAATGGAGGCTGCCTTAAGGGCTGGTGTAAATTACATTGATTTAGGGGGACTATTTTGGATGACATTAAAGCAGTTAGAGAAGAATGCTGAATTTGAGCGAGAAGGATTATTGGCACTTATAGGAATGGGTGCAGAGCCTGGAATAACTAATGTTGTAGCAAGGTATTTAGCTACAAAATATGGGATTCCAAAGAAAATAAAAATCAGAAATGGTTGGAAGTCATCGAGTTCAGAATTTAAGTTTAATTGGAGTGTCGATACTCAGATGGATGAGATGACGATGGATGCGCCAGTATGGGATCATGGCAGTTATAAATATTATAAGCCTTTAAGTATGAGTGAGGAAGTAGAGTTCTTACAACCAGTGGGAAAGGTAAAAGTATATCTTACTATACATAGTGAGTTAGCTACTTTTCCTTCATCCTTTAGTGGTGTTGAGTACGTGGATTGGATGGAGGGGGGAGATGGATTTGACATAGTTATGGCTTTAGGTAAGTTATTTGGAGAAGATAGGGAGGTTTTAGGTATAAAGACTAGGACTTATCTAAAAGAGGTTTTGAAAAATGAAAATCTTATAGGTTCTCAAGGTGATGAGTGGGAATCTGCTAAGGTCATATTTGAGTATGAGGATTCGTTAGGTGAGGTTGAGGTTTTAATTCCGCCTAAAGGCAATATAGATGGTACGCAATACGGAGCTGGAATACCTTCAAGCATAGCGGTTCAAATGAAGGTTAGGGGTAAGGGTGTTTTACCACCTGAGAAAGTAATAGAGCCTGAGACATTCTTTAAGGAAATTAAAAGGAGGGGATTTAGTATATTAGTCAATTACGAAAAGAGGTTTTAATTTCAAGGTTAATATAGTATTTAATTTCACTTATAGATTTTTGGCGTATGAATAGGTTTAAGCTGTTGGAATTTTGCCAAATTCCTAATCCTTAAGGAGCCTTAAACATTCACAAATGCGCGTTTATAAATTTCTCTACGTTATTTAACCAACTATATAAAACTGATTTTACAACCTATACGTTATCCATTTAGTAATTAGAAAATTTCCAAGACTATGACACTGTAAAATATTGGTAGTTTCATTAGTTGAAAATTTTTAAACATTAAGGCTCAATAAGTTTTTAAATAATTTATACGAGGTATAATGCATGGGATATACTCCCAAAAAGCTTTTTGCCCTTCTTTTAAATTTCATTACAATATTTGCTCTATTATTACTTAGCATTTCTGCAATATCATCTATAATTCATGCACAAACTGTAATAATCCAACCTAAAAATTCCTCAGAGTTCATAGATGTAGCATGGACGTACCCTCCAGATGCTCTTGATCCAGCTACTGGATTTTGTGACCCAGATCAAGTTATATTTAACGTAGTTTACCAGCAGTTAGTAGAGCCTAATGTTAGTAATCCCCTTCAAGTTGTCCCAGGAATTGCATATAATTGGACTACAACTAATTACGAGAACTGGACTTTTTACTTAAGACATGGAGTGTATTTTAGTGATGGTGTTCAAGTTAACGCTTCTACAGTATGGTTCTCATTTTATAGAATAATTATTATGGGTCAAGGGCCGGGTGTTAATAATTATATTAATCTTTTGTTTAATGCCACTGTGTATTCTAATACTGGCTATGCGATACCGTGGGGAGTTGCGGCAGCAATTCAGAATGTAACGGGATTGCCAACGGAAAATAATATAACGTTAGCTGCTGATATATTAGCCTCAATATTATCACACTTTAATGCTGCCAATATTACAATTCAGAAAATTATGGAATATCCGTATCAGGCTGTAGTAGTTAAAGGGCCATATGAAGTCCAATTTAACTTACTTCATCCTTATAGATATTTCTTACTTGATATTGCTTATTGGTGGGGTGCTATACAGGATCCAGTATTTATAGATGAGCATGGAGGAGTTCAGCCTAATACTCCTAACTCTTATATAGATGAATATGGAATGCCAGGTACTGGTCCCTATATCATAAAATCCGTAGGTTCCTCATTTTCTACAGTTGTTTTGGTTAAAAATCCAGATTATTGGGGAAATAATGTTAGTAACTTACCTCCAGAACTTCAGCCAGCACATATTCCTGTCATAATTATTTATTATGGATTACCGCACGATACAAGACTTGAGGACTTCGATAATAATTTAGCTCAACTCTCTTATGTAAGCCCACCTTATTTAGGATATCTCTATAATAATTATATATATAAACAATATGTATCATTTAATCAAATATTTTATCTAGCTAACGAAACCCAAGGATGTATAGCTTATATTGGAATGAATACTCAAATTTACCCAACAAACATTACAGCATTTAGATTAGCTATAGTTCATGCAATAAACTACACGCAGCTTCTTGATTTGTATAAATTTAATAATACAATATTAGTTAGGGAGGCTTTAGGTCCTATTCCTTCTACTTACCCGATATATTATAAAATTTTGAATATAACTCATCTTTCTCTATATCAATATAACATTTCTCTAGCTTTACACTATCTTAATGAAGCTGGATATGAGGGGCATTTCTATGTTGTATTGCCAAATGGAACACAAATAGGTGATCCGAATGGAACACAACTGCAGACATTAAATATCTACATTTCAGTTTCACGTCCCACTGCGATTTTAGAGGAGGAATTACAGATAGTTCAACAAGATTTAGAGAAAATAGGTATTGCTACTGCAATTAAACCAGTACTACCATCAGTAGTAGATACTTGGACAACTCCTCAGAGTACTCCAAACTTAGTATATGCAGTATATTCAGCTGATTGGCCTGACCCCATATTTCAGCAATTATTACCTTTAACTGATGTGTTTTTTGGAGGGATAAGTGGTAACTATGCTTGGCTTAATATTAGTACGCTGCAAAACATGTACAATACATTACCATTTATAACAAATCAAACTGAACAATTACAATTAGTAGCAAAAGCCTATGAAATAATATATAATGCAGCACCGTATATATGGATGCCTACTCCAACATTATATTATCTAGTTCAACCTTATGTGAAGGGATTTGTTGCTCAAGAATTGGCCTATTACTTCTATAATATGTTATATTATCAACCAGTAACTACTACTACAATAACCCCTACAACAACTACTATGAGTAGTACAGTGGTTCCAACAACTTCAACCCCTACAACTACTTCTACTAGTAGCGTTATTTCAACAACTTCAACTACAACACCTTCATCTTCAGTTTCCCCATTGCTTATAGTAGGAATAATAATAGTAATTATAGTAGTAATTGCTGCGATAATTCTTATAATGAGGAGGAGATAGTTTAAAGATGAAGGGAGGCTTTATCATTTTTCTAATAAGGCGTATAATTAATGCAATAGTTACTATATTTTTATTAATTGTATTATTATTTATATTATTGCATATCATAGCACCGAATCCATTAACATTAGCTAAAATATACTCTGGGAATCCTCATCCTACTTATGCGCAATTGTTAGTGGTAGAAAAAGAATATGGACTCAACAAACCTTTATACGTTCAGATAATTACATATATTTGGAATTTACTACATGGAAATTTAGGAGAGGACCCTATATATAAGGTTCCTGTCATAAACTTATTATCTAAGTACATACCTAGGACTCTAGAAATAACTATTCCTGCAACTATATTATCAGTTATAATGGGTTTAATATCTGGTGCTATAGCAGCCTCTAATAGGGGAAAGGGATTAGATTATTTCCTTAGAGGAGTATATTTAGTAACCTGGGCATCTCCGACATTTTTAATAGCTACTGTATTTCAACTAGCAGTAGCTTATTACTTAAAATTATTACCTCCGTATGGAATAGTTAATCCAGCCTTAACTTCACCTCCTAACATTACTGGTTTTCCTCTACTAAACGCGTTATTAGCTGGTGATTGGCCTTATTTCATAAGTGTATTAAGGCATATGGTATTACCAGTAGTGTCTTTAGCTGTGGCTAACTTTGGAATAGTTACTAGGATATCTAGGGCTTCGATGCTAGTAAATATGAATGCAGATTACGCTAAATTAAGCCTGATGAAGGGTTTAAGCAGGAGAAAGGTAGTATATGGGGTAGTTCTAAGAAATGCTTCAATACCTATAGTAACACTAATAGCGTTGCTTTTCGGTTCTTCCATGGCCGGTTCTGTAGCAGTTGAGGATATATTTCAATATCACGGAATGGGATGGTTTATTACTAATTCTTTACTAAACCTAGACTATGTAGGGATAATCTCTACGACAATTATAGTAGCGATTTCAGTAATAACCGCAAATTTAATTGCAGATATAATGTATGGTATATTGGATCCGAGGGTGAGAGTAATTGGCTAGTGTTAAGGATTATAAAACAATACTTAAAATGCTTGTTAAAGAGCCCGCTGGTTTAACTGGTTTAATAATAGTCTCTGCGTTTTTAATATGGTCTCTAATTCAAGGTTCTTTAGAGTTAATCTCAATTTACACTAAAAATCCTAGATACTCATATATGCTCTTACCTCATAATCCATTTGCAATAAATCCAGCATTAGCTCTTCATCCCCCTACTTTGGCATATCTAATGGGCACTAATGGTGAGGGAGAAGATATTCTTTCAAGAATTTTATATGCAATACCTAGGGACGCTTTCGTAGCTATTGTTGTAGTATTCTCCTCTATAGTAATCGGGGCTGTAATAGGAATATTATCTGGATATATAGGTGGATGGTTAGATGAGATATTCATGAGAATTACTGATGCGTTTTTATCGTTACCAGCATTAATACTAGTTATTGCAATTTCTGTTCCGTTAAAGGCTAATTACTTTGGTGTAATCCTAGGATTGTCGATTGTTTGGTGGCCTACTTATGCGAGATTATTTAGGGTCCAAGTTTTAGAAGTTAAAAATGCTGATTATGTATCATCAGCGCCAATTTATAATATCTCTAAAGCTAGATTATTCTATAAATACATATTCCTAAATGTGATTGACCCTATATTAGCTTACGCAACCCTTGATTTAGGAAACGTAATATTAACGTATTCTACATTGGCCTTCATAGGAATAGGTGTGACGCCTCCAATTCCAGAATTAGGAGCTATGGCATCTAATGGGCTATCTGGTTTACCAGAAGCGTGGTGGTGGCCACTATTCCCAGGATTGACAATATTATTAATAGTAATGGGATTCTCTCTATTAGGTGATAGGATTCAAGAAATATTGATGGGCGAGGTGATGTATTAGTGGAGATTTACGTAGGGAAGTCTATAAGGAAGTATTACGCTTCAAGTAAGATAGGCCTATTAGATCGTTTAACTGGTAAAAAACCCCTTTTCGTTAAGGCCTTAGATGACGTCTCGATAACTATAAATGAAGGAGAAGTCTTAGGTGTTTTAGGGGAGAGCGGTTGCGGTAAGACCACTTTAGCTAAAATACTGGCGACTTTAGAGAAACCTACTTATGGAGAGCTTTATTTTATGGGAAAAAATGCTTTAAAAAATGAAGAATTCGTTAGAAAACACGTAAGTATAGTATTTCAGAACCCCTTATTGTCGTTAAACCCTAGATTAACTGTTGAAGAGTTAATTTACGAAGTTAATAAGAATAAGAAAGAGGTAAAGAAACTACTGGATCTGGTTGGTCTTAGTTACGATTATGTTAAAGATAAGTACCCAAATGAACTATCTGGAGGTCAAGCACAAAGAGTGGCAATTGCGAGGGCATTAGCTAAAAACCCCTCACTATTAATTTTAGACGAACCCACTTCAGCTTTAGACGCTTCTGTTCAGGCTCAAATACTCAATTTACTAATAGATCTCCAAAAGGAGTTGAAAATAACTTACTTATTTATAACACATAATATAAGTGTTGCCAAATATATTTCTGATAGATTAATGGTCTTATATGCGGGTAAAGTAGTAGAGGAAGGGAGTGCAAATGATATTTTTGAGAAACCTCTTCATCCATATACTCAAGGGTTAATATCGTCAGTACCTAAGTTCGGAGTTAAAGATTTAAGGCCTCCATCAGGTGAAGCTCCTAGTCTAATTACTCCTCCATCAGGTTGTAGATTTCATCCTAGGTGTCCTTTCGCAATGCAAATATGTAAAGTTAAAGAACCTCCATTGTTAGAAGTAGAGGGAAGAAAGGTTGCATGTTGGCTATATGCTAGGTAATATTTTTATTTATTTTTCATTTTAATTATTACATTATGAGTCTCCTTAACGATCTCATCTAACATTTCGTCAGATAGGCCATATTTTTCCTTTAAATTTTTTAAATCTTTGTTTAGGATTATTTCGGTCACCATATCTATTATACTTTGCACTAATCTATTCTTATCAATTCCATATTTTAAGGATAATCTTTCCGCAGCATCGGTAATTATACACTCTTCTTTATTACTAATGATATCACCATATATAATAATCTTAAACTAAATTATTAATCTAACTCTACCAAATTACCATATTTGGAGATTCTTTAATTATTTTAACTACTACTTGAGTATTAGATCTCTCGATCTCGGGCATATTCATTAATTTCTCTAGGAAATTTCTCATAAATTCTTCTCTGTTTCTATATCTAGCCATTACTATAAAATCTATTTCACCAAGCACAAAGTAAACACCCCATACACCAGGTAGTTCAGCTAATTTAGATCCTAAATTTACGTGATAATCTTTTCCATATTTAGCTTTAATTAAGCTTATTACTACATAGTCTAAATTTAGTGCGTTAGGATCTATTTGAGCGTAATAACCTTTAATTATTCCTAAAGATTCAAGCCTTTTTATCCTATATGCAACAGTAGACTTAGGTATTTTAAGTTCTTCACTTATCTCCTCTAGAGAATATTTTGCATTTTTCTGAAGTAATTTAAGAATATTTATATCTATTTCATCCATGCATCTCAGAATATTAGATAGAATACAACTATATAAGCATAACTTTGAAATATTATATAATGTTAAACACTATCATTCAACATATTTTTCTACATATTTCAATGTATCATAAATAGATTTAAAGTATTGGAATTTTATCAATTTAAAGCATAGTTTCTATATCTGGAGAATTAAAATTTATCTAATAGCGCTAAGTATAGATTTATAATTCGTGCAACATATAGTTAAACTGTGGATTATAAAAAAATCTTAAGAGAGCATACGTTTAAAACATGGAGCAAACAGAAGGGCTGGGAACCTATTATTGTAACTCACGCTAGAGGAGTTTATTTTTATGATAATAATGGGAAAAGATATCTAGATTTTTCATCGCAGTTTGTGAACGTTAATTTAGGTTACGGTAACGAGAAAGTAATTAACGCCATAAAGGAACAATTAGAAACGTTACAGTATATAAATCCCTCATTTGGGGCTGAAATAAGGGCTAAGGCTGCTGAAGCTTTACTTCAAGTAATGCCTAAAACTATATCTAAGTTCTTTTTCTCCACTTCTGGAACAGAGGCAAATGAAGCTGCTGTCAAAATTTCTAGATTTTATAAGAAACCCTCTTATAAAATCCTAGCTAGATATAGGTCATATCACGGTTCTACAGAGGCATCAATATCCTTAACTGGGGATTATAGAAGATGGTTTGTTGAGCCAAATACCATGAGTGGTGTAGTTAGAATTCCAGAACCTTATTGTTTCCGCTGTCCTCTAAAACTAAAGTACCCAGACTGTAATATAGCCTGTGCAAATTACGTAGATTATATTATTAAACAAGAAAAGAACGTCGCAGCAATAATTGTAGAACCTATAACTGGTACAAATGGAGTTATAGTACCCCCTAAGGAGTACATGCTATTATTAAGACAAATAGCTAAGGAGAATGATATACTCTTTATAGCAGATGAGGTAATGACTGGGTGGGGAAGAACGGGCGAGTGGTTTGCAGTAAATATTTGGGGTATTGAGCCAGATATTTTAACTACTGCTAAGGGTGCTTCAGCGTCGTATGTACCCATAGGCATAACTGGTGTAAGTAAAGAAATAGGCGAATTTTTCGAGGATAACATATTTGCACATGGGCATACGTTTGAAGCACATCCAGTCTCATTAGCTGCAATACCTGCTGTTATAGAAGAATATAAGAGATTGAATTTACTTTCACACGTGAAAGCCATGGGTGAATATTTAGGTAAGAGATTAAATGAGCTTAAAGATAGACATATTAGTGTAGGTGATATAAGGGGTGTAGGACTTTTCTGGGCTATAGAATTAATTAAGGACAGTAAGAAGACTCCCTTTGGAGATTATGAAGATAAATATAATGGAAAATTAACGCTAGTTGACATTTTAGCTAAAAAGTTACTGGAGAAAGGGGTTTATGTGTATAATGGTCCTTCATGGTTTATAGTATCACCGCCTTTAATAATAAATAAGGAGGAAATAGATCAAGGTATTAATGCAATAGATGAAGTTCTGAAGGATGCTGATAAGGAATTTTTAAAATAAAAAATTAATTTAAAGATGGACTTAGCTAACATTAAAATATATATTTTATATTAACCTTACTAGTTACATGAGTTTAATTGATAAAATAAATAATGTAATTGAGGAGATAAAGGGTGAATCTTTAGATTTTTTAAAAGAATTAATAAGTATACCTACCGAGAATCCTCCAGGTTTAAATTACGATAAGATAGTTAAGGTAATAAAGGATAAACTAGATGAGCTAGGATATAAGACTGAAATTCTAAATCCTACAGAGGACGAGTTAAGGAAATTAGTTAAATTCGGGAGAGGTAATAGACCAAATTTAATTGGATACTTAGGTAACGGAAATTTGAAAATTGCCTTTAATGCTCACTATGACGTAGTTCCAGCTGGAGACGGTTGGAGTTCAGATCCCTATACCCCAATAATAAGGGATGGTAAACTATATGGTAGAGGATCAGCGGATATGAAATCAGGACTTGTGGCACAAATCTATGCCGTAGAAGTATTAAGGAGGGCTAAAATATTTCCATCTTCTCTTCAAGTTATTCAAACTATAGTTCCAGACGAGGAAACTGTAGGAAATATTAACGCAGGAACTTATTATCTTGTTGAAAAAGGTATTTTAAGAAATATAAATTATGCAATATTTACTGAACCTACGGGAAGTGACAATTTATGTTATGGTCATAGAGGAGCTATTTGGGCTATTGTGAAGATCTTTGGGAAGAAAAGTCACGGTGGCCTTCCTCAGCTAGGAATAGACGCCTTAAAGATTTCGGTAAAAATAATTAATAAACTATATGATTCAATTCCCGACATTACATCTAAGTATAATATAATTCCAGAAGTTTCTAAAAAGCCCTCAATACTTATAGGTACCATAAAGTGCGGTAACTGGATGAATACAGTTGCGGATTACTGCGAGTTTGGCATAGTTAGAAGGTTAATTCCAGAAGAGGAATTAAAAGAGGTTAGAGAAAGCATGATTAAGATAATAAGCGAGACCACAAGAGAATATAATGCTAGATATGAATATGATGAATTTTACGCAGTAGATACAATAATTTCCGATTTTAATGATACATTATATAAAATATTTAAAGAAAAAGTTAAGGAGGTTAAAGGGAAAGAACCTAGTTTAGTATTATTACCCGGTACTTTTGATATAAGATTTACTGTGAAAAATGGGATAAAATCCATAAATTATGGCCCTGGGAGAATTGAGCAGGCACATGCTACGGATGAATATGTGGAATTAAAGGATTTTTATGATTCAATTAAAGTTCTCGCTTTAGCTTTATATGAGCTTTCAAAAAGTTAGTCTTTTTAACTTTTACTTAAAGAAGAAAGTGTGGAGCAGAATTTAGATAATAGCATATTAGAAGCCCCAGTTATTAACGTTATACCGCCAGGACCTAAGTCACTTAAAATAATTAAGGAGCAAGAGGAATATGAGACTTCTACGTTAAACTACCCTAAATACTTTAAGATAGCAATAGACAAGGCGTTAGGATCAACCGTAATCGATGTTGATGGAAATGTATATATAGACATGGTTACTGGAATTTCGGTAGTAAATTTAGGTCATAATAATCCTTATATAAGAAGAGCTGTAGAGGATCAACTTAGTAAAATATGGCACTCATTAGAAGTCCCCACTGAAATTAGAGTTAACTTTAGTAAGAAATTACTTTCAACACTGGGTTTTAAGGCTAAACTATTGTTTACTACTACTGGAGCAGACGCTGTAGAGGCTGCAGTTAAGATTGCGAGGTGGATTACTGGAAAAAAGACTATAATTACATTTGAGGGCTCTTATCATGGTATTACAGCTGCCACTGTTGGTCTTACTGGTGCTAATAGATATAAGAATTTCACCCAGTTTTTTGATGATAGAGTTGCGAAGTTCCCATATCCTTATTCTTATAGATGTCCTTTTAAGGATTGCCTTAATGAAATATTAAACCTAATAGATTACGCTTTATCAAATCCGGGCTATTTAGGAGATGATGTAGCTGGAATTCTAGTTGAGCCTATTCAAGGAGAAGGTGGTTATGTAGTCCCACCTAAGGGATTTCTTAAAGGTTTGAGGGAAATAGCCGATAAATACTCAATACCCTTAATTGTAGACGAAGTGCAAACTGGTGTTGGAAGAACTGGTAAAATGTGGGCTTATCAGTGGGAAAATATTGAACCGGATAGTCTGTATTTCAAAGGCTATCGGTGAAGGAATTCCCGTCTCAATGGTAGCCTATAGGCAAGATTATGATAAGCTACCTATTGGTTTTCACTTAGGAACTTATAGGGGAAATCCGTTAGGGTTAGCTGCTGGATTGGCTGCTCTAGAGTTTATAGAAAAATATAACATACTATCTAGGGTTCAAAGGCTAGGAAATAAGATAGTTAAAGAATTATCTACCGTGAACAACAGCCATGTGGGAGATATAAGGGGTCTGGGATTTATGATAGGAATAGAATTAGTAAAAGATGGTAAGAACCCATGGAGTGAAGGTACTAAAAAAGTTATTGAGGAAGCGTTAAAGAGGGGATTATTAGTTTATAAAGCAGGTAGATGGGATAATGTTATAAGGCTAATGCCACCTTTAACAATTCCAGAGGTCTTATTGGATAGGGCTTTAACTATTTTAAATGATATACTTAATTCATTGTAACTTTTTTAATACTTTTCACTTAATACTAGTTAAGATTTAAATATAACTATAAAGAGTAATATATAGCCATGTCAAATCCTAAAAAATCTGTTTTCCTAAGGGAATCGTCTGGATTAGTAAGGGAGTTTGGAATATTAGATGCATTGTGGTTTAATATAGCATTATTAGGTTTACTTTTTTCTACGTACTATGTAGCTTCAACTGGTCCGCTAGTTGGTGGGAGTCCCTTATTAGGTTTATTACTTCCATTAATCGGCTTTTTCCTAGTAGGTTTAGTGTTTTCTTATATAGGTTCGAAAGTTCCTAGAGTTGCAGCTGATTACGTATATGTTAGTAGAAATCTTCATCCGGCATTAGGTTTTGTGGGTAATGCAGGCTATTTCTTAGCAACAGTGCCATTATTTATGGGAATTACGGGGATAACATTACAAACGTTTGGATTAATTCCTTTACTAACAATCCTAGGATATTACACTCATAATACGTCGTTAATATCCTTAGGATCTACTATAGATAGTAACACTTATCTAATTATGGCAATAGGTGCTATAGAAATCATAATAATGTCGTTAATACCAATTTTTGGAAATAAAATATACAAGGCATTACAGTGGATTGCAATACCTTTAGCTCTTATAGCAGCAATCGGGATGACAATTATAGAAGCTGTAGTCCCGACTCAGGTAGCAATATTCAGACTTAATAACTTTGCTCTAATGTATGCTAATGTAAGCAATCTGTATCACAATGTTACTTCCTCTAATGTTACTGTGCCAGCGTATTATAATTTATATAACATAATATCATTGAATCCAGTGTATGTAGTAGGTTTTTCATATATTATAAACACAGTTTACATAGCAGGAGAAGTTAGAAATCCTAGAAGAAGTATGCCAGTTAGTATTCTAGGTACTTTAATAATAACTGGTTTTATATTTACTGCTGCACTAGCGTTAGAGTACTACCAATTAGGCTATTCTTTTACAGCAAAGATGATGTATTTAAGTATAGTTCAAGGTACCTTACCAATTCCTACTCCTTATCTGGATTTAATAGAGGGTGTAGTAAGCGGTAATATAGTATTAGGAGTATTATTTGCGTTAGCTAGTATTATTCAGTTACTAATGTATCTAGCAGCTGCATCTTTCGTAGGAAGTAGGTTATTATTGTCTTATGCGATGGATAGGATAATGCCCGCATTTATTGGTGATGTCAGTGAGAAAAGACATGTTCCAATTAAGGCAATAATCTTGTCCATGATAGCTGGTCTAATAGGGCTTATTCTATTTAGCTTGCCCGTAACCTCAGCTGGAGCATTTTTGCTTTCAAGTGTAGCAGTTGCTATATTGATGTTATTCCCAATGGCGGTAGTTTCAGCCGCTGTGTTAAAATCAGAAAAAGATAGTAAAATACAAGTAGTAGCAGCTCTAGCAATAATTTACTTAATCTATACATTTTATCAATATCTAACTGTTCCAGCTATAGGTGCTGATTCAGTGGTAGGATATGCCATTTTAGCAGGTTCTATAGCTGTATTATTCGCTATATTCTATACTGCAAAGTTTATTAGATCTAGGCAAGGTATAGATTTCGATTTAATATTTAAAGAAATACCACCAGAGTGATAAAATGGCTAAAGATCTTAAATTACTTTTTGTAACCGATTTTCATGGTTCTGATACGGTTTTCAAAAAAGCAGTTAATTTAGCTAAAATGCTTAAGGTAGATCATCTAATTATAGGAGGAGATTTAGTAGGTAAAGGAGTAGTGGTATTTTTTAAGAAAGGAGAAGAGGAATATTATAATATATATAACGAGAAATTTTCATTCGAACAATTAGAAGAGATTAAAAGAATGGGTTATTACGTTTATGTTACAGAAGATAAAAACGAGTTTGAAGAGTTAAAGGTAAAAGAAAACAAGGTAAATGACCTTTTTTACAATTTTATGAGGAAACAATTAAGTAGCTGGATTTCCATTGTAAAAGAGAGATTAAAAGATATTAATGTAATATGGAGTTATGGAAATGATGATCCTCCGTTAATTGATGATATTTTTAAGGAAAACGAAATACAATTGGAGGGGATAAGTGAAATTGAAAGTTCGAGCCCACCTCTTATTATGATAAGTTATGGCTATACTAATGAAACTCCATATAAATCTTATAGAATAGTACCAGATTATATAATCTATAATAAGGGGGAAGAATACATAGTTAAAGTGAAAGATACTACTAATCTTATACTCAATTTTCACGCACCTCCTTATAATACTAACCTAGATAATGCATATATTAACGATAAGTGGGTTCATGTGGGTTCTAGAGCTGTTAGAGATCTTGAGGAAAAATATAAGCCTATTTTAGGTTTGCATGGTCATATTCATGAATCTCCTGCAATAGATAAGATAAATAATTGCATTATAGTAAATCCTGGTAGTCTATATAATGAGAATATTCTCAAATATGCAATTATAACTTTGAAAAAATCAGTCGAATTTCTCATAACTAAATATAAAATATCAAATATTGGTATATATCAAGGTTAAAGGGAAAGGGATAGAACACTCATACCCTCATAAATGATATTTGCAGCTAGCATGCTTGTTATCTCACTTACGTTATAAGGTGGTGATACTTCAACTACATCAAATCCTATTATTTGGCCTATTCTTAATTGTCTTATCATTTCTATTATTTCAAAGCTAGTTAGGTCTCCTACTTCTGGAATACCAAAACTTTGTGATAATACATTGACTTCATCTTGTTGGTCAATATATGCAATTATCGCAGGAAGAGGAACATTAGGATTAGCTACATATAATACTATCCCAGCATCTGGC
>Ga0081474_120356_pt1 | contig 19708 bp, 25 predicted proteins | sample OneHunmetagenome_2_FD_70978 | JGI IMG/M metagenome (GOLD analysis project Ga0081474, IMG submission 70978) | Ferrous microbial mat communities from One Hundred Spring Plain, Yellowstone National Park, USA v2 (version 2) | ecosystem: Environmental > Aquatic > Non-marine Saline and Alkaline >... | reverse complement strand
TAATTCCTCACGGTCTGTGGGGATACGTCATACGCTCTGGACTTGTTCTCTACAGAGTTGTTCCACAAACACGCGGAGATGAGAGTTTTCGCTACCTTCTCTACCTTTTCCCCTTGGAAGTTCAACATGGAAAGTAATTTATATCCTATTTGTTGAATGTTTGGTGAGGGAGACCGGGTGTTACCATCTTCCTATGTCACGTGGTAATACTCCATCTCCTCACCTTAAACCCTTTCTTCAATTGAATTCTTTATACTCTTATAAATTTCTTTATCTTTTATAAATTCGATATTATCCTACCAGAAATATTTTTTCTAATATGATTTTGGGTCTACCGGTGAGGGCGGAGTAGTTCACATCTTTTCACAAACATCATACGCTTCTCTGATCAAATCCTCTGCTAGGCTCTTATCTATTTTAGTTGAATATCTATAATTCTCATGAATTACATGAACTTCCATATCAGTGCTTTTCTCGCCCTCAAGATCAAATGTTAAATATTGGACTGTGGAGAACTCTCTACCTTGTTCCCTTCCTCCTTCTGGGATTCCTTGAATTAGCTTGTTTCCTACCTTTAGAAATATTGAATTATATATTCCTCTCAGATTATCGTAGACCCAATCCAAGTCCTTAAAATCATAGGAATGAATATAAAGAGAGGCCTTTATCTTACCGTCGCATGGAAGCAATGTTGAGTAAATTCTTATCTCTTCTAGTATATCCTCCTTCTTTCCCTTCTTATCTAGATATACCATCTCTTGAATCTGTTGAAGAACTGTATCCCTATTTTCAAACAATAACGTCAATCTATCTCCTAACTCTATTCTTCTTTTGCTCTTTATCTCAATAATTCTCCTTATTCTATCCATTCTTACTTTTTCGTATATCTCCCAAGGTAGGATATCTTGTAAGGTTATTTTAACCATTTTTCATCGCCTCCTTTAGCAATTGAATCGGATGTAAGGGTCTTCTGCCAGAAGACTTCTCTATTTGAAGCCCCGCAAGAGGGCATTCAGTTGAAAAAAGATCAGCTTTACTTTGTTTGAAAGCTTCCATCATTTTACTTCCTACCCTTTTAGCAGTGTCATAATTTCTTAATCCCCAGCCCCCATCTATACCGGAACAACCGTTATTGGAAATATCAACTTTCGCTCCCATAGACCTCAACAGTCTAACCCCAGGTAAACCTACTTGTAAGAACTTAAGATGGCATGGAGGATGGTAATACACGTTCTTCTCAATCTTACCCTTTAATTCTATCTTACCTTCATTCTTCAATTTAAATAGGTACTCCGTTGCATCATAAACCTTAGGTATTTCATTATCAAGAATCTTCTTATACTCCCTAATCATCAAAGTACAAGTTGGTATGGGCGAAACCACGTCATAACCTTTCTTTACCAAATCCTCTATGATTTTGGTATTATACTCAGCGTTTTTCTTAAGCCTATCAACGTCCCCAGAATCAAGCATTGGAGCCCCACAACAAACAAAATTAGGAATAATTACTTCTATACCCAATTCGTTATATAACTCTATTAAATCCTCACCGATTTCTGGGAAGAAATTCTCAATTAAGCAAGTGGGAAATAGTGCAACCTTTGCTTTAGGATTATCAATAGTTCTCTGCTTAACTCTTTCCCTTAAACCTTTCTCCGCAACGGGTAGCGTGGGAGCTTCTTTATGAATACCTAATAGCTCCTTATTCTTCTCCATAATTACTTTGGCCAAGGGTCTTGCGAACTTCACACCATCTAACATCTCAAATATAAAGTCCCTTACTGTCAGTCCTCTCTTTTTCTTATAATATAGCCACGCCCATTCCATTAGACTTGGAAAGTCCATGTTAAATTCGTGAGGAGGAACATAGGGACAATTAACGTAACACATCTTACAGTGGAAGCACTTAGAGGCCACATTAAATAAGTCATCTAAGGTTAAGTTTTTGGGACCTTTTTTATCAGTATAAGTAAACATAAGGGGAAAGGAGTCACAATAATTAAAGCATAACCTACAACCGTGACAAACACTTGCTTGTCTTATAAACTCTGACAATAATTTATCGGAATCAAAAAAAGTAGGATTACTTGGATTTAAAGAATACATTACTTGCCTCCCTTTAGTTGATTAAGTACAGCAGTGAATTTCTCTGCATGGCTCTTTTCTGCTCTTGCCAAGGTTTCAAACCACTCAGCAACTTCATTGAATCCTTCTTCCCTAGCTATCTTAGCATAGCCTGGATACATTTGAGTCCATTCATAAGTTTCTCCTGCTACCGCTGATTCTATCATTTGCTCTAATGTCCCTATTGGCTTGTCAGTAGCTGGATCACCAATTCCTCCTTGCCTTATGAAATCTAAGTGACCAAATGCGTGGGCAGTTTCACCTTCTGCTATGCTTCTCAATAACCCAGCAATTTCGGGGTATCCTTCCTCATCAGCCCTCCTAGCGAAATATAGATATCTTCTATTTGCCATAGCCTCTCCGCAGAATGCATGTTTTAAGTTCTCGGCAGTTTTAGTTCCTTTTATCTCTTTCATCTTCTCACGCTATACTACTTTATTACTGCTAGTTTTTAAAAGTTTCTATCATTACTATATACAAGTGTATTTTAAAAAAGAGTTATTCTAACCTATAGGAGAAGGTAGATTTGGAAAGTGCTAGGAATATTACTCCTATTAATAATAGGATTGTTGGTATATAAATGCGAGGCTCTGGAGCGATAAAGTCAAACACAGAGGTAAGAAGTCCGTAATAGAATAGTAATATCGAAAGTATAACTAATACAACACCTGTTATTATAAAGGTCTTGTTGTAGGTATAATACGTGAATAAATCCTGCCAATCAGCTTTCTCATTATCAACAATTATACATAGACCTTTCATAAAGGTTAAAGACTTACCACTGCCGAACATTGCAAAGCCATTTATCTTGTTAAAACCTAATTCTTTTGCCTCTTCATTACCTTTTTTCAAATTAAATTTTATTATATCAACTAATTTTGATGGATAATCAATATTTGAACTTTCTTCAATTTTTCCTTCCTCATTAATTTTTATATGCCCAATATATCCTTTCAGCTTCTTTATATTATCCACTTCTTATCACCTCACCTTTTAGGATTGCCTTTATTAATAAGTCCCAATTGGTTTTCTTGGCATTAGTTATTACTAAGTAATCATCTACGAATACAACTCCCATGTCATCTAATATCATTGCAAACCCTCTAAATGACTCTAGAAATTTTAACTCTTTAGCTTCATTTTCTCCAATTCTCATATTCTCCATTATAATGTTGCTTAATTTATCAAGATCGATCAAGATATCTTGCCCTTGTATTTTAGTGAGCTTACCCTCACGAAATCTAAAGATGGCAATTATACCTGGTATATTATCTAGCATTTTCCTTCACTCATTATCTAAATATGATATTTTACATAAATAAGCTTTTCCTTCAAAATATTAATTTATTACACTAGATCCAAAAGTTATTTATTAATTATATTCCTAAAAAATAATTAAGAGAGAAGTTATTATCTTTTACTCATGATTGCCTTCATAATTTCCTCTGGAGTAGTTGGAGTTTTGGTGAATCTGGCACCAACGGCGTCCTCCAATGCTCTAATTATTACTGCTGGACCTACTATCAATGCAGCTTCACCAACTCCTTTACTTCCAGTTGGATAGTTAGATGGATGATATTGATCAGCAAATATTGAGGTGAACTTAGGCACCTCGACAGCTGTAGGAACATAATAGTCAGCGTAAGTTACGATTAATTGGCCATTCTCGTTAAGCAAGGCTTGTTCATATAGTGCTTGCCCAACAGCTTGAACACCTCCTCCATGAATTTGTGCCTCTGCTAATGCTGGATTTACAACATTTCCAATATCGTCGTACGCTCTATACTCCAACACTCTAGCAATTCCAGTATCATCCACTTCCACTGTCGCTATATGGACTCCATATGGGAAAGTTACATCGTTCTCGTATATTATCTTCTCTACCAGTCCCGGATCATGACTTCTATAAGCTATATTAGCAACATCGTCCCAACTCATCCTCTTACTTGGGTCACTCCTTAACTTGAACTCTCCTTTTTCATATTGAACTTCTTGAACATCGACATTCCAAGTAGATGCAGCGATTCTCTTCATCTTATCCAAAATCTTTTCCGCAACTTTAATCGCTGCAGAGCCGCCTATTGTTACAGATCTTGAACCGTAAGTTCCCATACTAGCTGCAACAGTATCAGTATCTCCCCATATTACCCTAACCCTGCTTATATCTATTTGCAATGCATCAGCGACTATTTGAGCTATGGCAGTTTCCGTTCCTTGTCCATGTGGTGTAGTACCAGTTATTACTAATACATCTCCCCTCTCATCCACTCTAACTTCAGCATATTCCCACGGACCAAAACTGCATATCTCCAGATAATATGCTAACCCTACTCCAACCCTATGCCCTTTCTTTCTCTCCTCTTCAGCCCACTTCTTAAGTTCGTAATAACCTAACCTCTTTACGCCTTCTCTTAATAATCCCACATAGTCTCCACTATCGTACCTTAAACCAAATGGATTTGCATATGGTAATTCAGTGACTAGATTCTTTTCCCTAATACTAACATCGTCTAAGCCTAACTCGTCAGCTACTGTACTCATTATCCTTTCAATTATATATGTTGCTTCTGGTCTACTAGCTCCTCTGTACATAGTAATTGGGGGAGTATTGGTGTAAACTGCAACACTTTCAATATCTAAGTTACGTATCTTGTAGGGACCGGGTATCATCATTGGTATTATCAATGGTTGGATTCCAGCAGTTACTGTTATATAAGCTCCTAGATCTAGTAACAATTTACCCTTGATACCTAAAATGGTACCATCTCTTTTAACTGCTACCTCACCAGTGAAAACATTATGCCTAGCTTCACTGGCTAACATTTCCTCACTTCTGGTAGCCGTCCATCTCACTGGCCTTCCTAAAATGACTGATGAAGCTACAACTGCTAGTTCTTCTGGCATTAAATGAACTTTAGCTCCAAAGGCACCCCCAACATCCGGCATGCTAACCTTTATCTTACTTTCGGGTATACCAAGTATTCTGGAAAATTCTGAACGCATATAGTGGGGTACTTGCGTAGAATACCATACTGACAGTGTACCTGCTTCATATCTAGCCACTATTCCCCTAGGTTCCATAGGATTAGGAATTAATCTTTCATTTATGGCCTCAACTCTAACTACCTTATCGGCTTCGTTAAACGCCTTATCTACTTCTCCTGCTTTAAATGGAATCTTATAAGATATATTAGTCTTTAACTCTTCATGGATTATCACTTGATCTTTCTCCGCTTCTTCCATTTTAGTTACTGGTTTTAAGGGTTCATAATCAACTACCACCTTATCTATGGCATCCCTAACACTATACTTATCTTGGCCAAGAACAATTGCAACTGGTTCGCCTACGTATTTAACCTTATTGTTTGGAAACGCCTTCCTCTCACTATACCTAAATGATCTTATATCTATATACGTTGGCCAAGGTCTAATTCCACCCTTTAATAAGGGGTTGATTTCCTTTGCAGTAAATACTGCAACTATACCATTAACCTTTAATGCGTCTCTAATATCAATTCTCTTAATGATTGCATGAGGATAAGTGCTCCTAACAAAGCCGGCATATAGGGCTGGTATCCTTATATCGTCAACGTATGTACTTTTACCAGTCACGAACTTATCATCATATAGTCTTTTTATTGGTTTACCCACGTAGCTCATGTTCTTAACCTCCTTGCAGCATCTAAAACTGCCTTAACAATGTTTTGATATCCAGTACACCTACAAATATTACCGTGAAGTCCATCCCTAACCTCCTCTTCAGAAGGATTTGGATTTTCCTTTAATAAGAAATACGTCTGCATTATCATTCCCGGTGTACAGAAACCACACTGAAGAGCGAAATTTTCCTTGAACGCCTCTTGAATTGGATGAAGTTTAGAATCTACTGAGAGACCCTCAATTGTAGTTATTTCCGCACCATCAGCTTGTACTGCAAACAATGTACAAGATTTCACTGATTTGCCGTTTAGTATAACTGTACATGCGCCGCAAGTCGTAGTATCACAACCGATTTTTGTTCCCGTTAAACCTAACTCTTCCCTTAAGAAGTCCACTAACAACATCCTTGGACTTACGTATCTCTCATACAATACTCCATTTACCTTAACTTTTATTTTAACTTTCTCTCCTTGATTAACCATTAACATTTAACTTAACACCTCCTTTAAGGCTTTTCTAGTTATAACCTTCATAAGTTCCCTCCTATACCAAGAACTCCCCCTAGTATCGGAAGGGGGATTTACTTGACTTGAAACCTTACTTACAATTTCCTCTATTAACTCATCATTTAGCCTTTTACTTGTTACACTTTTTTCAACTTCTAATGCTCTGAATGGTCTCTCCCCAACTCCACCATAGGCTAATCTAATATCCTCTATCTCATTTTGCCTTAATTTTATGGCTAATGCTAGGGATACAAGTGCAAAATCTCCAGCTCTTCTGACAATTTTTTTATAAATTGTTCGATATCCCTCCAAGTTTGGTAAAACAATTTCAGATATAATTTCACCTTTTCTTAAATCTGTGGTAAATGCACCTTTGAAGAAATCTAGAGCGTTGACTGATCTATTGCCAGATGCCGATAATAAAACAATTTCAGCATTTAACGCAGTAAGTACAGTGGGCATATCAGCAGATGGATCAGCATTTGCAGCGCTACCACCAATAGTACCTAAGTTTCTAACTTGCATATCTCCTACAACCTTAACTGCTTGGTGAAGTAATGGCACGTTTACCTTTACTAGATCGTTCTTTAGTATTTCATTATATCGAGTTAAAGCGCCGATTCTAGTTGAATTATATGAACTTCTTACATAACTTAATGACGTTACAGGATTTAGGTCAACTATGTAATTTGGCGATATTACACGAAGTTTAAGCATTGGAATTAGACTCTGCCCTCCAGCTAGAGGCCTTGCATCTTCGTGAGACTCTAGGAATTTTGTAGCTTCCTCAGTGCTACTGACCCTAACATATGTAAAATCTGGCGGATACACATATTATATTGTACTTTTAGCTATTTATTTTATCACGTAAAAAATGTTTAGGTAGGAATATTAGGTAATAAAATGTTTCTTTATTTTTCTACATCTAAGTCACAAGGAGAGTTCTAATATAAAAACCAATAGTTGAACATTTTACATTAACATAGATAAAAAGATTAAATATATGCGATGAGAAATATTTTTCTAGAGAAATATTTCACTTTATTTTGAACTGTCTTAACACATTGTTTCTATGAATGTACTTTGTAATAGTTGGTGGGACTATAACAGTACCATTTCCCTTACCTATAACCTTACCTATAATGTGAGGCTCTAGCGACTTTCTCTTCAACTCATCGAAAATTTCATCAATAACCTTCTTATGAGCAAAAATAACTATAGCCCCATTTGTCCCTGCAGTAGAATTTGGTATGATAAAATTCTCTGTTGCGAATTCATGTATATCTGGGTCTATTACTGGGATATCGAACAGCTCTACATCTACTTGTGCCTTTTCAGCAAATTCCTTTATCACAAATAACCCTGGACCAGTAACATCAGTGGTCATAGCTATATGAGAGTTTTCGTCAATTGTCCCTCCAAATGGTGGTAGATGATCATATATTATCTTAGCTATCTCAGTATTAGGTTCTCTCATGTAATTTAGAGCCTTTTTCTTAGCTTCTTCCACTCTCTGTATGGTAATTCCCCTAGCTTCCATATCTTCTATTAGCTCTGGTACAGTCAGCATCCACATAAAGACGTTTATTGGCGTTAATTCACCAACTGGTCTAGTCACTAAGATTTCCATATTCTCATTAACCATATTGTAGTATGTCGGTAATTCGTGATCGGACTTACCTATTACAGTAGCTCCTATCATCAACGTCTTGGAATTGGGTTGAACGTCACTTAATAATTCAATTGAATACTCTCTAGAGTAATTTTCAGCATTTCTTAGCAATTGTTGCTTTAGATCATCAGTTGGAGCATCAACAACGGGGATCATTCTTAAATCTTGAAAAACGCCCTTAGTGAAAAGATCATTTAGAGAATTGGAAATGGCAACATCGACTTGCATCTGAGATCCTGGATCATCCAAGGGATCTACTATTTGAATCGTATCATTATTTGCAACAGTGTAAGATTTCTCCTTTCCTCCATCAAGTCTGAACAGATCCAATACTGCCACTTCACCCTTGGGATTTGAGGTAACTATTGAATGTCCTTTACCTATTGTGAGCTTTCTGCTAGTTTTTATCGAAGTGTAAACTTTCAGTAGAAACTCAGCGAATTTATCTGGATTCCCTGAAGTCTCCTGATTGACTTGAATAAGGCTAACAGCCCTATCCGCATCAAATTCCCCACCGTTTATTACTCTCTTTATATAAATTTTCTCTCTGCTTACGAAAATATCAGCGTCTTCTCTAGGTAGTATTTCTATATTTCTTCTAACCAGCTCATCTCTTATCTTATGTATGGCTGGGTAAACTGTATCTATTAGATCTACTTTTACTGCACAACCGGTTGCGAGGGATAATGGATTCAGTCCCATTTTTTTGTACTTATCTAAATTAACTCTAAATTTATCAATCAGCTTATCAATAGCCATCAAGTTAGCATATTCTCCTAAGAAAATAAAAAGTTAGCTATCATAATGTTTATACATTTTTGTAACTTTCATTTTAAATAAAAGTAGTTTTGAAAATCAAAAATTCCAACAAATTTAAATTCTCAATAAAAGGTTTAGATTATGATGTTAATAACCGAGAGAAGGTCCCCTTTTTATCCTAATATACAAAACGTACCGCCATCGGTAATTAGAAAACTTGTCAAGAATAAGGAAATTCAACTAATTGATATTAGACAACCGTGGGAATACGAAGATCACCATATACCGGGATCAATATTATTACCTTTGGATTACTTTGAAGACTTATTTCAGTTAATGTTAAACAAAAGTAATATAGGGATTATATGTGAACACGCAAATAGGTCTACATGGCTAGTTTATACTAAACCTTCTCTGTTTAAAGAAGTAAAAGTTTACAATATGTTAGGTGGAATAGAATTGTGGATGATGATGGGCTATGAAGTTGAAAAAGGAATGGATGATAATGGCACATTATGGTATAAATTACTAACTAAAAATTTAAGATGAAGCTACTTTTTGCATATAGCGAAAGTCTTAAGAAATATGAATAAAAACATAAAATGATGGAAAGACTTCCGCCCTCAGCAAAACTTGTATTAAAGGTTATCTTGGAAAAGAAGGTAATTAGATTTAAAGAATTGCAGGAGCAAACTAAATTACCTACACGTACGTTAAGATATGCTCTAAGAGTACTTAGGGAAAAAGGCCTAATAAAAACACTACCTTGTTTAGATGACGCAAGAGAAAGAATGTACTCAGTATATGAGGTAGACGAGTGCTATAAACTGTTTAACGATTAAAACTCTTCTATTTCTTCTGCATACATTTCTTCTTCTAATTCTTCCTTCATGTTTTTCTTTATCTCCTCTAAATGCTCCAATACTTCCTTGAGATTTCCATATTTTGTAGGAATATATCTTAGTCTACCGTACGACATCATATAAGAACCGGGGCATAAGAACTTCGGGCCTACCACTATTGCATCTACATTTAGATCTAAAATTACTGACATGGTAGCCTCTTTGCTACCTACTCCAGGGTTCTCATACTGTTCAACTTCCCTTTTCTCCTCATCAATGATTCCTATAATTTCCGCTTCGTCGAGAGGTTTTAATTCTTGTGACTTATCATATGTTAAAGCTATTCTCATAAGCCTCTATTTCAAAACATTTCTTAAATATTTTGTGATCAATAGAGTTAGAAAAATTAGGAAAAAAAACCTACTTAGTACTAAATTCCTTTCCTATAGCTCTAATTACAGTAAAGATCACTCCTAAGCCTCTCTGAATTTCTGGATCAGATAATAACCTAATAATACCTCCTAAGGAAACTCGTGGTGGTGACTCTAAAGTCTTCTTTACCTCTTCAGAAGCGATAGCCCTCATCATTCTATATGGCACATTGCTAAGGGTTATCTCAAAGAAATCCATAGCCTTTGGGTAGACCTCTAAGAACTGAGATACATAACTAGATAGATGAGTGATAGCCTCATCATTCAGCATATCTCGTAAAGTCTTTGCTACATAGGCTATATCAAAGGCAACATCTAGTGCCCCATTTCTATCCAATTCCTCTACTTTATTTAAAACGTTTTCTATGAGTCTCATTTTCTTCACAGTCGACTTTATGGATTTTAAAGTATCATCGTCAATTTCCTTTATTATTTCTAAAGAATTGGAAATGTACCTTCCTAAACTTTGTATAGCCTCATCGTTCAACATATCACGAAAGGTCTTAACAACATAAGCAGAATTCATTAAAACGTCTAAAGTACCATCATTTTTCATATCTTCCAATCTCGCTAAGAGATCGTTAATGACACTAGATTTATCCAATAGCACCTTTACTGGCTCAGCCTTTTGAGTTATAAGTTTCATAACCTCTAATGAAGAAGAAACTGTAGAGGCCAGGTTCTGGATAGCCTCATCATTTAACATGTCACGAAGCGTTCTTACTGTATATACCATGTTAACTAAAACGTCTAAAGTACCATCTTCTTTTAGTATCTTCAGTTTATTAACGAAATCTGCTAACACATCTGAATTATCCATAATTGCCATCATATTTTCAAAGATTTTTGGCTTAGAGATAGCCTTGCCAAACTCTAAAAGTGAGGAAACTATGTTCCCTAAACTTTGTATGGCCTCATCGTTCAACATATCACGAAAGGTCTTAACAACATAAGCAGAATTCACTATGGCATCTAATGCACCCGATTCCTTAAGCTCATTAACCTTTTTTAAAGCCTCATTAAGAGCTGGGGTTAAGTCTACGAGCTCTGCCAATTCATCTATCTTCTTTTCATCAATTTTTGAAGCAATCTTCTCAAGGTTAATAGTCTGCATGTTCACCACACCGAAATTATTTGTCCACCTTCAACATCCATACTAAATGTAGTTATGCCAGCTATTTCATCAACTATGTCACTATAGTCATCTTTGGTATATCCAAATAATTTGCTAGCATAAGAGCAAGCGTATATTTTAACCTTACCGCTCTTCTTAGCTTTTCTAAATAAACTTATATAATCTTCTTCTTTTTTCTCAACCATAGTCTTAGAAGATATGTCTTCACTCTTTACTTCTGGATTTTTAGTAAACCCCTTAACTGCATCCATTGTCAAAAAGACGTAAACTTCATCACCAATAGATGATACTATAACTGTACTCATTGCGGCATATGTTAATCTTGAACGTTCATTTGAGCCCACTATGATACCAGTCTTCATCTTAAACCACAGCTTTAGCTGTAACAGTCCAGTACATCTTATTGTACATTATCTTTCCCCACCAATGTACATATGAAGGTGGTGGTGGACTCTCGTTCATAGTATAGCTGAATCTTATGTAAGTCGCTTGATCAGTGCCAGTAGCTATATAGCATAGAACATCTCCTCCATAGTGTTTAACTCCAAGATTACCCTTTATGTCGTTTGCAATATTGTGAGCAACAACATAAGATTCGAAATCTGCAGTTGAACCTGCCTTAGAAACTGGCAAATCAGTAGCATCACCCATTACGTAAACGTTAGAGTGATCCTTCATTCTAAGTGTAAATTTGTCTGTTGGAACCCATCTCCTTCTATCACCTATTCCAGAGTCCTCAATAACCTTAGCACCCATATTGGGTGGTATGCCAATCAGCATATCGAACTTTAACTTCTCACCTTCTTGGGATTCTATAACTTTGTTACTAGGATCAACACTGGTTACCGTAAATGGTGAGTGAACCTCTATTCCTCTTTGTTCAAATAATCTCAGCATAAACTTGTTAGTTATCGGCCTACCAAATACTCCTTGAACGGGATATGTGTAAATTATTTTAGTTTTATCCCTAATCCCTCTCTTTCTTAAATAATCGTCCAAAATTAATGTAACTTCTAATGGAGCTACTGGGCATCTATGAGGTAGTTTTGCCGTGTTAACAACAATTGTACCTCCATCAAATTTCTCCAGTGCTTCCCTCATTTTAATAGCAGCATCATACTCGTATACCGTATGTGCAGCAGATCTATAGCCTGGAATCTCGTCCCATGTGTAATCCACACCCGTAGTTATTACCAAGTAGTCATAGTTATGTGACGCTCCATCCGCGGTTTGAACTGAATGATTAGCAACATCTATCTTACTAATCGTACCCTTCTCTCCATGTAGGAATTTGATTCTAGGATCCAGTAATTCGCTCTCTTTTCTAACTAATTCACCTGGAGTTTCGAGACCAAAACCAACTAATAGTTGTCCTGGCAAATAGATGTGCTCATCTGATTTATTTAACGCTACTATTTCAACGTCTCCTCTATTAACCTCGTGTTCTAGCTTTTGAACTAATCTGTTTGCCACAATCGTACCCGCAACGTTTCCTCCTGCTATTATAATCCTTTTAGCCATTTACTTCATCTCCTATTTACTTATCAATAACACGTATTTGCTACCTTCTTGCGATTCTTGGACGATCTTTAAACCCCTCTTCTTACTCCACAAAGTAATGTCCTTTTTAGTAGCATCATCACCCAAAATAACCTTAACTGCTTCGCCCTCCCTCAACTCATCAACAACACTAGACAACTCACCAATAGGCCCAGCACATGAAGAACTAGTTAGATCAAGCTCCTTATATATCTTAAGACTACTCAATTTTTGACTCACCTATATTCTATGTTACATTCATACTTTATAAATATTACGTTTATTTCAACAATATATTTTTTCAAGAATGTTATTACTTAATTTAGTTATACCTAAAATTACAAATGTTTTTAAATTTAAGTATTTCTATACTGTATATAATTATACATAAAACTACATTATGAAATTATAAGCTGGAAATCTTTGTTAATCAAATCAGTGAAAGCGTAATGATGTTCCTCATCTCCAATCAATTTTATTGTGTTAGATAGTTTATCCCTAATGTTCAAATGAGGTGGAGATGCGCAATAACCACACACACCTAATACAATGCCTTCTCTTAACGCCTTTTCATAGGCCGGTCTTAATCCTTTATAGGGACTTTCAGATACTGGTATTTTAGTACCTAATCCATCAAAATAGACGTAAACCTCATGTCCTTCTTTCTTAAGCTCTACTGCATAATGTAGGGCATGAGCTGCCCTTATGGATTCAGATAGATTATTTGGATCATCCATTATTACGAAAAGAAGTTTAGTCATGTTTATTATTTCTCTTAATTAGTTTTAAAATTAACTATTTTTGCTTATTATAAATTACTCTTTAATAACTACCCTCTTAGATTTACCCTCAAATCTAGGCAATGTGCCCAAACTTACAAACTCCACTTCTGGCGTTACAAATGCTACTGTTCTAATTTCTTCTATCAGTTTTTCAACTAACTTTTCTGATGGTTTTTCAGTTTCTACTTTAATTATTAATCTATTCTCTCTATTAGTCTTATCGACAACTATTTGAAACTCTTTCACTTCCTCGTAAGACATTAAAACATTAGCAATAGCAGTAGGGAAAAGCTTAACCCCTTTATAGAATATAACATCATCTAATCTCCCCTTTAACATTCTGATCTTAGGAAACGGTATTTCATCATCGCTTTCAATAAGACTAGTGATATCTCTTGTCCTATATCGGATTAGTGGCATCGCCTCTTTACTAAGCGTAGTTATCACCATTTCTCCTTCTTTATCTTCAGAAACTCTCTCACCGGTCTCTGGGTCAATAATCTCAACCAAATAATGATCAGTCCATATATGTAACCATTCGTGATTATCGTCTGGACACTCTTGCGCAACTCCTGGCCCTAAAGCTTCAGTCAAACCATAAATTTCTAATGCTCTTCCTCCCCTAGTCTTTAGGCTTAATTCATCCTCAATTCTCTCCAACATCTCTTTCGTCATCGCCTCAGCACCGGGAATTGCTAGCCTAAGTTGCAATTCCTTCTCAGCATCTATGTTAAGTTTACGCAGAGTCTCAGCAACTAGTAATTCGTAAGAGGGAGTACCAGTTATTACAGTAGTTTTAAAATCCTTTAATGCTCTAGCTAACGCTTCTGTTCTACCGGTACTCCACGGCATTACCTTTGCACCTATTCTCTGAATACCTTGATGCAAACCTATCCCACCAGTGAATAGCCCGTAACCATAAATGTTCATAACAATATCGTTCTTTGTAACTCCGGCAGCGACTAGACTTCTTGCCACGAGGTTCGACCACACTTCAACGTCACTCCAGGTGTAAGCGTTTACTGTAGGAATTCCCGTCGTCCCAGACGTCATGTGCCATCCAACTAAATTTTCAAAAGGTACTGCTAAGAAATCACCACCATGTGGATAAGCATGCCTCCTTAGATCATCCTTATATGTAAAAGGAAGTTTAACCAAATCTTCTGGGGCTTTTATATCATCTGGCGTTAATCCCCTTTCTTTAAACAACTTATGATAATATGGGGAATTTTCATAAACTCTCTTGATTAAACTCCTAAGTCTAAATCTCTGAACCTCTCTAACCTCTTCCTTAGTTAATGCCTTGGGATCTACCTCGTTATAAGTTAACTTAAGGCTCATCAAACCACCTCGCCAATTATTCTCGTGCCATCCGTAATTAGTCTTACCTTACCACCCACCTTAGGCTGGCCTTTAATCCACGCCATTAGATTTATCCCATCTTTCGCCCTCACTATTCCTATAATGTAATCCTCATAATTTTCGAAACCTTGGGGTTTCTGAGATACTATACTATATGTCATTATTTCACCCTCATTAGATACCTTAATCCACTCCATCTCGTTCTTGCCACAATTGTAACAATCCTTTTGAGGGGGAAAGTAGACCGAACCGCAATTCTTACATCTAGTAGCTACGATTTCCCCTCGCTTTACAGCTTCAATAAATTCGTCGGGGTACTTAATCTTGTACTTTATTGATAACGGTATTGCGTCTACTTGCATTCAAGATCACCTTCTTAAAACCATAACATATGCAAAGTGACCAGTACCGCCTACATTGTGGACAAGCCCGATATACTTTTTAAGAGGCTGTTGTAATTTGTCAGCCTCATCCCTCAATTGTTTAGTTATCTCGTAAATCATCGAAAGTCCAGTAGCCCCTAATGGATGTCCCTTAGCTTTTAGACCACCGAATAAATTCACTCCTACTTTGCCTCCTTTCTCGCTTTGCCCCTCTTCTATGAACTTGCCTCCCTTTCCCTTTTCTGTAAAACCTAAATCTTCATATCCCATTATCTCAGCAATTGTAAATGCGTCATGTACTGTTGCTACTTCAATATCGTTAGGAGTTACCTTAGCCATGTTATAAGCTTGCCTTGCCGCCAATTGAGTCGCTTTAAATCCAACCCACTCTCCCCTTCTTGCAACGTAAGCGTAGTCATTCGCATAGCCAATTCCAGTTATCCAAACCGGGGAATCAATTTTCAATTCCTTCACTTTCTCCTCTGATGCAAATATTGCAGTGGCCGAACCATCACTTATGGGACAAGAGTCAAGTAGCTTTATTGGCCATGAGATTGCTCTGGACTTGAGAACTTCTTCTACGGTGACTGGTTTTTGAAAGTGGGCTTTAGGGTTCATTGCACCGTACTTATGCGCTTTTACCGAAACTAGAGCCATCTGCTCTTCAGTCGTACCATAAACTGCCATATGTCTTGTGGCATAAAGGGCGTAATAGGTTGGGAAGGTGGTTCCATAAAAGTGGTATTCCCATTGATAATTACCCCCTCTACCTCCTATTGCCAACGATGTTGAAGTGTCAACTTCAGTCATCTTATCAACTCCTACAGCAATTGCCATATCAACTAAGCCTGAAGCGACAGCGGTATATGCAGATAAGCTTGCGGCTAATCCCGTTGCACACATTGCCTCTACACGTAAGGGAACCTTCCCTGTCAATCCAGAGTATTCAGCAACAATTGGAGCAGGGTATAATTCTATACCCCTATAAGCAGTACTACCTACAACGACTAGTTCTATATCAGTTTGAGATACGCCACTATCATTTAATGCTTCTTTAATAGATTCCCAAGCTAACTCTTGAACGGAAACGTCATCTCTTCTCCCGAATTTTGAATTACCTACTCCTATTACAGCGACTCTTCTTGTCATATTGGACTAACCAAGATTTCTTACAATACTAAACTATATAAACTTTTGTGAATAGTACTATATGCGGGTGAATTACATATATATGTATAGTACAATACAAATAGAAGCTAGAGAAAATATAGCAATTATAAAACTTAACAGACCAGATAAGTTAAATGCAATCAATTTCCAGATGGTTGATGAATTAGTTGATGCCTTGAATAAGTTAGATAGTGATGACAAGATTAAGGTCATAATAATAACAGGAAATGGTAAAGCGTTTTCTGCTGGAGCAGATGTTAAAGAAATGCTGGAAACACCTCTCGAGGAGATAATGAAAAAGGGTCATATGCCATTATGGGAAAAATTGAGGACATTTAAAAAACCAGTGATAGCTGCATTAAATGGCATTACAGCTGGAGGTGGGCTGGAATTGGCAATGGCTTGTGATATCATAATTGCTTCAGAATCTGCAAAATTAGGTCAACCGGAAATAAACTTAGGAATCATGCCAGGAGCAGGGGGAACTCAGAGATTAACTAGGGTATTAGGAAAGTATAAGGCTATGGAGCTAGTACTCACTGGGAAGTTAATTGACTCTAAAGAAGCGGAAAGATACGGTTTAGTGAACAAGGTAGTACCAGATAATGCGTTAATTGACGAGGCAATTAGGTTAGCAAAGGAAATAGCTGAAAAACCAATGATATCCTCGATGTTAGCCAAAGAGGCTGTTGCCAAAGCGTGGGATACCTTACTACAACAAGGATTGGATTTCGAAAGAAGGAATTTCTATTTGGCTTTAAGCTCGGAGGAAGCTAAAGAAGGTATGAGAGCGTTTTTAGAGAAGAGAAAGCCCAGGTGGGAGAATGATAAAAGTTGAGAGTAGGGAAGGTTATGCAATAGTCACAATGAGTAGAGCTGATAAACTAAATGCATTGAACTTGCAAATGAGAAATGAATTTATATCAAAACTTAAGCAAATTAACGCGGATCCGAAAATTAGGACTGTAATAGTAACTGGAGAAGGAAGGGCATTTTGTGTGGGAGCTGACGTAAATGAGTTCGCTCCGGATTTCGCCATAGACTTACGGGAGACATTTTATCCAATAATTAGGGAGATTCGTTTCTCAGATAAAATCTATATAGCTGCAATAAATGGCATTACAGCTGGAGCTTGTATAGGAATAAGCTTATCTACAGATTTTAAATTCGCCAAGCGTGATGTGAAATTCGTTACTGCATTTCAAAGACTTGGGCTAGCTTCAGATACTGGAGTAGCCTATTTCCTTTTGAAGTTGACTAGAGATCAAAGAGCTTATGAAATAGCTGTCCTAGGTGGGGAATTCACTGCTGAAGAGGCTGAGAGATGGGGCCTATTGAAGGTATCAGAAAATCCGCTTCACGATGCTGAGGAGATGGCGAATAGAATAAATAATGGACCATTTCAGTCTTATATTGCTGCAAAGAGGATGGCTAATCTAGTATTATATAATGATCTAGAAAGGTTCTTAGAGTACGAATCCGCCATACAAGGTTATTTAGGCAAAACGGAAGATTTTAAAGAAGGTATATCATCGTTCAAAGAGAAAAGAGAGCCTAAATTTAAGGGAATTTAAATGCTGAAAGAAAGTCCTTTCCTTAAATTTCTTGACATAGAATTAGAGGAGATAAGGGAAGGTTATGCTAGAGTTTCTGGAGTTATAACTAAAGATTTCCTAAACGTGCATAACACTGCCCATGGCTCGTTTATCTTCGCTATTGCTGATGCCGCTTTCGAGTACGTTAGTAACTTTACCCGTGATTCAGTAGCCTTACATATGGATATTGATTTTAGAAGACTTGTAAAAGAAGGAGAGAAAGTTATAGCAGAGGCATTTGAGGAGAGTACCGGAAAAACTACTTCTCTATATAGAATAATTGTAAAAAATGAAGAGGGAAAACTTGTAGCATACGTTACTGCTTTAGTTTTCCATCTAGACGATAGAAAGTGAAGAAAATGTCGCCATTGACCTATTTTGCTTTTAAGACGTGTTTGCAAAGTCATATTTTACACTCTTACTCTAAGATGAGATCCCTTATATAAATTTAGGTTAATAACAACATTATCTTATATATAGTCTTTTTCATAATAGCTGCAACGGGGGCTAAAAGGGAGTTAAATCTAGTGTTAGTAATGGGAGCTGTTGGGCTGAGTGTGCTAAGGACCTTAATTCGCTTTGAACCCAACAGCCCCCAAGATATATTAGACAAAATGCACTATTAAAACTAAATGAGTGTGCTAAGGACCTTAAAAAGGAAGCTAATTAGCAAGAAGCCCAAGAACCTAAACGAGACTAGGGCAATACTTGGAAGGAATGAAAATTAGCGAAATAGCAAAAATACTACAAGTTCACAAAAGCACAGATGGATCAACGAATTCCAGATCCTAACATAAGTATTGATGAAGTTGGTGTTCCGCAAGCGATTGCGAAAATACTTACAGTTCCAGAGTTATCCCAACCTCTCTCCTTCTCCTCTCCTTAAAACTTAACTTCTCATCGTAAATTACAGCTATGTCTAGATCGCTACTCCCGCAAACCTTACCTTTAATTACCGACCCGAAAACTACAACTTTATACACATTCCCATACTTTTTAGCTATCTCCTTAACCTCCTCTGCAATTTTTCTCCAGTTCTTCTCTAAAAACTCTATCTTCTTCCAGCTTAATAGCACGTATTTAAAATAACGCAGTAGATAATAAAAATATGTCTAGGTATGATGAGGTATTAAGGCTCTGCAAAAGGGCTTTAAGGTATTTGGAGAACGCAAAAGATAGCTTAGCTAAAAGCTTTTACGATGTTTCAGCACCTAATTGTGAAATATCAGCACAATTACTCTTAAAGTCCACAATCCTCTTCTTAGGTATGAGTTACCCAGAAACTCACAGCTTAAGGGAGTTATTAGGAATTATAGATTCGGTAATGCCAGAACTTAACGCTAAGGAGTTTATAAGGAAGTTTAGAAAAGAGCTTAAAGATGTTGAGAGTAATAGGATAGAGGGACAATATCCTCCATTCGAAATAGATGAAGATACGGCAAAGAACTATATATTTCGTATCTAATGCTCTTCTCAAGTTATTTCCTAGCTTTCTCCCCTTAGTCTTGTTAAGTATTCCTTTCCCCTATTTTGTGTACTTATTAATTGCGTTATTTCAACGAGTTTTTTAGATGCTTCTAGGTAGATAATTTTAATTCCTTCAAGTACAAGCGAGGAACCTAACTCTGTTAAAGTTATGGTAAGCAATTAGGGTAATGGGCTGAATCCTTTTTCACGTTGATAGAAATCTTTTTATATTTGTTTATAATAAATTTTTGTTGATAAATAATGATCTCTCACGCCGATGT